>ENA-UEQJ01002128-UEQJ01002128.1-human-gut-metagenome-genome-assembly--contig:-NODE-2128-length-14592-cov-3.523941_pt1 | contig 14592 bp, 14 predicted proteins | sample MGYA00242937_ERZ507938 | MGnify/ENA primary metagenome ERZ507938 (study PRJEB26167, sample SAMN06115437) | human gut metagenome | host: Homo sapiens | place: China:Gansu | collected 2015-07-03...
GGCCGTCGGAGACATGACCAGCTCGCAAATTTGAAAAAAACCGCATATTGCGATTTCCCCCATCATACACATAGAAAGGAACCAATTTTATGGCGAATTATCCGACTCCGCATATCAATGCCAAGCCCGGCGACTTTGGTAAGACTGTTCTCATGACCGGCGACCCGCTGCGCTCGAAGTTCATTGCGGAAAACTTTCTGGAAAACGCAGTTCTCGTCAATAATGTCCGCGGCATCCACGGCTATACCGGCACGTACCACGGCGTAAAAATTTCCGTCATGGCCTCCGGCATGGGTATGCCGTCCATCGGCATCTATTCCTGGGAGCTGTATACCGTGTTCGGCGTGGAAAACATCATGCGCATCGGCTCGACCGGCGCGATGCAGGAGAATATCAACCTGCGCGATATCGTCATCGGGCAGGGCGCCTGCACGGATTCGAACTGGGCGGGCCAGTACCATCTGCCCGGCACGTTCGCGCCCATTGCGGATTATCATATGCTCGAGACCTGCGTCGAGACAGCCAAGGAGCTGGGGCTTCCCTATCACGTCGGCAACATTCTGTCCTCCGACCGCTTCTACGGCGACGACGGCGATATGACTGGCGGCTGGATCGGCAATCAGGCGTGGAAGAAGATGGGTGTCATGGCCGTCGAGATGGAGGCTGCGGCCCTCTATATGAACGCGGCCCGCGCAGGCAAGCGTGCGCTTGCCATCTGCACGGTGTCCGACCATCTGCTGCGGAACGAAAACTGCACCGCCGAGGAGCGGCAGAGCGGCTTCACGAACATGATGAAGCTGGCGCTTGAGACGGCTGTGAAACTGGAGAAATAAGCAATGAAACGAGTATTTCTGATCGTTCTTGACTCCTGCGGCGTGGGCTATGAGCCCGACGCGGCGGAGTTCGGCGACGTCGGAGCCAATACGCTGCACACGTGCAGCCAGTCTCCGAAGTTCGCCATGCCGAACCTCATTTCCATGGGCCTCGGCAATCTGGACGGCGTGGACTATCTGCCGAAGACAGACCGTCCGCAGGCCGCGCTTGCGAGACTGCAGGAGCTTTCGCGCGGCAAGGATACGACCATCGGCCATTGGGAGATCGCGGGTCTCGTCTCGCCGCAGCCGCTGCCGACGTTCCCGCACGGCTTCCCCGAAGAGGTCCTGAAGCCGTTTTCCGAGCAGACAGGCCGGGGTGTGCTGTGCAACCTGCCGTATTCCGGCACCGAGGTCATCAAGGACTATGGCCGCGAGCACGTGCAGACCGGTGATCTGATCGTCTACACGTCGGCGGATTCCGTGTTCCAGATCGCAGCGCATGAATCTGTCGTCCCGCCTGAGCAGCTTTATGCATACTGCCGCATCGCACGAAAGCTTCTTGTCGGCAAATACGGCGTGGGCCGCGTCATCGCCCGCCCGTTCGAGGGCGAATGGCCGTACACGCGCACGTCCCGCCGCCATGATTTCTCGCTTGAGCCGCCCGCAAAGACCATGCTCGACGCGATTGTCGAGGCCGGACAGGATATGATCGCAGTCGGCAAGATCCACGATATTTTCGCCGGACGCGGCATGACGGAGTTCACCTACACCTCCGGCAATACTGACGGCCTTGCAAAGACGCTCGAAATCGCGGACCGGGACTTTACCGGCCTGTGCTTCGTGAATCTCGTTGATTTCGATATGCTCTACGGCCACCGCAGGAACCCGGACGGCTACGCACAGGCGCTGCATGAATTTGACACCTGGCTGCCGGAGCTGCTTGCAAAGCTTGGAGACGACGACTGCGTCATCATCACCGCCGACCACGGCTGCGACCCCGGCTATCTCAAGCATACCGACCACACGCGCGAGTATATCCCCATGATCGCGCTCGGCAAACAAGTAAAGCCCGTCAATCTCGGCACGCGCGCAGGCTTCTGCGACATCGCCGCGACCGTGACGGAGCTGCTTGGCGTCCCGTACCAGACGCCGGGGAGGAGCTTTGCTGCGGAGCTGGTTTAAGAGGAAGGAAGGGAGAACGCCCATGACACCGGAAGAGCTTGTCCGTCAGGCGCTTGCCGCGATGAAATTCGCCTATGTGCCGTACTCCGGCTTTACGGTCGGCGCGGCGCTGCTGACAAAGAGCGGGAAGGTCTATCTCGGCTGCAACATTGAAAACGCAGCCTACGGCCCCAGCAACTGCGCTGAGCGCACCGCATTTTTCAAGGCCGTCTCCGAGGGCGAGCGGGAGTTTTCCGCCATCGCCGTCGTCGGCGGCAAGGACGGCGACGCCGCCGATATTTTCCCGCCCTGCGGCGTCTGCCGTCAGGTCATGCAGGAATTCTGCGCGCCCAGCTTCATGATCTACATGGGCCGCAGCGACGGCACCTATGTCGCCGAATCTCTTGGCGCGATGCTGCCGTACGGCTTCACCGCAGACAAGTATATGAAGTAGCTTCCGAAGCTGAAACCAGCGGGAGCACGCACAGAACTCTGTGTGTGCTCCCGCTGAATTTTGAGCCGCGCTTGACGCGGCTCCTTTTTACAGAGAAGGGCGCAGCGCGTCCAGAAGCGCGCGGCAGCCGGATTCGATATCGCGCCAGGCGGCGTCAAAATCACCGCTGTACCACGGATCGGCGACGTCGCGCGGCGTTCTGGTATATTCCATCAGCAACCGGAGCTTCCCGTCCGGGTCGCCGCCGCAGATGCGCCGCATGGCCGCAAGATTGCTGCCGTCCATACCGACGAGCAGATCATACGCGCCATAGTCGGCCCGCGTCATCTGCCGTGCCCGGTGATCGTCAAACGGCACGCCATGCGCCCGCAGCTGCCGCTGCGCGCGTATCTCGGTATTGACGCCGGGCAGCTTGCAGAGGTGCCACCCTATGTCCGTGCGCTTGCCTTTGACGAGCGGGGACAGACTCTTTTGCGGCAGGCAAAAAAGCGCGGGGAAATTTGCCTTGTCAATGCGGGGCAGCGTCCGCCGGATCTGCCGTATTACGCAATGGAATGCCGCGCTGCAGATCTGTATACGCTCTTTGGCGCGCCGGGTACGTGCTGCTGCGCCGGAATGGAACAGAAGTATAGAATTTTCCGGAAGAAAAAATGAAAAATTGCGGTATTTTCTAAAAACCGCTTGACAAATCACGCCTCCTGTGCTACTGTGTTAATCACTTAATACAGCAGTACAGGAGGTGACTCCATGTCCTGGCAATTTCAGGCCGATCAACCCATCTATACGCAGCTCGTCGCGCGCCTTCAGCAGCAGATTGTCTCCGGCGGCTATCCGCCCGGCTGCAAGCTTCCATCGGTGCGTGACCTTGCGTCTGACGCCGGTGTCAATCCGAATACCGTGCAGCGCGCCTTTGCAGATCTTGAACGCGCGGGACTGATCTACACGCAGCGCACCGCCGGCAAGTTCGTCACCGAGGATGCAGCCGCCGTCGCCGCTGCGCGCCGCTCGCTCGCCGAGGCGCAGACCCGGCAGTATCTTGCGGCCATGCGCGCGCTTGGCTGCGGAAAGCAGGAAATTCACAATCTATTCGATCAAATGGAGGAACAGGAACATGCCGATCTTTGAATGCCGCGCGCTGGAAAAGCGCTATGGCGCGGCCATGGCGCTCGACCATATCGATCTCGCGCTCGAACCCGGCCGTATCGTTGGCCTGCTTGGGCCAAACGGCAGCGGAAAATCCACCCTGATCAAGCTTGCCATGGGGCTGCTGCAGCCCACCAGCGGAGAAGTGCTGATCGGCGGCCAAGCACCGTCACCGCAGACCAACGCCGTCGTGTCCTATCTGCCGGACCGCATCACGCTCAGCCCCTGGATGAAGACGCGCCAGCTGCTTGATTTCTATGGCGACTTCTTTGCCGATTTTGACCGCGCAGCCGCCGAACAGATGCTCTCGCAGCTCGGTCTGGATCTCAACCAGTCCGTCCGTCAGATGTCCAAGGGCATGAAGGAAAAGGTCCAGCTCGTGCTCACCATGAGCCGCAGAGCGAAGCTCTATCTGCTCGACGAGCCGATCGGCGGCGTCGATCCCGCCACGCGCGATTATATCCTGCATACCATTATTTCAAACTATAACCCCGAGGCTGCCGTCATCATCAGTACACACCTGATCGCCGATGTCGAGCCGGTGCTTGATGATGTCATTTTCCTCGATCATGGACACGTCGCGCTGCACGAGAGCTGCGAGGAGATCCGCGAGACGCGCGGCCAGTCGGTCGACGCCCTGTTCCGGGAGGTATTCAAATGCTGGGAAAACTGATCAAACACGAGTTCCGCGCCACAGGCCGTCTGATGGCGCCGCTGTTCGGCGCGCTCTTGCTGCTGGCTGTCTTTTCCCGCGTCGCAAATCAGATCCTGCAGCAGGTGCCGAATCCCACGCGCGTCCTCTATATTGTCAGCGTCCTGCTCGCCATTGTCTATGTGCTGGCGGGTCTTGGCGTGATGGTCTTCTCCACCGTTCTGATGATCAAGCGCTTCCACCAGAACTTCCTTACCGACGAGGGCTATCTCATGTTCACGCTTCCCGTCGGTGTCCACAGCCTGCTCTGGTCGAAGCTGCTCACCGCCGCGCTCTTTTTCCTCTTCACGTTTGCGGCGGAGCTGCTGGCCCTCGCCATCGTGATCTGGCAGGGCGGCGTGTCAACAGAGCTATATAACAACTTTATATCCGGACTGCGCGAGCTGGGCAGCTATTACACCGGTAACGGCATCGCCATTGCGCTGGAGACCTTTGCGATGCTGTTCGTCAGCCTGCTTGTCACCTGCCTGCTGTTCTACGCGCCCATGTCCATCGGCTACAGCTTTGCCAACCATAAGGGGCTTCTTTCCGTCGTGTTCTATTTTGTCATTCAGGCCGTGCAGCAGATCTTCGGCGTCTGCACGCTTGCAGGCCTTGCAGATGACAGCTCCCTCCTGAACCACCTGCTGCAAAATGTCTTTTCAGGCGGCCGTATGGTCGTCGTCAATGGGGTCGTCAGTGAGGCTCCGCACGCCGTCGCCCAGTTTTTCCACGGTGCCATGCTCCTGTCCCTGCTCGCAGATCTTGTCCTCGGCGCGATCCTCTATTTTCTCACCTACTTCATGCTCCGCAAACGCCGGAACCTCCAGTAAGCGGCACAGCCGGCCTGCAGCCCGGCGGCTGCAGGCTGTTTTTTGCGTTCCGGAAGAAAAATTGAAAATTATCCTTGCATTCTGGCGCATCCTGTGGTACTATAGCTAGGCGTTTGAACCAAGGGAAGGGCAGTCTGCCTTTTTACAGAAATCTGATGAGAGAGGTGAAACTCATGAAGGAAGGTATCCATCCCAAGTACGAACAGACTACTATCAGATGCGCGTGTGGTGCAGTTATTGAGACTGGTTCTACCAAGAAGGACATCAAGGTTGAAATTTGCTCCAAGTGTCACCCGTTCTACACCGGCAAGCAGAAGCTTGTTGACACCGGTGGACGTGTCGACCGTTTCAACAAGAAATACGGCCTGAAGTAAGAAGACAGTCCGCACCGCGTATCGGTGCGGGCTTTTTTCATGCTTGTCGCAATTTGTAAGAAACTGACGGAAATGGATTTATGGAAGAACTGAACCGAAAAACGATCGACCGGGCCGTGCTCGTGGGCCTCAACGCGGACTGCTTCACAAAGGAAGAGACTGCGACGGAAACGACCCTCGACGAGCTCGAGGCCCTTCTCAATACCGCAGGCGGCGAATGCGCCGGAAAGGTCCTGCAGAACAAGCACACCCCCGACCCCCGCTCGTTCATCGGCGAGGGCAAGGCCGAGGAGGTCCGCCAGCTGGTTCTGGAAACGGGCGCGAACATGGTCATTTTCGACAATGACCTGACCCCCTCGCAGACGCGGACGCTGGAAGATATTTTAAAAACGACCGTGCTCGACCGCAGTGCGCTCATTCTTGATATCTTCGCCCAGCGCGCCAAAACGCGTGAAGGCAAGCTTCAGGTCGAGCTGGCACAGTATCAGTATTATCTGCCCCGGCTTACGGTCTGGAACGAGGAAATGGGCCGTCTTGGCGGCGGCATCGGCACGAGAGGCCCCGGCGAAACGCAGCTGGAAACCGATAAGCGCTATATCCGTTCACGCATCCAGAAGCTGCGCGAAAATCTCGAGCTCGTGCGCAAGACCCGCACCGAACAGCGGCGCAGGCGGCAGAAAAACGAGCTGCCCGTCGTAGCCCTCGTCGGCTATACGAACGCGGGCAAGTCGACGCTTCTGAACGCGCTCACAGGCTCTGATATCCCGGCGAATAACCGCCTGTTCGACACGCTCGACACCACGACGCGGCAGCTGACCGTCTCCGATACGTGTCAGGCGCTGCTGTCGGACACGGTCGGCTTTATCGCGAAGCTGCCGCACCATCTGGTCGAGGCATTCCGCGCCACGCTTGAGGAGCTGGAATATGCGGATCTGCTCGTCCACGTCATCGACAGCGCCGACCCGGAGCGTGAGGATCATATCGCGGTCGTGAACCGCCTGATTGCAGAACTTGCAAAGCCCGGCACGCCCGTTCTGGAATGCTATAACAAGTGTGATCTTGTCCCGGACGACGAAATTCCGCGCGGGAGCGACAAGGTCGCGATCTCGGCGGCGAGCGGCTATGGGCTGGACGCGCTCAGGGAGGCCATCGAGACGCAGCTCGGACGCGGAAAGCACCGCGTAAAGCTGCTCCTTCCGTATCAGCAGGGCGGCATGGTCGCCGCGCTCCACGATACGGCGCAGGTGCTCTCCAGCGAGTATGCAGACAACGGCATTCAGATCGACGCGGTTCTGGATGAAACATTATACGGCAGATTGCGTCAGTATGTAATAGAGGAACTATAATGGAACAGTTTCTGATCCCCGCCGGAGAAGGCGCATCGGAATACATCGAAAAAAAGTCGCGGTTTCTGGGCCTGATCGTCCCTGTCACGACGGAGGCCGAAGCCAGAGCGCGGCTGGAGGCCGTCAAAAAGCGGGAATACGACGCCCGGCACAACTGCTGGGCCTTTATCCTGCATACCGGCCAGAAGCGCTACAGCGACGACGGCGAGCCGCAGGGCACCGCCGGTCAGCCGATTTTGAACGTACTCGAACGCGAGGGCGTGCAGGATGTGCTGTGCGTCGTGACGCGGTACTTTGGCGGGATTCTTCTGGGCGCGGGCGGCCTTTGCCGCGCGTACACGAAGGCCGCGAAGGACGCGCTGGACGACGCGGGCATTTCCGAGCTTCGCCCGTGGAGCGTACTGCGGCTCGACTGCCCCTATGCGCTCTTTGAGCGCGTGAAGCTGGAGCTGGAAAAGCGCGGCGGGCTGCTCCGGGACACGGACTATGGCGCCGAGATCGCCATGACCGTCCTTCTGCCAGAGCCGGAAGAAGCTGCATTTGCCGCTGCTCTGCGGGAACTTTCTGCCGGAAGCCTCTGCCCGGAACGGACAGGGACGGAACTGCACGGCGTTAAAATCCGATAAGTTTTTAAAGAAAATTCACGCAAATTCCACAGGGAATTCAAAAATAACAGGTATTCTGACAAGGTAAGGTGGGGTTTTATGAACGTGCGCGAACGGATGGAGCAGGAGGAATACGAGTTTTTGTCCCCGCAGGCGCAGAAGGCCGCCGAAACAAAAGGCCGGCCGGAGCCGGAGGACGACAACGACGTGCGCACCTGCTACCAGCGCGACGCCGACCGCATTCTCCACAGCAAATCCTTCCGCCGTCTGATGCACAAGACGCAGGTGTTTTTATCGCCGGAGGGCGACCATTACCGCACCCGCATGACCCACACGCTGGAGGTCGCGCGCATCGCACGGACGATCTGCCGCGGACTGCGGCTCAATCAGGACCTGGCGGAGGCCGCGGCCTACGGCCACGATCTGGGCCACACGCCGTTCGGCCACGCGGGAGAAAAGGCGCTGTCCAGTATGCTGGACAAGCCCTTCCGCCACAACGAGCAGTCGCTGCGCGTGGTGGACAAGCTCGAACGCGACGGCGCGGGACTGAACCTGACCTATGAAGTGCGCATGGGCATTCTCGGCCACACGGGAGACTTTATCCCCGAGACGCTCGAGGGCCAGATCGTGCGCACGTCCGACCGCATTGCGTACATTAACCATGATATCGACGACGCCATGCGCGCCGGGATCCTGACCGAGGCCGATATCCCGGCGCAGATCGCGGAAATTCTCGGCCACTCGCATTCACAGCGGATCAACACGCTGGTCGAGAACATGATCGAAAACACGCTGCTGACCGGCACGCTCGGTATGCAGCCGGACGTGGCGCAGGCCATGGATCAGCTGCGCACGTTCATGTTTGCCCGCGTCTATACGAATCCCGTCGCCAAGGGTGAAGAATCGAAGGCGAAGGACATCATCCGGCGACTGTTTGAATATTACAGCAAGCACCCGGACAAGCTCCCGGCGGATTTCATTCCGCAGCTCGACTTTGACGGCATGGAGCGCATCGTCTGCGACTACATTGCCGGCATGACCGACCGCTACGCGGTCTATAAGTATTCGGAGCTGTTTACTCCCGCGACGTGGCAGGTGCGCTGAGTCGCTGCTGCGCGCGATTTTTGCAGGGGCAGATGCCCACACATTCTGAAAGGAGGTCGATCCCGTGGCGTTTCCGCAGCCGTTTCTGGACGCGCTCACCGAGCGCAATCCCATCGACGAGGTCGTGGGGCAGTATGTCAGCCTGACGCGCCGTGGCTCGAACCTCTTTGGGCTCTGCCCGTTCCACTCGGAAAAGACCGCGTCGTTCTCCGTCTCGCCGGACAAGGGCATTTATTACTGCTTCGGCTGCCACGCGGGCGGCGGCGTGATCAATTTCATCATGCAGATTGAGGGGCTGGACTATCCCGACGCGGTGCGGTTCCTTGCAAAGCGCGCGGGGCTGGAGGTCCCGGAGGACGAGAATTATCGCTCGCAGTACCAGAAGCAGGAGCGCCTCTGGGCGCTGTGCAAGGACGCGGCGCGGTTCTTCCGCCAGCAGCTGTTCTCCCCCGCCGGAACCGAGGCGCAGGCGTACATACAAAAGCGCGCGCTCAGCATGGAGACGGTCAAGCGCTTCGGGCTTGGCTTCAGCCCGAACGCGTGGGCGGAGCTTACGGACGCGATGAAGGAAAAGGGCTATAAGCTCGACGAGCTGGTCGACGCGGGCCTTTCCCTGCGGGGCAAAAACGGCGGCGTATACGACCGGTTCCGCAACCGGCTCATGTTCCCCATCATCGACATCCGGAACAATATCATCGGCTTCGGGGGCCGCGTGATGGACGATTCCACGCCGAAATACCTGAACTCGCCCGAAACGATCATCTTCAACAAGCGCAAGAATTTATTCGCACTCAATATTGCCCGTAAGAGCAAGCAGGGCCGCATCATTCTGACCGAGGGCTATATGGACGCCATCGCCCTGCACCAGTACGGGTTCGACTGCGCCGTCGCCTCGCTCGGCACGTCTCTGACAGAGGAGCATGCGAATATCCTCGCCAAGTACACCAATCAGGTCATTCTGACCTACGACGGCGACGAGGCCGGGCAGAACGCCACGCGCCGCGCCATCCCCATGCTCGAAAAGACTGGCATTCAGGTGCGCGTCCTGCGGATGCAGGGCGCGAAGGACCCGGATGAGTTTTTGAAAAAATACGGCGCGCAGCGCTTTGAGGTGCTGCTGGACGCCTGCCAGAATCAGGCGGAGTACCGGCTGGACAGCCTCAAGCGCAAATACGACCTGACGCTCGACGATCAGCGCGTGGAATTTTTGAATCAGGCCGCCGCGCTCATCGCCACATTCCCGAACGCGGTACAGCGCGAGGTCTACGGACGGCGCGCGGCAGAGGCCGCCGGCATCACGCCGGAGGCCATGCAGCTGGAAATCAAAAAGGCCTACCGCAAGGCCCGCGCCATCGAGCAGAAAAAGCAGGAGGCGCAGGAGCTGGACATCGCGCGCCAGCGTGCGCCGAAGACCCGCGCCATCCGCTATGACAATCTCCGTTCCGCGACCGCCGAGGAGGGCCTGATCTGCACGCTCCTGCGTGAGCCGGAGCTGATCGCGAACGTGAAGCTCCCGGCGGAGGCGTTTTCGGTCGACCTGTTCGGCCGGGTGCTGGCCGACCTGCGCCAGCGCGTACAGTCCGGGCGGCCCGTTTCGCTTGCCGCGCTGGGGCCGGATCTCACGCCGGAGGAAATGGCGCACCTGTCCTATGTGATGAGCCGGGACACCGCTCCCGTTTCTGATGAAGCGTTCGCGGATTATCTGCGCGTGATCCAGGAAGAATATGAGGGTCGGAGCCTGACGCGCTCGGAGGAAAATCTGCGGCTGCTGGCCGAACAGATGAAATCAACAAAACAGTATGGAGGGTAAGCAATGGGAAAAGAATTGGAACTTCTGCAGAAGATGGATCTCACGGCAGAAAACCGCCAAAAGCTCGAAGCGCTGATTACCGAGGCGAAAAAGACCGGAAAGGTTTCCTCCAAGCATCTGGTTGAAACGCTCGACGACGTGGACGCCACGCAGGACCAGACCGAGCGCTTCTATGACATTCTTGAGCAGGCCGGCATCGAGATCGACGTCTCCGACGTGCTGGACCTCATCGGCACAGCTGATATGGACAACCCCACGCTCAGTGAAATGCAGGCCATCGAGGACGAGGGCCTGCCCGCGGATCTGGACGAGCCAGAGGCGCTGCCCGAGGACGTGGAAAACGCCAAGCTGGACGACCCTGTGCGGATGTACCTCAAGGAGATCGGCCGCATCAAGCTCCTGACGCCTGAGGAGGAGCAGGAGATCGCGAAAAAAATGGCCGAGGGCGACGAGGACGCACGCAAGCGTATGTCTGAGGCCAATCTGCGTCTCGTCGTGTCGATCGCAAAGCGCTACGTGGGCCGGGGGATGCAGTTGCTCGATCTCATCCAGGAGGGCAATCTGGGCCTGATGAAGGCTGTTGAAAAATTTGACTATACGAAGGGCTATAAATTCTCCACCTATGCGACCTGGTGGATCCGGCAGTCCATCACCCGCGCCATCGCCGACCAGGCGCGTACGATCCGCATTCCGGTGCACATGGTCGAGACGATCAACCGTGTGCTGCGCACGTCGCACTCCATGGTGCAGAAGCTGGGCCGTGAGCCGACGACGAAGGAGATCGCGGACGAGCTGCACATTGAGGAGAGCAAGGTCGAGGAGGTCCTGAAAATTGCGCAGGAGCCGGTTTCCCTCGAAACGCCGATCGGTGAGGAGGAGGACAGCCATCTGGGCGACTTCATTCAGGACGACGAGGCCTCGCAGCCGTCGGAGGAGGCGTCCTACACGCTGCTGCGCGAGCAGCTTGAGGAGGTTCTGTCCACGCTGACCCCGCGCGAGGAGCAGGTGCTGCGGATGCGCTTCGGTCTGACCGACGGCAAGCCGCACACGCTCGAGGAGGTCGGCAAGGAGTTCAACGTCACGCGCGAACGCATCCGCCAGATCGAGGCCAAGGCGCTGCGCAAGCTGCGCCATCCGTCCAGAAGCAAGAAGCTGCGCGACTTTTTGAACTAAGAAGGCAGCACCTGCCATGAAAGAATTTCGAAAACACAGAATATTTACACTTTTATGCTTGACAACCGGAAAAATATTCGTATCATAGTCTTATGCAATTTGAAACCGTAACAACGGAGGAATTCAAGATGTTTGAGAAGATTCAGGCGTATCTTGCCTCGCAGCTCGATATTCCGGCAGACGAGATCACCCGCGACACCACGTTCGAAAGCCTCGGCGTCGATTCGCTGGATACCGTCGAGATGGTCATGGATCTGGAAGAGCAGCTCGGCGTCGATCTGGAGCTGGAGGAAAAGATCGCGACCGTCGGCGAGCTGGTCGATTTTGTCGAGAGCAAGCTTGACTGAACGCAAAACGGCGAGACGTATGGCAAGGCTGCACTACTTGGGGAGATAGCGGTGCCCTGTTACCCGCAATCCGCTACAGCGGGGAGGAATTCCCGACCGAGGGTGTATGCTGTGTCGTCTGACCCGGATAAGCGGTGTTGAAGATCTGGTCTTGCGCAATAGGGCTCTGTGAACCGTGTCAGGTGGGGAACCAAGCAGCACTAAGCAGTCTACCCTGTGTGCCGCAAGGTTGCCGTTTCGGAGCTGGCTGTCCGGGTAACGGGTGTAGCATCCATTCGGAGAAGGGTGTGCAGTCCTGCCATGCGTCTTACCGTAAAAAACTCCGGGCCTGAAAGGCCCGGAGTTTTTCATGCCCTGCCGCAGAGAGCTGCGGCAGGGCGTTTGTATTTTATTTCGCGCTGATGACCAGCTCGCCGTTCTGCTCGTCGCAGACAAGCGTCTGACCGGGGAGCACGTCGCCGCGCAGGATGCGCTGCGCAAGAAGCGTCTCGACCGTGTGCTGCAGGTAGCGGCGCAGCGGTCTTGCGCCGAACTGCGGGTCATAGGCTGCGTCGATGACAAAGCTCTTTGCCGCCGGGGTCAGCTCGCACTTGAGCTGCTTGTCGGCAAGGCGCTTATTAAGCGCCGCGATCTGCAAGTCGATAATGCCGGTGATATTCTCCTTCGACAGCGGCTTATAGAACACAATCTCGTCCAGCCGGTTCAGGAATTCCGGGCGGAAATTGCGGCGCAGAAGCGTCTGCACCTCGTTTTTCGCATCCTCAGAGATCTCGCCCTCCGGTGTGATGCCGTCCAGAATGGCCTGCGAACCGAGATTCGAGGTCAGGATGATGATGGTGTTCTTGAAGTCCACGGTTCTGCCTTGCGAGTCGGTGATGCGGCCGTCGTCGAGGACCTGCAGCAGGATATTGAACACATCCGGGTGCGCCTTTTCGATCTCGTCAAACAGAATGACGGAATACGGTCTGCGGCGCACGGCTTCGGTCAGCTGGCCGCCCTCCTCGTAGCCCACGTATCCGGGAGGCGCGCCGATCAGACGCGACACGGAGAACTTCTCCATATACTCCGACATATCGATGCGCACCAGATTCTTTTCATCGTCAAACAGCGCCTCTGCCAGCGTCTTGGCAAGCTCTGTCTTGCCGACGCCCGTGGGGCCAAGGAACAGGAACGAGCCGAGCGGCCGGTTCGGGTCCTGAATGCCTGCTCTGCTTCTCTGGATAGCCTCAGAGACGACGCGCACGGCCTCATCCTGGCCGACAACACGCTTGTGCAGCGTATCTTCGAGATGCAGCAGCTTGTCGCGTTCGCCCTCCATCAGTCTTGCGGTCGGGATGCCCGTCCAGCGCTCGATGATCTTGGCAATTTCCTCCTCCGTGACCTTGTTGCGGAGCAAACTCGTCTCCTTGCTGCTTTGCGCCAGTTTTTCCTCCTGCTCCAGCTGCTTTTTCGCTTCGGGCAGATCGCCGTACTTCAGCTTCGCGGCCTTTTCGAGATCGTAACTCTGTTCGGCAGATTCAATATCGCGGTTGATCTGCTCGATGCGTTCGCGCAGCTGCTGCACGCGGCCGATGGCGTTCTTCTCGTTTTCCCATTTGGCTTTCATGGAGTTGAACGTTTCGCGCTGTTCGGCCAGTTCCTTTTGCAGTTCCGTCAGACGCGCCTTGGAAAGCTCGTCGTCCTCGTTTTTGAGCGCTGCTTCCTCAATCTGCATCTGGATGATCTTGCGGTTGATGACATCCAGTTCGGTCGGCATGGAGTCCATTTCCGTTCGGATCATGGCGCAGGCCTCGTCAATGAGGTCAATGGCCTTGTCGGGCAGGAAACGGTCGGTGATATAGCGGTTCGAGAGCGTTGCGGCGGCAATGATCGCGTTGTCCGTGATCTTGACGCCGTGGAAGACCTCGTACCGGGACTCCAGACCACGCAGGATGGCGATGGTATCCTCCACCGTCGGCTCCTGCACCAGAACGGTCTGGAACCGGCGCTCAAGCGCGGGGTCCTTTTCGATATACTGGCGGTATTCGTCCAGCGTCGTCGCGCCGATGCAGTGCAGCTCGCCGCGCGCGAGCATCGGCTTTAACAGATTGCCTGCGTCCATCGAGCCCTCGGTCTTTCCCGCGCCGACAATGGTGTGCAGCTCGTCGATGAACAGGATGATGCGGCCCTCGGACTTCTTGACCTCGGCCAGCACGGCCTTCAGACGCTCTTCAAATTCACCGCGGTACTTTGCGCCTGCAATCAATGCGCCCATATCGAGTGAGAAGATTGTCTTGTCCTGCAGGGACTTCGGAACCTCGTTCGCAACGATCCGCTGCGCAAGGCCCTCGACGATGGCTGTTTTGCCGACGCCCGGCTCGCCGATGAGAACCGGGTTGTTCTTCGTCTTGCGGGACAGGATGCGGATGACATTCCGGATCTCGTCGTCACGGCCGATGACCGGGTCCATCTTCTGCTCCCGTGCACGCTTGACCAGATCCGTGCCGTATTTGGCAAGCGCCTCATACGTATCCTCCGGCGTGTCGGACGTCACGCGCTGGCTGCCGCGCACCGACTGCAGCGCCTGCAGGCAGGCCTCCTTCGTGATCTGGTACGGACGGAACAGGCTTTTCAGCACCGCGTCCGCGTTTTCGATCAGGGACAAAAACAGATGCTCGACGGAGACATATTCGTCTTTCATCTGCTTCGCGATGTCTTCCGCGCTGTTCAGCGCCGTGTCGACGGCGCGCGCAACAT
>ENA-UEQJ01002131-UEQJ01002131.1-human-gut-metagenome-genome-assembly--contig:-NODE-2131-length-14574-cov-3.398013_pt1 | contig 14574 bp, 9 predicted proteins | sample MGYA00242937_ERZ507938 | MGnify/ENA primary metagenome ERZ507938 (study PRJEB26167, sample SAMN06115437) | human gut metagenome | host: Homo sapiens | place: China:Gansu | collected 2015-07-03 | study...
CATTACTGCAACCAGCGTACGACCAACAGCCAGACCAGAACCGTTCAGGGTATGAACCAGACGGGTTTTCTTGTCCGACTTGCTGCGGCAACGAGCCTGCATACGACGCGCCTGGAAATCCCAAACGTTGGAGCAGGAAGAGATCTCACGGTAGGTGTTCTGTGCCGGGATCCATACTTCCAGGTCGTAAGTTTTGCAAGCGCCAAAGCCCATGTCGCCGGTACAAAGGATAATTTTACGGTACGGTAGGCCCAGCAGTTGCAGGACTTTTTCTGCATGACCAGTCATCTCTTCCAGCGCCGCCATTGAGTCTTCCGGGCGCACGATCTGCACCATTTCAACTTTATCGAACTGGTGCATACGGATCAGACCACGGGTGTCACGACCATATGAACCGGCTTCAGAACGGAAGCATGGGGTGTGGGCGGTCATCTTAATTGGCAGATCATCTTCATCGATGATTTCACCGCGCACCAGGTTAGTCAGCGGAACTTCTGCCGTTGGGATCAGCGCATAGTTACTGGTGTCTGCTTCTTCTTCCAGCGGACGAGTATGGAACAGATCGCCAGCAAATTTCGGCAGCTGACCCGTACCGTACAGCGTGTCCTGGTTAACCAGGTACGGAACATAGTTCTCACTGTAGCCATGCTGTTCGGTATGCAGATCCAGCATAAACTGCGACAGTGCGCGGTGCATGCGAGCAATCTGCCCTTTCATCACCACAAAGCGCGAACCTGTCAGCTTAACTGCGGCTGCAAAGTCGAGGCCAGAGTGCATTTCACCCAGCGTCACGTGGTCACGAACTTCAAAGTCAAACTCACGCGGGGTGCCCCAGCGGCTGACTTCAACGTTGTCATTTTCGTCTTTACCTACCGGCACTTCATCTGCAGGCAAGTTAGGGATGGTTAGCGCGATATCGCGAATTTCAGCCTGTAAAGCATCCAGCTCGGCTTTTGCTGCATCCAGCTCTTCGCCCAGTTTGTTCACTTCCAGACGTAAAGGCTCGATATCTTCCCCGCGCGCTTTCGCCTGGCCAATGGATTTCGATCGGGAGTTACGCTCCGCTTGCAGGTTTTCCGTTTTGACCTGCAATACTTTACGACGCTCTTCAAGAGCGCCCAGCTTATCTACATCCAGCTTAAAGCCCCGGCGTGCCAGTTTTTCAGCGACTGCGTCTGGCTCATTACGCAGCAGATTGGGATCGAGCATGCTTATCCTGTGCTTATCGAATTAAATGGGAGATGTGGCCACAGCCTGCGACCACAGGGATACAGTAACAACATTACCGCAACGATAACATTAACGGTAGCGTTTTATGGGGCTATTTTGATCCTGTTCAGCCAGCCAGGCGAGCTTTTCGCCAATCTTGCCTTCAAGGCCCCTGTTTGTCGGGAAATAATAGCGTGTTTGTGCTATTTCCGGCGGGAAGTAAACCTCACCGGCAGCATAAGCGTTTGCTTCATCATGAGCGTAACGATATTCCTGCCCGTAGCCCATTTCCTTCATTAATTTCGTCGGCGCATTACGCAAATGAACCGGCACGTCATAATCCGGGCGTTCGCGAGCATCGGCCAGCGCGGCTTTAAACGCAGTGTAGACAGCGTTGCTTTTTGGCGCGCAGGCCAGGTAAACAATCGCCTGAGCAATGGCGCGTTCACCTTCCGCCGGGCCAACGCGAGTAAAGCAATCCCAGGCCGCAATTGCCACCTGCATCGCTCGTGGATCAGCATTACCCACATCTTCAGACGCTATCGCCAGACAGCGACGCGCGACATATAACGGATCGCCACCGGCGGTAATAATTCGCGCATACCAGTACAGCGCCGCATCGGGTGCGCTACCACGTACCGACTTATGCAGTGCGGAAATCAGATCGTAAAAGCGATCGCCTTTGTTATCAAAGCGGGCGCTTCGCTCACCGGCGATTTCGGTCAATAATTCAGGCTTCAGGACCCGCTTACCGCTATCATCGACTTCGGCCATATCCGCCATCATTTCCAGCGTATTTAACGCCCGGCGCGCGTCGCCATTCACCAGTTCAGCAATGGCGCGTCGTGTTTCATCTGGCAGAACAATATCCTGACCACCATAGCCACGCGTTTTGTCTTCCATCGCCTGAGTTAGTACTTGCTCAATATCCTCTGTACTCAGGGATTTCAACAGATAGACACGGGCACGGGAAAGCAGTGCCGAATTAAGCTCAAACGACGGGTTTTCAGTGGTTGCGCCAATAAAAGTGATGGTGCCGTCTTCAATATGTGGCAGAAATGCATCCTGCTGGCTTTTGTTGAAACGGTGAACTTCGTCAACAAAAAGAATAGTGCGGCGACCTGCATTGCGGTTTTGCCGGGCGCGCTCGATCGCCTCGCGAATCTCTTTCACGCCAGAGGTGACGGCAGAAATACGTTCCACATCAGCGTTCGCATAGCGGGCAATCACTTCAGCGAGAGTTGTTTTGCCGGTACCCGGTGGCCCCCAGAGGATCATAGAATGTAAATGCCCGGCTTCGATAGCGCGCGGCAACGGCTTCCCCGCAGCCAGCAAATGTTGCTGGCCGATATACTGTGCTAAATTTTCTGGCCGCATACGCGCGGCCAGAGGTTGAAAAGTATTATCCGAAAAATCGAGCGACAGATTGCTCACTCAGGTGCCTCTACTTACGTTGATCATCTACCGTGACGCCTTGCGGCGGGGTGAAGGTAAATTTCGCTGCATCCACAGCCCCATTTTGCTGGGATTTCAGTTGATAACTGCTGCGCTGATCGTCCTGCTCCACCGCGCTAAACTGATGGATTGTGCCATCACGTCCCACGTTAATGGTGAACTGCTTCAGATTGCCATTGCTGGCTTTCGGCGTCAGGACAAAGTCATCGCCATTCTGTTTGATATTGTACTGCTGCCAGTCGCTGGACTGGTTGCGGGCAATCAGCATAAACGGCGTATTACCGGTGGCATCTTTCAGCCAGGTTGCCGTAGCTTGCTCAACGAACGGGTTATAGAACCACAGTGTTTTACCGTCAGAAACCAGAATGCTTTCATCAGGTTGTGTCATATGCCAGTTGAATAAGTTTGGACGTTTCACCCACAGATCGCCCTGACCTTCCTGCACCGCCGCGCCGCTACCGTCAGTCACTTTTTGTGTGAAGCTGGCGTGGAAGCTGCTGACTTTATCCAGGCGGCTTTTCAGATCGCTTGCGGCATCAGCCCAAACGCTGCTTGCTACTAAGCTTGAGAGTAATGCACAGGTGATGGCAATTTTTTTCATCATTATTCCTCAAATTACGTCACTCCCGATCGGGAGTTCCCTCTACTCTCTATTCCAGGCTAATAATCAGCTTGAGGAAAGAAGAAAATACTGAATTTTCAGTTGATAGAGTGCCGGATGCGACGCTACCGCGCCTTATCCGGCAATGCATTAATTAGTCAAACGGCGGTGGGGCCAGCACTTCACGATTACCGTTGTGCCCCTGTTCGCTGACAATCCCCTGCGCTTCCATCTGTTCGATAATACGCGCTGCACGGTTATAACCAATGCGGAACTGACGCTGTACGCCAGAAATTGACGCTTTGCGTTTTTCAGTGACAAACTGCACCGCCTGATCGAACAACGGATCCAGTTCTTCAGCGCCATCGAAACCGCCCGCGCCACCTTCGCTTTCACTGTCGGAAGTGATGCCATCAACATACTGTGGGCGACCACGCGCTTTCCAGTCCTGCACCACGGCATGAACTTCCTGATCGCGAACAAAAGCACCATGGACACGTACCGGCAACGTGGAGTTCGGCCCAGAGTAGAGCATATCCCCCATCCCCAGCAGTGATTCCGCGCCAGCCTGATCAAGAATGGTACGTGAGTCAATCTTACTGGATACGGTAAAGGCGATACGGGTCGGAATATTCGCTTTAATCAGACCAGTAATAACATCAACCGATGGACGCTGAGTTGCCAGTACGAGGTGGATACCCGCGGCACGGGCTTTTTGCGCCAGACGTGCTATCAGCTCTTCCACTTTTTTACCTACCGTCATCATCAGGTCGGCAAATTCGTCAACCAACACCACAATGTATGGTTCTTTTTTCAGCACCGGATGCTGGGCATCCATACTGTCACCCGGCTTCCAGTACGGGTCTGGAATCGGACGCATCATGCGATCGGCTTCAGCAATTTTTTCGTTATAACCCGCCAGATTACGCACACCCAGCGCAGACATCAGTTTATACCGACGCTCCATCTCGTTAACACACCAGCGCAGCGCGTTGGCGGCATCTTTCATATCAGTAACGACTTCTGTTAACAGATGCGGAATGCCTTCATAAACCGAAAGCTCCAGCATTTTCGGGTCGATCATGATGAAACGCACATCTTCTGGCTGTGCTTTATAAAGCATGCTCAGGATCATCGCGTTCACACCGACAGATTTACCGGAACCGGTAGTCCCCGCAACCAACAAGTGCGGCATTTTCGCCAGATCGGCAACCACCGGCTCACCGGCGATATCTTTACCCAGCACCACGGTTAATGGCGACGGATTATCGCGGAATTTGGCGTTATCCAAAACTTCGCGCAGATAAACGGTTTGTCGTTTTTTATTTGGTAACTCCAGACCTACATAGGGTTTGCCAGGAATAACTTCAACGACACGCACCGCCACCGTCGAAAGTGAACGGGCAAGGTCCCGTGACAAGTTAGAAATGCGCGCCGCTTTTACGCCCGGTGCCAGGTTCAATTCAAAGCGAGTGATAACCGGCCCCGGAGAGTAATTGACGACATCGGCTTTAATACGGAAATCAGCCAGACGCGCTTCCACCAGGCGAGCCATTTGTTCAAGCGCAAAGGTATCTACCGGCTCCACTTCGCTCGGCGGCGGTGTCAGCAAATCCAGAGAAGGCAGCGGCGTCGTCGGTTTATGCAACGGACGGCTGTCGCCATTACGCATCAACAGCGGATGAAGCAGGGTATCCTGCTGCTGCGGTGCAACCGGTTGTTGCGGCTGTTGATACTGCGGCTGCGGCGCAACTGGTTGTTGCGGCTGCTGATATTGCGGCTGTGGCGCAACCGGTTGTTGCGGCTGCTGATATTGTGGCTGCGGCGCAACCTGCTGTTGTGGCTGCTGATACTGCGGCTGCGGCGCAACCGGCTGTTGCGGCTGCTGATATTGCTGCTGTGGCGGAACTGGTTGTTGCGGCTGCTGATACTGCTGCTGCGGTGCAACCGGTTGTTGCGGCTGCTGTACAGGTTCAACAATTGGCGTAAACAACGGTTCGTGTGGACCATCATCCAGCAACGCTTTCATTGGCGAAAATTCAAAATCATCCAGCGAGAACGGATTCGCCCCAGCCGGTTGTTCGCCGGAATAACGTTGTTGTTGAGTTTGCGCAAACTGACGAGCCAGTTCAGCCTCTGCCGCAGCATCTGCATCTTCTGCGTTTACGGGCACATCATGTTGATACTGTTCGCCATAGCGTTGCTGCTGTGTCTGGGCGAACTGACGTGCCAGTTCATCCTGCTGCATCGCATCGATTTCATCATCGTTGTACTGATCGCCAGAATCGTACTGATTGCGCTGGGCTTCACGGGCTTTTTCTTCCGCCGCACGCTGTGAGGGCAGCTTAATACCGTAAGACGCCAGTTCACGACGAGTTGGCACGCGGATACGTTTCGGTCGTGGCAACTGCGGGCCAATCCCCTCTTTGACTTGCGGACGCGGTCCACCGCTATTTGCCAGACTGAAGACTGGCGCGGCAACGGTTGCGGCAGCCCCCGTCGCCAGTGTCGCTTTTTTCACGCCAGATGCCAGCGGAGAAACAGCGGCAGCGGCTTCTACTGGAGGTACTGCTGCAACAGAAGGCGCTTTCAACGAAGATTTGATCGGTTCTGGTTCTTTAACCGGTTCTGGAATCGGTTGATACCAGGCCGCAAGTTGTTCACGTTCACGGGCTCGCTTCTCTTCCACTTCTTCAAAATAGTAAAGCGGCGGACGCGCGGGTTTTGTCTCTTCTACAACGGGTTCAGGCTCCACAACAGGCTGCTGTTCAACGGATTGCGGCTGTTGGTACAACGGCTCCTGAGCGGCTGGTTGCTGATAAGTTTGCTCAGTCTGGTATGTAGACTGTGGAGCAAAAGTGGATTGCTGCTCTTCGGCTTGCCAGGCGTTACCTGCCACCGGTTGTTCTGGCGCAGGGGCATAATACGGCTGTTGCGCAGGTTGTTCAGCTGCAGGTGCATAATACGGCTGCTGCGGCTGTACTGGTTGTTGCAGCGGCTCATTATATTGCACTGCAGGCTGCGCATATTGTGACTGCTGTGGGTAACCTTCCGGTGCAGGAGCAATAACCGGCTCTCCCGTTTGTGGACCCGGTACAGGCTGCCAGGCTACTGTAGGTTGCGCAGGTGGAACATCAACAGAGGCAACAGGCGGCGTCTGAGTCACAGGTTCAACCGGCGCAGCCCAGCTTTGTGTCGCCGTGGTAGCAGCAGCTGCTACAGCGACAGGTTCGGTAATTGGCGCACCGTTTAATAATGGATCGTATTCGTCATATTCTGGCTGCGTTGCACGATTGCCCGAAAATAGGACGTCGTCCGGGTCGGCAGCCACACCGCGTGCAGTGTAGGTAATCTCTTCGTCATCATCCATCCGCTTACCGGAGAACAACGCAGCGTCTGTTTGCCGCCCCATCGGATTAATGAATTTTTCCGCCAACCGTTTACGACGCGCTAGCGCGCCGCGAAGAATACGGGCACGGCGTGATTCATGCTGTTTGCCGTGGTTTTCATCTTCATACTCTTCGTCATCTTCATATTCATCTTCATCGACCCAGGTATCATCGCGACGGGTACGATTACTGGCGAAGGTGAGAATGTTTAAAATCCAGCCGCCGAGTTTTTCAGCAATGGTCACCCATGACCAACCGGTGAACAACGTCAGGCCCGCTGCCCAAACGCAGAGCAGCGCAATAGTTCCCCCGCTACTGTGTAGCAGTGGTTGTAGCGTAGTGCTTAGTAAGCTGCCAATGACGCCACCGGAGGCAAAATACCAGATATCGTCAGCGTTGATTGCCGCCAGACCACAGGAGGTAAGGATGAGCGCCAAAACGCCAATGATGCGTAGCGAAACGGCAAAATAATCAATGTATTCGTCACTGGACTGATGACGCCAGGCAAACCAACAACCGCCGACAATAATGACGGGAATGGTGTAAGCCATCACGCCAAAAATAAAGAACAGCGTATCTGCCAGCCACGCACCGGGCATCCCACCTAAATTATGGATAGGTTCATGCCAGGCCGTTTGCGACCAGCTGGGGTCCGAAGGGTTAAAGCTTAGTAAGGCAGCCATCAACCAGACGGCAAACAGGACAATAAGGATCAGCAACGCTTCCAGAAGGCGACGGCCGCTACTTAACTTTGTCAATGTGACTTCTTTGTCTTCAGTGTATTCCTGGCTCAAGAAAGGCTCTCCAGGTTACAGGCTTTTCCTGCCCGATGCTAAAACGGACAACAGTACCAGGTTACCCCAGTACTGTTGCTGTATGGATTAACAGGAGTGTAATCAAAATACGCCGATTTTGCACCTGTTCCGTGTTAGCGCGTCTTAATAACCAGACGATTACTCTGCTTGACTTCTTCCATAACAACGTATGTCCGTGTGTCATTGACGCCAGGCAGACGCAGCAGGGTTTCCCCCAGCAACTTACGGTAAGCTGACATATCCGGCACGCGTGTTTTCAACAGGTAGTCGAAATCACCAGATACTAAATGACACTCCTGAATTTCTTCAAGTTTTTGTACAGCGGTATTGAATTGTTCAAACACATCCGGTGCGCCACGATTCAGAGTAATCTCAACGAATACCAGAAGTGATGCATCCAGATAATGGGGGTTAAGCAGCGCCGTATAGCCCTGAATAAACCCTTGTCTTTCCAGCCGACGCACACGCTCAAGGCACGGCGTTGGGGAAAGTCCCACACGTTTAGAAAGCTCGACGTTAGAAATACGCCCATCCTTTTGCAACTCATTAAGAATGTTACGATCGATACGGTCGAGATCTTTGCCAGGGCGCTTCTTGCTATCTACCATTATTATTGTCTCTCTGTATTCCTTCCCTACTCCTGTCTGACCCTGAAACATCACTGTTCAGAGTCGCTACCCGTCACGATAGACCGAAATCATGAAGATTCACGGCGCGCAATGCCTGGGTCTACGGTGAGAAGACCGTTGCCTTGTGGCAGCTATCGACATCACGAATGGCGTCTGTCCACGCCATACGTAGATTTCACTAGCACGGTAAACATGGTATTTACATGCATGGTTATGCGCATATAAGAATACTGTTTTTTTTCTTCCTCGAATGTTTTCGCAAAACACCAGGGGATTGTCAAAGCAAAACATCGATTTTTAGTACAAGATGCCAGATATTCATCATCCGCCCTGGTTGATTCTCATTTTTTCGTCTTATAATTGTCCCGCCGACAGTAGAAATAGTTATATTCCTTGCCGGGAAAATCACCAATTCATTGGCAGCTTCTATTGCACACATCGTTAACAAAATCGCTGTGCTCTTTTTTTACGACAACAAATTCCCTACAATCCCAGCCCAATGTATGCCAATTATTATGGGGATCTCATGGCCACAGCCAAACACAGTAAACTGCTTATCCTGGGTTCAGGCCCGGCGGGATACACCGCTGCTGTCTACGCGGCGCGCGCCAACCTGCAACCTGTGCTGATTACCGGCATGGAAAAAGGCGGCCAACTGACCACCACCACGGAAGTGGAAAACTGGCCTGGCGATCCAAACGATCTGACCGGTCCGTTATTAATGGAGCGCATGCACGAACATGCCACCAAGTTTGAAACTGAGATCATTTTTGATCATATCAACAAGGTGGATCTGCAAAACCGTCCGTTCCGTCTGAATGGCGATAACGGCGAATACACTTGCGACGCGCTGATTATTGCCACCGGAGCTTCTGCACGCTATCTCGGCCTGCCCTCTGAAGAAGCCTTTAAAGGTCGTGGGGTTTCTGCTTGTGCAACCTGCGACGGTTTCTTCTATCGCAACCAGAAAGTTGCGGTCATCGGCGGCGGCAATACCGCGGTTGAAGAGGCGCTGTATCTGTCTAACATCGCTTCGGAAGTGCATCTGATTCACCGCCGTGACGGTTTCCGCGCGGAAAAAATCCTTATTAAGCGTCTGATGGATAAAGTGGAGAACGGCAACATCATTCTGCACACCAACCGTACGCTGGAAGAAGTGACCGGCGATCAAATGGGTGTCACTGGCGTTCGTCTGCGCGATACGCAAAACAGCGATAACATCGAGTCACTCGACGTTGCTGGTCTGTTTGTTGCTATCGGTCACAGCCCGAATACTGCCATTTTCGAAGGGCAGCTGGAACTGGAAAACGGCTACATCAAAGTGCAGTCGGGTATTCATGGTAATGCCACCCAGACCAGCATTCCTGGCGTCTTTGCCGCAGGCGACGTGATGGATCACATTTATCGCCAGGCCATTACTTCGGCCGGTACAGGCTGCATGGCAGCACTTGATGCGGAACGCTACCTCGATGGTTTAGCTGACGCAAAATAATTTTACAAATCAGTAACAAAAGTAAAGAAGGCGACACCATGCGACTATGGGTCGCCTTTATTTTTTCCCCGTTGTAACATTGCTCTGCAAATAATTCTGATAACTCACCTGCTAAGCGTGCAATGAATAAATCTCGTCAAAAAGAGTTAACCCGCTGGTTAAAACAGCAAAGCGTCATCTCCCAACGTTGGCTGAATATTTCTCGTCTGCTGGGCTTTGTGAGCGGCATATTGATCATTGCCCAGGCCTGGTTCATGGCGCGAATTCTGCAACATATGATTATGGAGAATATTCCCCGTGAAGCCCTGCTGCTTCCCTTTACGTTACTGGTTCTGACCTTTGTACTGCGCGCATGGGTGGTCTGGTTACGCGAACGGGTGGGTTATCACGCCGGGCAGCATATCCGCTTTGCCATCCGCCGTCAGGTTCTCGACCGTCTGCAACAAGCAGGGCCAGCGTGGATTCAGGGTAAACCTGCGGGGAGCTGGGCGACGCTGGTACTCGAGCAAATTGACGATATGCATGATTACTATGCACGCTATCTGCCGCAAATGGCGCTGGCAGTGTCGGTGCCGTTGCTGATTGTGGTGGCAATCTTCCCCTCTAACTGGGCTGCGGCGCTCATTCTGCTGGGCACAGCACCGTTAATTCCGTTGTTTATGGCGCTGGTTGGAATGGGGGCTGCCGATGCTAACCGACGTAACTTTCTCGCTCTTGCTCGCTTAAGTGGGCATTTCCTCGATCGCCTGCGCGGCATGGAAACATTGCGTATTTTTGGTCGTGGTGAAGCTGAAATTGAAAGTATTCGTTCTGCTTCGGAAGATTTCCGCCAACGGACAATGGAAGTGCTACGACTGGCGTTTTTATCCTCCGGCATTCTCGAATTTTTTACCTCGCTGTCAATTGCTCTGGTGGCGGTCTACTTTGGTTTTTCCTATCTCGGCGAGCTGGATTTTGGTCACTACGATACTGGCGTGACGCTGGCTGCGGGTTTTCTGGCCCTGATCCTTGCGCCAGAGTTTTTCCAGCCATTACGCGATCTCGGTACGTTTTATCATGCTAAAGCCCAGGCTGTTGGTGCAGCTGACAGTCTGAAAACGTTTATGGAAACCCCGCTCGCCCATCCGCAGCGCGGTGAGGCGGAATTAGCATCGACCGATCCGGTGACCATTGAGGCCGAGGATCTGTTTATCACGTCGCCGGAAGGTAAAACGCTGGCCGGACCGCTGAACTTTACTTTGCCAGCAGGCCAACGTGCAGTGTTGGTTGGTCGCAGCGGTTCAGGTAAAAGCTCACTGCTGAACGCGCTTTCTGGTTTTCTCTCATATCAGGGATCATTACGAATCAACGGGATAGAATTACGCGATTTATCACCAGAATCATGGCGTAAACATCTCTCCTGGGTTGGGCAAAACCCACAATTACCGGCAGCAACATTGCGGGATAACGTACTACTGGCGCGACCTGATGCCAGCGAACAAGAATTACAAGCAGCGCTGGATAACGCCTGGGTCAGCGAGTTTCTACCGCTCCTGCCACAAGGCGTTGATACGCCTGTTGGCGACCAGGCTGCCCGCCTTTCCGTGGGGCAGGCGCAGCGCGTGGCGGTGGCCCGTGCGTTACTAAATCCCTGTTCGCTATTACTGTTGGATGAACCCGCTGCCAGCCTTGATGCTCACAGTGAACAGCGCGTAATGGAGGCGCTGAATGCCGCCTCTCTGCGCCAGACAACGTTAATGGTCACCCACCAGTTAGAAGATCTTGCTGACTGGGATGTCATTTGGGTTATGCAGGATGGCCGGATTATTGAGCAAGGACGTTACGCGGAATTAAGTGTGGCTGGTGGCCCATTCGCCACATTACTGGCCCATCGTCAGGAGGAGATTTAAATGCGCGCTTTGCTACCCTATCTGGCACTGTATAAACGTCATAAATGGATGTTAAGTCTTGGTATTGTGCTGGCAATTGTGACGCTGCTCGCCAGTATCGGTCTGTTGACACTTTCCGGCTGGTTCCTCTCGGCCTCAGCGGTTGCGGGGGTTGCCGGACTGTACAGCTTCAACTATATGCTACCCGCTGCGGGCGTGCGTGGTGCCGCAATCACCCGTACTGCCGGGCGTTATTTTGAACGTCTGGTAAGTCACGACGCGACTTTCCGCGTGTTGCAGCATCTGCGCATTTACACCTTCAGCAAATTGCTGCCCCTCTCCCCTGCCGGACTGGCGCGCTATCGTCAGGGCGAATTGCTCAATCGCGTGGTGGCGGATGTTGATACGCTCGATCATCTTTATCTGCGCGTTATCTCGCCGCTGGTGGGCGCTTTTGTGGTGATTATGGTGGTGACAATCGGGTTAAGTTTCCTTGATTTCACCCTCGCCTTTACGCTGGGCGGCATTATGTTACTGACGCTTTTCCTGATGCCACCGCTGTTTTATCGTGCGGGAAAAAGCACCGGGCAAAATCTGACTCATCTTCGCGGACAGTATCGCCAACAACTGACGGCCTGGCTGCAAGGGCAAGCTGAGCTGACCATTTTTGGTGCCAGCGATCGTTATCGCACGCAACTAGAGAATACAGAAATTCAATGGCTGGAAGCGCAACGCCGTCAATCTGAACTGACCGCATTGTCGCAAGCGATAATGCTACTCATTGGCGCGTTAGCGGTGATCCTGATGCTGTGGATGGCGTCTGGCGGCGTTGGCGGCAATGCTCAACCCGGCGCGTTAATTGCCCTGTTTGTCTTCTGCGCGTTAGCCGCGTTTGAAGCACTGGCACCAGTAACGGGTGCATTTCAGCATCTGGGGCAAGTCATTGCCTCTGCCGTTCGGATCACTGATTTAACGGATCAAAAACCGGAAGTCACCTTCCCTGATACCCAAACTCGTGTTGCCGATCGCGTTTCGCTGACATTACGGGATGTTCAGTTCACTTATCCGGAGCAATCCCAACAGGCACTTAAAGGGATTTCTCTTCAGGTAAACGCCGGGGAACATATTGCGATTCTCGGGCGAACCGGATGCGGCAAATCAACACTGTTACAACTGCTGACCCGCGCTTGGGACCCGCAACAGGGCGAGATTTTGCTTAACGATAGCCCCATAGCCAGCCTGAATGAAGCGGCTCTACGACAGACCATCAGCGTTGTTCCTCAGCGAGTGCATCTGTTTAGCGCCACGCTGCGTGATAATCTGTTACTCGCCTCGCCTGGCAGTAGTGATGAGGCTCTGGCGGAGAGCTTGCGTCGCGTTGGCCTGGAGAAGCTGCTCGAGGATGCAGGTCTCAACAGTTGGTTAGGTGAAGGCGGACGCCAGCTCTCCGGTGGTGAACTGCGCCGTCTGGCTATCGCCCGTGCGCTGTTACATGATGCGCCACTGGTGTTGCTGGATGAACCTACCGAAGGCTTAGATGCCACAACCGAAAGCCAGATCCTTGAATTGCTTGCAGAAATGATGCGTGAGAAAACGGTGTTAATGGTCACCCATCGACTTCGCGGACTCTCTCGTTTCCAACAAATAATAGTGATGGACAACGGGCAAATTATTGAGCAAGGTACTCACGCAGAGCTGCTTGCCAGACAGGGGCGTTATTACCAGTTCAAGCAGGGTTTGTAAGCTATTATTGAACGATCCGACTTGCGTGGAGTTTTGCGGTCATGCGCCTGGTTCAGCTTTCTCGCCATTCAATAGCCTTCCCTTCCCCGGAAGGCGCATTACGTGAGCCTAACGGCCTGCTGGCACTTGGGGGCGATCTTAGCCCTGCGCGCCTGTTAATGGCTTACCAGCGTGGTATTTTTCCGTGGTTTTCTCCAGGCGACCCCATCCTCTGGTGGTCGCCCGATCCCCGCGCGGTGCTATGGCCAGAATCACTGCATATCAGCCGTAGTATGAAGCGATTTCATAAACGCTCGCCCTATCGTGTCACGATGAATTACGCTTTTGGTCAGGTCATTGAAGGCTGTGCCAGCGATCGCGAAGAAGGAACCTGGATCACGCGTGGCGTGGTCGAAGCCTACCATCGCCTTCACGAACTCGGCCATGCCCACTCCATTGAAGTCTGGCGTGAAGATGAGCTTGTCGGCGGTATGTACGGCGTGGCCCAGGGAACGCTATTTTGTGGCGAGTCCATGTTCAGCCGGATGGAAAATGCGTCTAAAACGGCGCTTCTGGTATTCTGTGAGGAATTTATCGGTCATGGCGGTAAGCTTATCGACTGCCAGGTCCTTAACGATCACACAGCATCGCTTGGTGCCTGCGAAATTCCCCGCCGGGATTACCTTAATTATCTCAATCAAATGCGCCTCGGACGATTGCCGAATAATTTCTGGGTACCACGATGCTTGTTTTCACCACAAGAATGAATGTTTTCGGCACATTTCTCCCCAGAGTGTTATAATTGCGGTCGCAGAGTTGGTTACGCTCATTACCCCGCTGCCGATAAGGAATTTTTCGCGTCAGGTAACGCCCATCGTTTATCTCACCGCTCCCTTATACGTTGCGCTTTTGGTGCGGCTTAGCCGTGTGTTTTCGGAGTAATGTGCCGAACCTGTTTGTTGCGATTTAGCGCGCAAATCTTTACTTATTTACAGAACTTCGGCATTATCTTGCCGGTTCAAATTACGGTAGTGATACCCCAGAGGACTAGATGGCCAAAGAAGACAATATTGAAATGCAAGGTACCGTTCTTGAAACGTTGCCTAATACCATGTTCCGCGTAGAGTTAGAAAACGGTCACGTGGTTACTGCACACATCTCCGGTAAAATGCGCAAAAACTACATCCGCATCCTGACGGGCGACAAAGTGACTGTTGAACTGACCCCGTACGACCTGAGCAAAGGCCGCATTGTCTTCCGTAGTCGCTGATTGTTTTACCGCCTGATGGGCGAAGAGAAAGAACGAGTAAAAGGTCGGTTTAACCGGCCTTTTTATTTTGTGATATGTATGAAGTACTTTGGAAGTATAAGTCCGTAACTTGTCTCGATGTAGA
>ENA-UEQJ01002138-UEQJ01002138.1-human-gut-metagenome-genome-assembly--contig:-NODE-2138-length-14540-cov-4.307682_pt1 | contig 14540 bp, 13 predicted proteins | sample MGYA00242937_ERZ507938 | MGnify/ENA primary metagenome ERZ507938 (study PRJEB26167, sample SAMN06115437) | human gut metagenome | host: Homo sapiens | place: China:Gansu | collected 2015-07-03...
AATGACCGTGGTGCCGCCCGCCATCAGCTCCTGCATCCGCTTTTCGCACTTTTGCTGGAACAGGAAATCGCCCACCGTCGGACCTCGGGCGTAACCTGCTCCTGACCCTGTTCCGCGATTTCCGCCAACGCCACCCGGCGCTGCGCCTGCGGCTGCTCTTTTCCGATCAGCTGACCGACGTGTTTAAAGATCCGGTGGACGTTGCGTTTCGCTATGGCAATAACGACGATGCTTCGTTTATCTCGCTGCCGGTGGCGCCGGAAAATCGTCGGGTGCTGGTGGCCTCGCCTGAGTGGATCGCTCGCCATGGCGAACCGCAGACCCTCGAGGAACTCAGCCAGCATAATGCGTTGATCTACATTTTGCGCGGCCGTCCGTTCGACCGCTGGTCGCTGAGCCTCGACGGCGTGGTTCAGCAGCAGAAGGTCTCCGGCACGGTGATGAGCGACGACGCCGAGGTGATCCGTCGGCTGGCGATCGCCGGGGAGGGCATTGCCTATAAATCGATGCTCGACGTCAGCGACGATCTGCGGGCGGGGCGCCTGCGGCGCCTGCTGCCGCGTTATCAGGGGGATGTGGTGCCGTTGAATCTGATTTGTCCGCACCGCAAACAGCTCTCTGCCGCGGTGCGTTTGTTATATGAAGAGGTGAAATCACATTGTGAAGGGCTTAATGCCTGACTAAGGTCGCGAAGTAATACACCAGCGGGACGGCCAATACCCACAGGCCAATCGGGATCTCCCGCCACTTACCGGCGATAGCCTTGATCACAATGTAAAACAGCAGCCCGCCGGCAATCCCGGTGCCAAAGCTGTTGGCGATAAGGGTGATCATCACCATCATCAGCACCGGCAGCCCGTCGGTGAAGTTGCCAAGATCCACTTTGCGCAGGCCGCTGAACATGTTGAGGCCAATCAGGATCAGCGCCGGGGCGGTGGCTTCTTTCGGGATCATCAACGCCACCGGCGTGAACAGCAGCATCAGCAGGAACATTACCGCCGCTGACAGGGCGGTGAGGCCGGTTTTGCCGCCCGCTTCCGCTGCCGCCGAAGATTCAATCAGCGCCGTCGCCGCCGGAATGCCCACCCACGGGCCGAGCGCGGCGGCAATCGAATCGACCATGAACGGGCGATTAATCTGCGGCATGTTGCCTTCTTCATCCAGCAGACCCGCCTCGCCGCCCACCGCCAGCGTTGTCCCCATGGTGGAGAAAAACTCAGATGCGAAAAAGACGAACAGGAACGGCAGGAAGGCGATGTTTAACGCCCCCAGCAGGTCAACCTGTCCCAGCACCGGCGCCAGCGAGTGGGGGGCATCGATAAAATGCGTCGGCAGTTTAGTCACGCCGAACGGGATACCCACCAGCGTGGCGCACAAAATAGCCCACAAAATCGCGCCCGGTACCTTACGCGCCTGCAGGGCTATCGCCAGGAACAGGCCGCACAGCGCCACCAGCGCGCCGGGGGCGAGAAAGTCGCCGAGCATCAGCGCGTTGGTTTTCGCATTGGCCAGCACCAGCCCGGCATTGCGAAAACCGAGGACGGCGACAAACAGGCCGATGGAGGCCGTCAATCCCAGCTTGATCGACTGCGGCACCGAGCGGGTGACCACTTCGCGCAGGCCAAAGCGGGTCAGCAGGAAGAAGAGGATCCCCGACCAGCAGGCAATTCCGAGGCCAGTCTGCCAGCCAATCCCTTCGCTACCGGCCAGCGTCACCCCCACCAGCACCGAGCCGCCAATGCCCGGGCCGACGATAAACGGCAGGTTGGCATAAAACGCCATCAGCAGCGAGCCGACGACGAAGACCAGAATGGTGCCGGTGGTGGCGGCGCCTTTATCCATCCCGCCGATCGCCAGCAGCCCCGGGATGACCACCAGTAAATAGGCGGCGGCGAGGAAACCGGTGATCCCGGCCAGGCATTCGGTGCGTAGCGTGCCGCCGCGCGAGCGCAGCGCAAAGCGGCGCTCCAGCCAGTTAGCGCGGGCGGAAGAGTGAAGTGTGTTATCGGCCATGCTCAGGCTCCCTGAGGATTATTGTTGTGATCGGTTGGCTCCGGGATCTCCCGGCAGGCTATCAACGGGTCGACTATCTGGCGGCTGCCGCCGTCGGTCAGACCCAAATCGGTTAAATGCGGCCCGGCGTTACAGGCAAGGCAGGTGCCTTCAATGGCCTTGAAGACCCGGTACGGCGGCTCCCAGTCGGCGACTTGGCTGCTCAGATCGCGCAGCTCGCGGAACTGACGCGCCAGTTCCGCGGCCGGGAGATCCGACAGCATGCCGGCAATCGGCATCGCCACATGGGCAAGGATCTCGCCCTGTTGCGCCAGCGCCATCCCGCCGCCGGAGGCGATAAGCTGGTTGGCCGCCAGCGCCATATCATTAGCGTCGCGCCCGAGCACCACCAGATTATGCGAGTCGTGGGAGTAGCTGGTGGCGATGGCGCCGCGCAGCTCACCCCAGCCTTCAAGCAGGGCGATTTGCGGCGTCGCCTGATGGCGGCCGTGGCGGTGCTTGACCCAGATCAGACTGAAGCCGGCGGGTAGCTGGACTTTCCCGTCACGAACCTGCACTTCCACTTCGCCCCACTGGGTGAAGCGCGCGCCGCGGATATGGCGCAGGCGGGCGATGCCGTGACGAATGCCCTGGACGCGCAGAATAAAGTCATCGGCGCGGAGGGGGTCGATCTGCAAAGTATCGCGCGGCGGCGTGACGCCCGCGGCGGGCGCGATCGGTCTCAGCAGGTTGCCCGCGCGGGCCAGCAGCTTACCGCCTACGTAGACTTCGCGGGCCACCAGTTTCTCCAGGGAATCAAACACCACCAGATCCGCGCGCCGCCCGGCGGCAATCAGCCCGAGATCGTGGCGCTGCAGGCGAATAGCGGCGTTGAGGGTGGCGAATCGCAGCGCATCAACCGCCGGTAAACCGTGCTCGATCAGCAGGTTAAGCAGGGCGATGATCCCGCCTTTCTCCAGCAGCATATCCGGCGGCACGTCATCGGTGCAGACGGTGATCTGCGAGGAGAGGTGCGGCAGCGTTTTTAACGCCGCGACGATATCTGGCAGCAGATAGGGGTGCGAGCCGCGGATCTCGATCGTCAGCCCGGCGCGCAGTTTTTCCAGCGCGTCGTCCGCCGAGGTAAGTTCGTGATCGGAGGTGACGCCGGCGGCGAGGTAGGCCTGCAGGTCAGCGCCGCTCAGGCCGCGGGCGTGGCCTTCAATCAGTTTGCCGCTGTTGAGACCGGCCTGGACAATCTCCTGCATCCGCTCGCTACCGTGCAGCACGCCGTGCATATCCATCACCTCCGCCACGCCGCGCACTTCCGGCCAGCCGAGCATGGTCTCCATCTCCGCGCCGGCGAAATCAGCGCCGGACATTTCGAGACCCGGCGTGGAGGGGACGCTGGACGGGGCGGCGACCATCACCTGCAGCGGCAGATGGCGGCTGGCGTCCACCGCATAGCGCACGCCAGCGACGCCGAGGACGTTGGCCAGCTCATGCGGATCCCAGAACACCGCGGTGGTGCCCTGGGTGAGGACGATTTCCGCATAGCGCTCTGGCGGCAGGTGTGAGCTTTCGAGATGCACGTGGGTGTCCATCAGGCCGGGGGACAGGTAGCCACCGGCCAGGGAACGCACTTCATGGGCGTCTTCGCGACTGCCGCGCGGATGGACGCTGGCGATCATCTCGCCGACGATACCGACGTCAGCGGGGCGAATTTCGCCCGTGGCCATATCGACGATCTGCGCATCGATCAGCAGCAGATCAAACGGGGATTCACCGCGCGCGGCCTGCACGGCGCGACGGCGGACTTGAGCATTGCTGGACATAACCACTCCGGCACAAGGATAATGCGGATACTCTAGGGGCACAGCAAACGTTTGCCCAGATGAATAAATTTATCACCCGATAAGCTCGGGTTATTGTGCAGGACCACCGTAGCGAACCCGATGATGAACGAACCCTGGCAGCGGCTGCCCGCGCTCTCTCTTAAACAGCTTCAGTATTTTGTCACCCTGGCCCAGCTGCGCCATTTTACCGATACCGCCAGTCGGCTGGCGATTAGCCAGCCGGCGCTGAGCAGCGCCCTGCGGCAGATTGAAACGGTACTCGGCGGCAAACTGGTCAACCGTACCGCTGCGACGGTCACTCTGACTGAACTGGGGGCGGCGATTTTACCCCACGCCCAGCGGATCCTCAGCGTGGCGCAGGCGGCCTTTTCCGATATGCAGCAGATTGTCGAGGCGGGCGGCGACGGGACGGTGCGTATCGGTCTGGTGCCGTCGGTCAGTTCGCTGCTGTTTCCGCTGCTGCCGCAGACCCTGGCTGAGGCCTTTCCGCGTCTGCGCATTGAATTTCACGATCAGACCAACGATGCGCTTATCCAGGCGCTGCAGCGCGGCGAGATTGATTTCGGCATCGGGGCGATCGACAGCTCACTGCCCGCAGAACTGCTGGTCTATCCGCTACGCGAAGATCCCTTCGTGGCGGTGCTGCACCGCGACGATCCGCTGGCCGCGCAGGCACATCTGCCGTGGAAACAGCTGGTGGGGCGGGATATTGCTGTGTTCTCGAAGGGCAATATCCAGCGGCTGGTGGCGGCATTAGTGGAGAGCCATCGCCTGACGCTGACCACCCGCTACCAGGTGGACTATATCGAAACCCTGTATGGTCTGGTGCGCTCGCGCTTAGCGGTGGCGATTCTGCCGGCGCTGTACACCACCCATCTGCAGGACCCGGCGCTCAGGGTCGCCCACCTGCAGCAGCCGGCGCTCGCCCGCACAGTGGCCCTGATGCGCGGCCCGCAGGCGCTGCCTCCGCTAATTGAAGACTGTTTTTCTCTGCTGCAGGCCGCCTTGCGCTAGGGCAGGTGCTTGATCAGTACGTCCAGGTTTAAGTGGTTGATGTACTCCAGCGAGTGTGAGGAGAGGACGCCCAGCAGCCGGTTATGGTGCCCGGCAATAATTAAATCGATCTGCCGCTGCCGAACGCAGGTTTCCACGTCTTCAAACCGGCGGGTGGTCACCAGCGAGAGGGTATCCACCGGCAGGGAGACGGTGCAGGCCAGCTCGTTGAGCAGGGCTTTGGCCTGGATCACCTCCTGCGAGACCCGATCGTCGCGCAGGCTGTCGGAAACATAGTTCAGCGCCCGGTAATCGGTGCTGATGTGGGCGATGGTGATGCGCATGCCGTTCTCTTCTGCCATTCTGGCGGCATGCTGGAGCAGCGGGACGCCGTCCTGACTGCTGTTAATCAGTACCAGCACATGGTGATAAACGGCCATGGCGTATATCCTCGGTAGGCTAAATAGCGCATGATGTCATTATTTTCCGCCCGCCAGCAGCGGAATGCAATCCCGCCCGGTCGCCTGATGAGCATGATGGCCGCGAAGGTGTCGTATCCAGGGCTAAAGGCTTGTTGTATGAACCGGTGAGTTGCGGTAAATTCCACAACGCTTAACAATTTCACTATTTTGACTCGGGGTGCCCTTCTTCGTTGAAGGCTGAGAAATACCCGTATCACCTGATCTGGATAATGCCAGCGTAGGGAAGTCAGAGACCGCAGGGTCATTGCTTCTACCTCGTCTGGCGGGAGCAAACCATGCCTGAGCTGCTGAATCCCGCGCCTGTCGCGCACCTGCGCCATCTGCTGCGCGCCCATTCCCCCCTTGTGCACTGCATGACCAATGACGTGGTGCAGACCTTTACCGCCAATGTTCTGCTGGCCGTCGGCGCCTCGCCGGCGATGGTGATCGATCCCCGCGAAGCGGCGCAATTTGCCGCTATCGCCGATGCGCTGTTAATTAACGTCGGTACCCTGACCGAAGATCGCGCCGTGGCGATGCGCGCCGCGGTGGAGCACGCCCGTCAGGCCGGCAAGCCCTGGACGCTGGATCCGGTGGCGGTCGGCGCCCTGACCGTGCGCACGGCCTTTTGTCACGAGCTGCTGGCCCTCCAGCCGGCGGCCATTCGCGGCAATGCCTCTGAAATTCTGGCGCTGGCCGGGATGAGCGCCGGCGGGCGCGGGGTGGATACCACCGATACGGCCGCCGCGGCGCTGCCGGCGGCCCAGGCGCTGGCTCGTCGGCTGGCCACCGTAGTGGCGGTCACTGGCGAGGTGGACTACGTCACCGACGGCGAGCGGGTGCTCAGCGTGGCGGGGGGCAATCCGCTGATGACCCGGGTGGTGGGCACCGGCTGCGCGCTGTCGGCGGTGGTGGCGGCGAGCGCGGCGCTGCCGGGAGACCGGCTGGAAAACGTGGCCGCCGCCTGCGGGCTGATGAAGCAGGCCGGGGAGATCGCCGCCCGTCAGGGAGGCCCAGGCAGCTTTATTCCGGCGTTTCTCGACGCGCTGTATCAGGAGGTGCAGGGATGAAACGCATCAACGCCCTGACCATCGCCGGCACCGATCCCAGCGGCGGGGCCGGTATCCAGGCCGATCTGAAAACCTTCTCCGCGCTGGGGGCCTATGGCTGCTCGGCGATCACCGCCCTGGTGGCGCAGAATACCCGCGGCGTACAGTCGGTCTATCGCATCGAACCGGATTTTGTGGCCGCGCAGCTCGACTCGGTGTTCAGCGATGTGCGTATCGATACCACCAAAATCGGCATGCTGGCGGAGACCGATATTGTGGAAGCCGTGGCCGAGCGGCTGGCGCGCTACCGGGTGGCCAACGTGGTGCTGGATACCGTCATGCTGGCGAAAAGCGGCGATCCGCTGCTGTCGGCTTCGGCGGTGGAGACCCTGCGTCAACGATTGTTGCCGCAGGTGTCATTGATCACCCCCAATCTGCCGGAAGCGGCCGCGCTACTCGATGCCCCCCATGCGCGTAACGAAAGGGAAATGCTGGAGCAGGGGCGGGCGCTGCTGGCGCTGGGCTGCGGCGCGGTATTGATGAAGGGCGGCCATCTCGACGATGCCGAAAGCCCGGACTGGCTCTTCACCCGCGAAGGGGAACAGCGGTTCACCGCGCCGCGAGTGCAGACCAAAAATACCCACGGCACCGGCTGCACGCTCTCCGCCGCGCTGGCGGCGCTGCGCCCGCGTCACGCGGACTGGGCGGCCACCGTTATCGAGGCGAAGGCCTGGCTGTCGGCGGCTCTGGCACAGGCCGACTCTCTGGAGGTAGGCCACGGTATCGGGCCGGTGCACCATTTCCACGCCTGGTGGTAAATGGCAGCGCAACGGGACAGCAGAATCTCCTGAAAAAATGGCCCCCCGGCTGGAAAATAGGCTAAGTCGGTACCAGGCTTAACCTGCCCAAAAAAATTGGGTTGGGATAATGCATGCCGGCTTCGGCCGGCCTTACGGGAGATTGCTATGACTGATATTACGCAGTTGCTGGGCAAAGATGCCGAGAGCCTGTTGCAGCACCGTTGTATAACCATTCCGTCCGACCAGCTGTATCTGCCTGGCGCAGATTATGTTGATCGGGTGATGGTGGATAACAACCGACCACCGGCGGTGCTACGCAATATGCAGACCCTGTACAATACCGGACGCCTGGGGGGAACCGGCTACCTTTCCATTCTGCCGGTTGACCAGGGCGTGGAGCACTCGGCGGGCGCCTCCTTTGCCGCCAACCCGCTGTACTTTGATCCGAAAAATATCGTCGAGCTGGCGATCGAAGCCGGCTGTAACTGCGTGGCGTCGACCTACGGCGTGCTGGCCTCGGTGTCGCGCCGCTACGCGCATCGCATCCCTTTCCTGGTGAAGCTCAACCATAACGAAACGCTGAGCTACCCCACCGAATACGACCAGACCCTCTACGCCAGCGTTGAGCAGGCGTTTAATATGGGGGCGGTGGCCGTGGGAGCGACGATCTATTTCGGCTCAGAACAATCGCGTCGTCAGATAGAAGAGATTTCCGCCGCCTTTGAGCGGGCCCATGAGCTGGGCCTGGTCACCGTGCTGTGGGCCTATCTGCGCAATTCGGCGTTCAAGAAAGACGGCGTCGACTATCATGTTTCCGCTGACCTGACCGGTCAGGCCAACCACCTGGCGGCCACCATCGGCGCCGATATCGTTAAGCAAAAGATGGCGGAGAATAACGGCGGCTACAAAGCGGTTAACTTCGGCTATACCGACGATCGGGTATACAGCAAACTGACCAGCGATAACCCCATCGATCTGGTGCGCTACCAGCTGGCCAACTGCTATATGGGCCGCGCCGGGCTGATCAACTCCGGCGGCGCGGCGGGCGGGGAGACCGACCTTGCCGACGCGGTGCGCACGGCGGTGATCAATAAACGCGCCGGCGGCATGGGGCTGATCCTGGGCCGCAAAGCGTTTAAGAAATCGATGGCCGACGGCGTGAAGCTGATCAATGCCGTGCAGGATGTTTATCTGGATGGCAAAGTGACTATCGCATAAGGCAAAAATCCGGGCGGCACCGCCCGGATTGCGCATTGTTTGTACCAGATGCGGTTTATTAAGACTCTGCCGCGTTGGCGGTAAACGGTTTCGCATGCTGATCGCTGGTAAAGCCAGGCTGTTCAACGCGGATTAACGGGCACAGGAAGAAGGCCAGAATATATAAGGCGGTATAGGCTATTACCACGCCGATAGTGCTGAAATAGGGCAGCAGTACCACGGCAATCGCCGGCGCCAGAAAGTTCGACAGCCCGGCTGACAGGTTATAGACCGAAATCGCCGCGCCTTTATGGTTCGGCTCCAGCGCCGGGAACACCGCCGCCATCGGCACAAACGCGGCGACAAAAATCCCCAGGGCAATAGCCGGTACCAGCGCCATGGCAAAATTATGGCCGAAGTGCTGGGGCAGGTAATAGAACGCCAGGCTGGAAAGCGCCATCCCGATGCAGCCGAACCAGCGGATAACCTTCATCCAGCCCATTTTCTCCGCCACAATCCCCCAGAAAACGTTCGAAAAGATCGTGGTGAAGAAGAATGCCGCCCATACCTGCAGCCATTCCGAGGTGGTAAATCCCAGCTCATCAACAAACATCATCGGCATGATCACCGCAAAACCAAACAGCGACAGGGTGTTGATAATGCGCACAATGCTCGAGAACAGAATGCTGCGGTTGGTATAGAGCAGCGTCGCCGCGCGCCCCAGTTCGGCGAATTTTTCACGAGTGGTCAGGTTCTGCATATGGCGCGGCGTTTCGGTATGACGCATCGACACCAGCGCAATAATGCCGCCGGTGGCGCAAAAGAGCAGCGCCAGCCACAGGGTGCCCATTTCGCCAATGTGCGGAATGGTAAAGCTCGGAATATAGCTGCCGAACACGCCGATACCCACCGAGTAGACCGCCCAGAACCAGCCCAGCGCGGAGCTGGAACTGTCGCTGCGGACGTTGTGGATAATGGCGACGATAAAGGAGTAGAGGAACAGCGGGTAGGCCAGGCCGCGGATGCCATAAAACAGCAGGATCAGCGCATAGTTGGCGCGACCGAGGCCGAAGACGAGGAACAGTACGTGGAACACACACCACAGCACGAAGCCAATCAGCATGGCTTTACGTGGGGTAATGATTTCCGCCACCACGCCGGAGACCCACGCCGACAGGGCGGCAGCCAGACCGTAGAGAGTAAAGGCAAAGGAAGCCTGCGCCGGGGTGAATCCGAGTGCTTTGATGTAGTGCGACAGAAAAGCCAGCTCAAAGCCGTCGCCGGTCATAAACACGGCGATGGCGACATATCCCCAGATGAGGTTGAGCGGTAGACCGTACCACTGTTTGTTATTAACGGACATGTTGACCTCGATTTCAGAGTGCAGATGAGTGTCTCCGCTGCACAGCAGCGGAGCATTATTGTTATAAAATAAGGAGGTATGTTATTCGCGAATCAGCCTGCCGGCCTGTTGTAGCGCCTTATAGGCCGCATACCTGCGCTGATGAAGCGGGCTAAACGCCGTCTCGCTGTGATAGGTGGCATCCACCTGAGTAAACTGCTTCATGGCCTCCGGCAGCGAAGCCGCGACTCTGCCCGCCACCGCGCCGAGGATGGCGGAACCTAACAGCACCGGCTCGCGGCTGGCGGTGCTCACGATGCTAACGCCGCAGGCGTCGGCCAACAGCTGACGCACCAGCGGATGCTGCCCGGCTCCGCCGCTGATGACGATATTTTCACTCTCAATTCCGCAGGCGCGCTGGGCGTCAATGATCTGTCGCAGACCATAGCCAATCCCGCATAAGCCGGCAACGTACAGCGCGGTCAGGTTATCCAGGTCCCGCTCCATCCCCAGCCCGGCAATCAGCGCTTTCGCGTGGGGATCGGCAAGCGGCGCGCGATTACCGAGAAACTCCGGAACGACGTGCAGACCGGCGGCCAGCGTTACCGCCTCAGAAGGGGAAGCAACTTGCGTCAGAACGCGATCCGCCAGCCAGACCGGTAGAGGGACGCCTGCGGCTTTCGCGTGCTCGCGCGCTTCCGCCGCCGCCGGATGGAAGCTCAGCAGCTGGTCGATAGCCGCGCCGGCGGCGCTTTGCCCGCCTTCACTTAGCCAGTAGCCCGGCACCATCGCCGAATAGTAAGGGCCCCAGACGCCCGGGACGAATACCGCTTCCTGAGTGGTGGTCATGGTGCAGGAAGAAGTGCCGAAGACATAGGCCATATTGTTGACCGCGCCGTTAAGCACGCCGACGGTACCGATGCCGCCCGCGTGGGCGTCAATCATCCCCACCGCCACCGGCGTGCCGATCGGCAGGCCCATCTCCTCTGCCGCCGTGGCGCAAAGGCCCTCGCCGCAGGGGGTGCCTGGATCGACAATCCGCTGGCCGATGCGGACAAAATCTTCATCCGCCAGCTCTGCGAGGCCAATCTGGCGGAAGTAACCGGCATCCCAGCGTTGTTCATGCGCCAGGTAGGTCCATTTACAGGTCACCGTGCAGACCGAGCGGGCTTCATCGCCGGTTGAGCGCCAGGTGAGATAATCGGCGAGGTCGAAGAAGTGGCGCGCCTGCTGATAGATGTGCGGGCGATTCTCCTTCAGCCACAAAATTTTCGGCGTTTGCATCTCCGGCGAGATTTTGCCGCCAACGTACCGCAGTACCGGGTGGCCCGTGGCATTGATCTTTTCCGCCTGCCCGGTGGCGCGATGATCCATCCAGACAATAATGTTGCGGTCCGCATCGTCCGAAGGCCCGACCGCCAGCGGCGCATCGTTATCGCCAATCACCACCAGCGAGCAGGTGGCATCGAAGCCGATCCCGGCGATCGACGACGGCGAAACGCCGGCGTTGGCCACCGCCGTTTTAATGCAGTAGCACACCGCCTGCCAGATCTCACGGCTCGACTGCTCGACCTTGTTTCCGGCGCTGCGAAACAGGGTTATTTCCCGGGTCGCGTGGGCGAGGAGCTCGCCCCGCAGATTGAATACCCCGGCGCGCACGCTGCCCGAACCGACATCCACGCCAATAATGTTTTGCGTATCGTTTTGCATCACATCCTCTCACAGGCTGGCCAGGGTCAGAGATCCACGCTGTTCGGCAGGATCACAATGTCGCGCACGGTGACGTTTTTCGAACGCGTCACCATAAACAGCACCGACTCCGCCACTTCAATCGGCTGCATCAGGCTGCCGTTGGCCAGCGCTTCGTCCATTTTGGCTTTTGGCCAGTCGTCCAGCAGAGCGGTAACCACCGGGCCCGGCAGTACGGCGCCGACGCGCACGCCATACTGCGCCACCTGGCGACGAGTGGTGTGCACAAATGCCTGCACCGCGAATTTCGACGCGGTATAGACAGGCTCCCAGATCACCGGCACCACGCCCGCGATCGAGCTGGTGAAGATAATATCCCCGGATTTTTGCGCGATCAGATGCGGTAGGACGCTGCGCACGCAGCGGAAGGCGGCGTTGATATTAAGGTGCAGCACGCGGTCCCAGACGTCCGGGTCGCCCTCGGCCACCGGCCCGCCGATATAGGCGCCGGCGTTGGCGTGGAAGATATCGAGACGCCCGGTAAGCTGCAAAATGCCCTGCAGTAGGTTATCGACCTGGTCCGCCTGCATCAGGTCGACCTGCAGGGCGAAGGCGTTTTCGCCAAGTTCGGCGACCAGTTTGTTGAGCTTTTCGCCTTCGCGGTCGATCAGTACCACTTTTGCGCCAGCTCCCAGCAGGGTCCTCGCGCACTCGAGGCCGATACCGGACGCCGCGCCGGTGATCGCGGCGACTTTACCGCTGAGGGAAGTATTCATAGAGGAGACAGAGTGGTTCATTTTATAATCCTTTGCCGTGTCTGGTTAAAACTATCGAACGCGAGGGCATCACGTTCGAGGTGATAGACTAAACCTGGTAACATATTGAATATCAGCATCTTAATTCAGGCTTGCTGGCATGTTGAGGCGGTATGCGCGCGTACTTCCTGGCGTGAAAAGGATGCTCAATCGATGAAGCTATGTTGCTCTCGCTTCATCGATTGAGCAAGTGGGGAAATTAACAGCGACATGATTTTGTGACGCAAGTTGGAAAAATGAAGAAGATAACGATTTACGACCTGGCGGAACTTTCCGGCGTTTCGGCGAGCGCGGTGAGCGCTATCCTCAACGGTAACTGGAAAAAGCGCAGCATCAGCGCCAAGCTTGCGGAAAAGGTGACGCGGATTGCCGAGGAGCAGGGCTATGCGATTAACCGTCAGGCCAGCATGCTGCGCAGTAAAAAATCACACGTCATCGGTATGATTATCCCCAAATATGATAACCGCTACTTCGGTTCCATCGCCGAACGCTTTGAGGAGATGGCCCGCGAGCGCGGCCTGCTGCCGATTATCACCTGTACGCGCCGGCGTCCGGAACTGGAGATCGAAGCGGTAAAGGCGATGCTCTCCTGGCAGGTTGACTGGGTGGTCGCGACCGGGGCGACCAATCCGGATAAAATTTCCGCGCTATGCCAGCAGGCGGGCGTGCCAACGGTCAATCTCGACCTGCCGGGCTCTCTCTCGCCGTCGGTGATTTCGGATAACTACGGCGGCGCGAAAGCGTTGACTCATAAGATCCTGGCTAATAGCGCCCGCCGCCGCGGAGAGCTGGCGCCGCTGACCTTTATCGGCGGGCGCAGCAGCGACCATAACACCAGCGAGCGTTTACGCGGCTTCCACGATGCGCATCGCGAGCTGGGGCTTAGCGTGCCGCAGGCGAATATTCTGGCTCCCGGCTATTCGAAAGGCCACGTTGAGGCCTGCCTGCAGGAGCGGTTTAGCAGCGAGAAGACGCTGTTGCAGGGGATATTTGTTAACTCGACGATATCCCTGGAAGGGGTTGTGCGCTGGCTGTCGCAGGTGGGTCTGACCGGCAGCGAGCAGCCGCCGATGGGCTGCTTCGACTGGGATCCTTTTGTCTACCTGCTGGGGCACGATATCGACATGGTGCAGCAGGACGTGCCGGCGATGCTGGACGCTGTTTTTTCGATTATTGACGCCGGCGAAGCCAGCCAGCAGCGGATTGAAATTCCCCCGCGACTGATGAGCAGCAGCTGAGTCGCTGTCTGGCTGTTAAACGTTACCGCGTCAGCAGCCAGCGGGCGGTATGCTCATCGGTCACCAGGCCATTGATCCAGCCGCCTTTAAGGGCGGCCAGGATCGCCGGTCGTTTATGTTCTCCACAGGCAGCGGCAATCCGCGGGCAGTGGCTCTGGCGGATATCATAGCTGGTGATCATGCGGTTGATCTCGCTGTCTACCACGTCGCCTTGCGCATCAATAAACCGCCCGAGGATTTCCCCGATGCCGCCGCGGGCGGTCAGCTCATCCATCTGCGCCTGATTGATAAAGCCGTCTTTAAAGATCGGACTTTGCGTGCCCAGCGGACCAATGCCGACAAAAATCACGTCCGCCTCTTGGGCGACGCCGGAGACGCTGCGGAATAAGCGGTTGGTGCACCACATTTCATACTCATCCGCGCTTTGGGCGTAGCGCGGCGCCGGCCACTGATAGTACTTGGCCTTAATTTTGCGGGTCAGCAGCAGGGGCACGTCATCGTAATAATTGCACTGCCCGTCGGCGTTCATGGCGCTGATCAGCGCCACGCAGCGGGTATTCAGGCTGTCAAAATCGATGCGCTGCAGCGCTTTTTTCAGGGTCAGGCCCGAGCCCAGACCGATAATTTTCTCTTTATCATCCTGCAGATAGCGAGCCATCAGCTGATAGCAGCCAAATGACACACTGTCGAGGGTGCTTTCTTCGCTAAAGGCGGGGACCACATTGCACTCGATCAAGCGGTATTTTTCCTGCAGCAACTGCGCATAATCGAGGCAGTTCGCTACCGGATGGTGCAGATTAATCGACACAATCCCTTCTTCTTTCGCGGCGGCGATCAGCCGTTGCACCACCGGTCTGGAGGTGCCCAGCTGGCTGGCAATCTCGCTCTGATTCTGGCCGGCGATGTAGTACATCCATGCGGCACGCACCTTCTGATCCAACCGGATATCGTCTTCTTTACTCATGGTTTCCCGCCCTAAGTTGCTGGCCAGGGCACGCAGTTGGCCCGGCGAATACCCGCATTCTCGCCGTGGTTGGCATAACTGGCAAGCTTTTGCTCTTTGCTGGTCATTTGTAATTTAATTGGGTAATTGCTCTTTTGTGATCCA
>ENA-UEQJ01002152-UEQJ01002152.1-human-gut-metagenome-genome-assembly--contig:-NODE-2152-length-14508-cov-21.357425_pt1 | contig 14508 bp, 11 predicted proteins | sample MGYA00242937_ERZ507938 | MGnify/ENA primary metagenome ERZ507938 (study PRJEB26167, sample SAMN06115437) | human gut metagenome | host: Homo sapiens | place: China:Gansu | collected 2015-07-03...
GTCGGAGTTCCCGGTTTATGAAGGACAGCACGAAGCTATCATTTCCGAAGAAGATTGGTATCTGGCACAGGAAAAGCGCAAGATCAATTCTTTCAAGCGGGAAAAGGTCAACAATCCAGACCATGCACACATCCTGTCCGGTATCTTGAAATGCCCATGCTGCGGTAAGAGTATGTACGGCAATATCGCCAAGGCGCACAGCAAGGACAAAAAAACACGGTATTATTACTACTGCAAAAATACGGTTACACCTACCGGGCATGAGTGCAGCTTCCGTCTGAATATCGAGCAGACGGAAATCAATAAATTTGTGGCGAAGATTATTTCTGCTATGGTCAACAATCCCCGGTTTGTGGAAGCGATTCAAGCGAAAATCGGAACGGCGGTTGATACAGAGGATATGGAAAAGCAGATCGCCGTTCTGCAAGGGCAGCTAAAGCAAGCCTTTGGAACGAAAAGTCGCTTGGAGCGTCAGATGGATACCTTGGACATCAACGATGTCCACTATGACAGAAAGATTTTAGACTTGCAGCGCCGCTATGATGAGCAGTATGATACCATAGAGGAAATCGAAGTTCAGATTGGCGAATTGCAAAGTCAGATCCGCAACATACAGCAGGAGAAGATTTCCGGTGACAATATCTATCGCTTGTTACTGGCATTTGATGAAGTCTACCATTCCGCAACGGAAGCGGAGCAGAAGGAGTTTATGAAGGCCTTTATCGAGCGAATTGAGATGTTCCCGGAGAAAAGGAAAGATGGAAGCTGGATAAAGAAGATCGTATTCAATTTTCCTGTGCCTGTTGATGGTGAGGAAGTGAAAGAACTTCCCTTGGAAACTGAAACAACTGTTGAGTGCGTGGTGAAGCTGACGCGCGGATAAAAGAAGTGGAGATGTAAAATGGCGATACCTAAGTACAACGAACTATATGACCCCTTCCTTACTGCAATCAGCGATGGAAAAATTCATACTGCTAAAGAAGTTGCTTCTACTGTAGCGAATATTCTTCAGCTTTCCCCGGAAGATTTAGCTGAGCAGTTGCCGAGCCAGCGGCAGACTACGTTTGCCAATCGGTTGAATTGGGCAAAGACCTATCTAAAAAAGGCCGGACTTGTAGATTCACCCAAACGAGGCACCTACATCATCACTACAGCCGGGAGCACACTTCTTCACAGTGACGTCGCCATCACAAACGAATTTTTGGAGAGCAATTATCCATCTTTCGCTGCGTTCGTAAACAGGACTGACGATGTAGATACCGCAAACGACACTGCAAGCATCACACCATCTGATACGCAAACTCCCGAAGAACAGATGGATGCCCTTCATAAAACAATCAATGATACTCTGGCTGATGACCTGCTTGCCGAAATCATGCAGCAGACGCCTGTATTTTTTGAGCAACTGGTCGTTGACTTGATGAAAGCCATGGATTACGGCGATGGCTTCAAGACAAAATCCAGTGGTGACGACGGCATTGACGGTGTTATACATGAGGACAAACTCGGCTTCAATCTGATTTACATCCAGGCTAAACGTTGGAACCCCGATGTTACCATCGGCAAGCCGGAGATTCAAAAATTTTTCGGTGCCATGATGGGCCCGCCCCGTGTGGAAAAAGGACTTTTCATTACAACTGCTAAATTTTCCAAGGGAGCCAAAGAGTACGCAGATGCACAGCATATTATTCTAGTCGACGGGCAAAAGCTCACTTCCTTGATGATTGAGTGCGGCTTGGGCGTGTCTGTGCAGAAGGTGTACCAAATCAAGCGCATTGACAGTGATTATTTCTCTGATTCACTTTAAACCCACTTTTGTTCAAACTCTATTCCCTGCTTGTTCACGATTTGCCCATATTTGTGTGCCATAATAGTACGATGAAAGCAATGCGGCTTTGCCGCGAAAAGGTGGTTTTTACATGAAAGGCTGGTTTCAGCGGTTTATGGCGGGCCGATATGGGTTCGACCAGTTCGGCGGTTTCCTGTGTATTTCGTCGCTTATCCTTATTGTCATCGGCGCGTGGGTGTCGCCGGTGCTGTACTGGCTGGGGCTGGCGGCCATCGTCTACAGCTATTTCCGCATTTTGAGCCGCAACACCCGCAAGCGGTACAGTGAAAACCTCAAATATCTCTCCTACCAGAACCGCGTTACCACGTGGTTTGGCAAGCAGCAGGTGCGGTTCAAGCAGCGCAAGGACTATCACTATTACCGCTGCCCCCAGTGCGGCCAGCAGCTGCGCGTGCCCCGTGGGCGCGGCAAGATCAGCATCACCTGCCCGAAGTGCGGCCATCAGTTCATCAAAAAGAGTTGACGCGCGATGTTCGGATATGTTACGCTTTACCGTAAGGGCCTGGCAGACGCCGAGATGAACCGCTACCAGGCTTACTACTGCGGGCTGTGCCGGACGCTGGGCCGCCGCTACGGACGCACCGGACAGTTGGCATTAAGCTATGACATGGCGTTTGTCGCCATTCTGCTGACAGCACTGTATGACACGCCCACAGCCTTTTCCGAGGGCCGCTGCGTGCCCCACCCACTGAAAAAGCGCCCCCGCGCGGACAACGAGCTGCTAGACTACGCCGCCGACATGACCGCCGCGCTGGCGTACTACAACTTTCTCGATGACTGGCAGGACGATCACCGCCGCGCCAGTCTGGCGCAGGCGCAAAAGCTGGAGCCAAGCCTGCCCGCCCTGCGGGAGCGCTGGCCGCGCCAGCTGCAAACCATGGCCGCACAGTTGGACAGGCTGAACGCGCTGGAAAGCGCCGGCAGCCACGATTTGGACGCGCTGTGCAACGCCTTTGGCGCACTGCTGGGCGAGGTGTTCGCCTGCCGCGACGACATCTGGGCCCCGGCGCTGCGCGGCATGGGCAATGGGCTGGGGGCATTCATCTATCTGATGGACGCCTACGACGATCTGGAAAAGGACAGCCGCCGCGGGCAGTTCAACGCCCTACGGCAGCTGGCGGACGAGCTGCCGCCCGCCGCCTATGAGCAGCGCTGCCACGAGCTTTTGACCCAGCAGATGGGCCGCTGCGCACAGCAGTTTGAGATGCTGCCGATTTTAAAGGACACCCCGGAGGGGAAGCTATTGTACAACACGATCTATTCCGGCGTGTGGAGCAAATACGCGCTGGTACGCAAGCACAGGGAGGCAAAGCGCCATGACTGATCCATACAGTGTATTGGGCATCACCCCCAGTGCCGACGACGAAACGATTAAAAAAGCCTACCGCAAAAAATGCAAGGAGTACCACCCCGACCTGCACCCCGATGACCCGTCGGCGGAGGAGCACTTTAAAGAGGTACAGGCCGCTTACAGCGAGATCATGCGCATCAAGCAGGGCGGCGGGGCGTCTTACAGTGCTGGCGGGCAGCGCTATGGCAGCAGTCAGAGCGGCTACAGCCAGCAGTATCAGGACCCGTTCAGCGGGGCCGGGTTTGGCTTTGGACCGTTCGGGTTTGGGTATTACAGCACAAGCGGCTCGTCCGGGCGGCAGAGCTACGGCAGCGCTGCCGGTGACCCAGAGCTGCGTGCCGCGGCAAACTACATCCGCAGCGGCTTCTACGAGGAGGCCATGAACACGCTGAACGGCATCCCCACTGCCAACCGCACGGCCCAGTGGCACTACTACGCCGCGCTGGCCAATCAGGGGCTTGGCAACAACATCCGCGCGCAGGAGGAGGCCCGGACGGCGGTCTCGATGGAACCGAACAACTACGCTTATCAAAACCTGCTGGATCAGCTGCAAAGCCCGGGCCGCAGCTACACAAGCTACCAGCAGCCCTACGCCCAGCCCAGCGGCAGCCCGGGGTCTTTCTGTCTGTCGTTCTGGATGTATTTATTGGTGTGCAATATTTTGAGCTGGTGCTGCTGCGGCGGCAGAGGCGGATTCTTTATCTGCTGATTTACACGTAGGGGCCGGGCATGCCCGGCCCGCGGCTTTCCCGCAGATGGGCGGTTATCTTCAGGCTGCGGGCCGCACATGTGCGGCCCCTACAAAGCAATATAGGAAAAGCGCTGTGACTGTTTGAAAAGGTCACAGCGCTTTTGTTGTTGTTCGGTTACAGCATCCTGTCCAAAAGCGGCATTAAAATTTCTATGTTTTGACAAAACTGCGGGTAGAAGTCGTCGCCGAGCTCGTAGTCGTAGTAGAGGGCACGCTCCATACGCCTGACAGCGGCGGAGAAGCGGGGGTTATCCGTGCCGCCCGCGGCCTGTAACCGGTGGGAAAGCTGCGTGCAGACGATGGCCCAGTGGGCATCCACCCCCGCGCGGTCCAGCACGGCGGAATCCTGCAGATAGTCCTGCAGCGTCCGTGCCTCCTCTGCCCGTGCACCGCAAAGCGGCGTCTGGACGTAATATTCCGTCTGCGCTGTCACCGTGTCGATGCTCTGCCCCAGCGGGTAGAGCGCACAGGCCAGCGGGCGCGCGGCGTGGATGGTGCAGGCGCTGCCCTCAAAAAAGCGGCAGTTGCCGGTTTTGGGGTCCGGCGTCAGGCGCAGGGCAGGCAGGCAGCTTTCAGGCGCAAGGTAGCTTTTGCAGAACGCCGCCGCCACGATACGGGGCGGCAAGCTAAGCCGCCGCGCAAAGCGGTAGAGGTCATACCCCGACAGCACCAGATCGCGCCTCTGGCGGCAGCAGTCGCCGCAGCCCGCACAGGCAAAGTCAAAGCGGTCCCCTGCCGCCAGCCGCGGGCAGTCGTCCCAGTGTTCGCCGCAGCGGCCCGGCTCAACGGCTGGCATCACAGCTGCACCTCACCGGCGTAGGGCTGGCCGTGGGCATAGGCGTCCAGCGCCTCAAACGGGCTCTGCACCATGCTGGCGACATTGACGTCGGTGTAAAACGCCGTGTGCGGGCTGACGATGACATTGGGATAGCTGCGCAGCAGGTTCAGTTCGCGGTTCGGGATGGCCTGCCCCATGCGGTTGTAATAGTAAATACCGGTCTCATCCTCAATGACGTCGAGGCCCGCACCGCCGATCTTGCCGCTTTCCAGCCCGGCGATCAGCGCGTCGGGGTCAATGAGCGTGCCCCGCGCCGTGTTGACGAGCAGCACGCCGTCTTTCATTTTTGCAAGGGCGCCGGCGTTGATGAGGTGGTGGTTTTCCGCCGTGGCGTTCGTGTGCAGCGTGATAATGTCACTTTGCGCGTAAAGCTCGTCCAGCGTGACGTAGTCGGCGTACTGCCTGACCGCGTCGTTCGGGTAGAGGTCGTAGGCCAAAATCTTGCAGCCGAAGCCGCTCAGGTGACGGATGACCGTCTGGCCGATCTTGCCCGTACCGATGACGCCCACCGTGCAGCCGGAAATATCGCGGCCCATCTTGCCGGGCAGCGAGTAGTCCTGCACGTTGGCGCGCAGCATGATTTCGTTCATGCGGCGGGTACACATCAGCATGAGCATGATCGTATAGTTGGCCACGCCGTCCGGCGGGTAATGGCTGTGGCTGATACGCAGACCCAGCTTTTTGGCGGTGTCCAGCGGGATATGATCATAGCCGATGCTGCGGCAGGGCAGATATTTGACGCCCATTTCAGCCCATGTCTGCAAATATTCAGGGCGTATCTCGCAGGGGTTCGTGCTGACGGCGTCGCAGCCCTCGGCCAGATGCAGGTTATCCGGGCGCGGCACGTCGGACGTGCCGGTGTAGTCGATGCCGTAGCGGGCTTTGTAGGGCTCGCAGTATTGCTGCTCATCAAAGGGGCGCAGCGCGTAAAACATGATTTTCATGCTTTGTCATCTCCTGTTACAGGTGAAAATCAAAGGTTTCGGCCAGCCAGTCCGTGCAAAGGGCCACCCAGGCGCTGTTGTGCTTGTTGGGGGTGTTGACCTCCCGCGTGCAGGTGCTTGTGCCGTGGCCGTCGTGGGCGAAAAGATGCAGCTCCAGCGGGACCTTATGGGCTGTCAGCGCACCGGCAAGCATCAAAGAGTTCTGCACGGGGACGGACGGGTCCTCCACCGTATGCCAGACGAAGAAGGGCGGCAGACCGTCGCGGACCTGGTTTTCCAGGCTCATTGTGGCGCGCAGGTCGGCGTCATCGCCGCAGAGGTTGACCATGGAGCCGTCGTGGCGGTATTCCCCCGCCGTGATGACCGGATAGCCCAGCACAACGGCATCGGGGCGGGCCTCGGTGCCATGGATGCCAAGGGTGGTCTGCACAGGCTCGGCGTCCCACAGGATGGCTGTGGACGCCGCCAGATGGCCGCCCGCCGAGAAGCCGCAGATGGCGATTTTCGCCGGGTCGGTGCCGAACTGCTCTGCATTGCGGCGGATATGCAGGATCGCCCCGGCAGCGTCGATCAGCGGCTGCCAACGCAGCGCGGGCACGGACTCGTCACTTCGGCAGGTGTAATAGAGGGTAAAGACATTGTAGCCAGCCTGCAGAAACTGCATGGCAACGGGGTCGGCCTCGCGCCTGCTGCACCAGGCGTAGCCTCCGCCCGGCAGGATGAGAATGGCCGGACGGGTGTTGAAGGCAGGCATCTCGACGGTCCTATCGCGCAGATACCCGATGAGCTGTGCGCCGCCGGGGAGAGTGTGGGTGTATATTTGCATGATGGATTCTTCTTTCTATGGTATTTCTATGGTAAGGGATCGTTTTTTGTCGGCAGGGCGTAGGGGCCGCCTATATGCGGCCCGCAGCTGTACGCAGGCAGACATTCACAGGCAAGCCCGCGGGCCGGGCATGCCCGGTCCCTGCCGCGCTGTTTAACAGAATATCTTTATACATTGTTAGCATACCGCAAATTCCTACGTTTGAAAAGCCCTGAATTTAAATTTTTTGTTAAAATGCTGCGCAAGGGTTGCGCTTTATTAAAAAGAGTGCTAAACTAGCTTTAGCAGTTGAAATAAACGAGTGCTAATTTCATTTGTATAAAGTGAGGTTTTCTACCATGGCTATGCGTCAGTTTAAGGCCGAGAGCAAAAAGCTGCTTGACCTGATGATCAATTCTATCTATACAAACCGCGAGATCTTCCTGCGTGAGCTGATCTCCAACGCATCGGATGCCTGCGACAAGCGCTACTTCAAGAGCCTGACCGACACGTCCGTCGGCATCACGAAGGACGACCTGAAAATCCACATCCAGCCCGACAAGGACAGCCGCACGCTGACCATCACCGATAACGGCATCGGCATGACGAAGGAGGAGTTGGAGAAGAACCTCGGCACGATTGCCAGGTCCGGCTCCCTCGACTTCAAGACCGAGAACCAGAGCGATAACATCGACATCATCGGTCAGTTCGGCGTCGGCTTCTATTCCGCGTTCATGGTGGCCAAAAAGGTCACCGTCATCTCCCGCGCGCAGGACGCTGACACGGCCTGGAAGTGGGAGTCCACCGGCGTCGAGGGCTACACCCTGACCGAGGCTGACAAGGAGGACGTCGGCACCGAGATCATTCTGGTGCTGAAGGACGACACCGATACCGACAAGTACAGCGAGTACCTCGAGGATTACGAGCTTGCAAACCTCGTTAAGAAGTACAGCGACTACATCCGCTTCCCCATCACGATGTACCGCGAGAAATCCCGCCAGAAGCCGAAGCCGGAGGACGCGGGCGACGACTACAAGCCCGAGTACGAGACCTACACCGAACTGGAAACGCTGAACAGCATGGTGCCCATCTGGAAGCGCCCGAAGAACGAGGTCAAGGACGAGGACTACAACGAGTTCTACAAGAACAAGTTCATGGACTACACCGACCCGCTGCGCGTCATCACCAGCCGCACCGAGGGTACGGCGACCTACACCGCGCTGCTGTTCATCCCCGGCTCGACCCCGTACGACTACTACACCAAGGAGTACGAGAAGGGTCTGGCGCTGTATGCCTCCGGCGTTATGATCATGGAGAAGTGTGCCGACCTGCTGCCGGATTATTTCAGCTTTGTGAAGGGCGTTGTGGACAGCGAGGATCTGAGTCTGAACATCAGCCGTGAGACGCTGCAGAAGGACAACCAGCTCAAGCTGATGCGCAATTCTCTGGAAAAGAAGATCAAGAACGAGCTGCACGCGATGCTCGTCAATGACCGCGAGAAGTATGAGACCTTCTGGAAGAACTTTGGCCGCCAGATCAAGTTCGGCATCTACGGCGACTACGGCATGCACAAGGATCTGCTGGGCGACCTGCTGATGTTCTACTCCGCCAAGGAGAAAAAGCTCGTCACGCTGGACGAGTACGTCGAGAAGATGCCCGAGGATCAGAAGTGCATCTACTTTGCCGCCGGTGACGACACGGACCGTCTGGGCAAGCTGCCCAACGCCCAGCTGGTGTTGAGCAAGGGCTACGACCTGCTGCTCTGCACCGAGGATGTGGATGAGTTCTGCCTGCAGATGATGCGCGACTACAAGGAGAAGGAGTTTAAGAACATCAACTCCGGTGACCTGGGTCTGGAGACCGAGGACGAGAAGAAGGCCGCCGAGGCTGCCGAGACCGAGAACAAGGACCTGTTTGAGGAAATCAAGAAGGACCTGAACGGCAAGGTCAAGGAGGTCAAGGTCAATCCGACCCTGCAGGAACACCCCGTCACCCTGTCTGCCGAGGGCGGTATCTCGATGGAGATGGAGAAGGTACTGCGCCGCATGCCCAACGCAGAGGGCGTCGAGAGCACGAAGGTGCTGGAGCTGAACCCGAACCACACGGTCTTTGCCGCCCTGAAGGCTGCCCACGCCGCGGGCGACACTGACAAGGTCGCCAAGTACGCCGAGCTGCTCTATGACCAGGCACTGCTGATCGCCGGTCTGCCCATTGAGGACCCCGTTGCCTATGCACAGCTGGTGTGTGGGCTGATGCAGTAAAATCAGAATAACAGCCGCCCGCCCAGGTACGATGCCTGAGCGGGCGGCTGTTTTTTGATGGGGTTGCAGGGGCGGGCATGCCCGGCCAGCCAGTTTCCGGCTGATGGATGTCTGTTGGACACTTTGTAGGGGCCTCCCGGGGCATTTGCAGCAGCCGAAAGGTCTGCGGGAGGGATAAATCCCTCCCCCCCTACGCAGAAGCAACTTTAAGTATCTGCCTTTTCCAGCTGCTTCAGCGTTTTACCGTCCTGTGTTTTCCATTCTACATAGCCGCTTGTGCTGGCTGCGCACACAAAGCTGGACGCACCGGAGGGTGTATTGAACAGCACATCCTCCTGCAAAACGCCGTTTTCATCAATGATATTTTTGTACTGCTCACGCTTTTTTAAGACAAACTCCGGACAGCTTTTGGTGGGCTTCATAGAAAGCACGCTCCCCTTCTTCACCACAAAACCGTCACTTGTACGAATGGCCGTTGACTGAACACCGCTCTTCACACATTGCAGCACCGGTTCCTCTGTTCCAACCGCATTTGCACTTGTCGTCTCCACCAGCGGCACAAATACCTTATGCCCCAAAATACCTACTACAATTTTGGCGTAGTCAATGAAGTCCTCCAGCTCACTCTGCTTTTCCTCGGAAGGGTTCCCCTGCGCAGGGTCAACGCCATTCTTTACAGCATAGCGCTTTGCTTCCACGGCCAACTGATAGAAGCGGTGCTCAAGGTAGCTGATTTCCGTGGGGCCAAGGGAATCGTTAGAGGTGGTGATGGCAATAGCCTCTGTCCAGTAGTCCTTTTCCGGGCTGCCGTTGTGCTCCTGCAAGCGGTTGAGAATGCCTTCCCCATTTTTTCGGACGCTGGCCTGCCCAACATAGACAACGGATTGATCATGCTCCTCATCTTTGCCGAAAAGGAAGTACACACCTGTCTGCTTCAGTTCCTTCCGGTCCCTGCACAGGTCCAGCGCCGTGCGGGGAATTTTAAAGGCAAGGCCTGTCCAGTTTGCCAGCGTGCATTTTACGCGGCCGTTGACGCTCCCATCCATCAAGTACAGGTTCAGGCTTTTTCCTCGCGGCATAGCAGTTCTCTCCTATCTGTCATTTGATTCTAGTATAGAAGAATTTTTCTGCAAAAGCAATAAGGATTTTTGTTTTGCGCAGCTATGTATCCCGTACACGGGCGGCTATAGGAATGGTGAGGGCCGGGCATGCCCGGCCCCTACCGCTCTATATGATATAAAAATGCGCCCCTACGGAGTTATGCCGCAGGGGCGCAATTTTCGTTTTTTACACAAACGGATTATAAAACCGTCCAAACCTGATCGTCACGGTCAGACTGATGAGCAGCAGCACGACGCCGACTGCCAGCGCGATAAAATCGCGGCGGGCAAAGGGGCGGCGGGTGTACCAGGTGCGCTTGTCATGCTTGCCGAAGCCGCGCAGCTCCATGGCGTTGGAGATCGTGTCGATGCGGTTCAAGCTCGTCAGAATCAGCGGCAGCAGGATGCTGACCGAGTTCTTCAGGCGCTTGAAGAACGGCTCGCTGCGGCCCAGCTCGACGCCGCGGGCCTGCTGTGCCTGGCTGATGCTGTGGTAATCGCGCTGAATATCCGGAATGTACCGCAGCGCAATGGCGACGGAATAGCCGACCTTGTATGAGATGCCGATGCTGTTCAGGCTGGCGGCGAACTCACTGGGGTTCGTGGCCGAGATGAACAGAATGGCCACCGGCAGCGCGACAAAATATTTCAGCGAGATGTTGAACATATAGAACAGCTGCTCGGCGGTCAGGTCGTACCGCCAGAACAGGTGACAAAGCACCGTGCGGGTGCCGTAGAGCGCCGTGCCCTGGTTCGGGTCGAACAGGAAGATGAACAGGTCGTTCAGCGCGAGGAACACCAGCATAAAGACCAGCATGAAACGAACCTCGCGCAGCTTGATGTGGCTGAGCCTGAACACCGCAAAGCTGACGGCCATCAGCCCCAGCAGCACCCAAGTGTTGTAGGTGATCATGCTGGCGAAGGTAAACAGCAGAAAGAACGCCAGCTTTGTCGTGCCTGTCAGGTCGTGTACCACGCTTTTGCGCGGCATATAGTTCAAAACGGTATTAGCAGCCATCGGCGCGCACCTCCCTGTCTGCCGCGATAAAGCGCTCCACAAATTTCTCGGCGGGCGTGATGCCGCAGCGGTTGGCCAGCGTGTAAAGGCTCGTCTCCTTCAAGGCCGCCTGCTCGATCAGCGCCGGGTCACAGAGGATGGCCGCCGCGCTGCGGTCCGCAATGAGCCGCCCATCGCAAAAGGCCAGCGCCCGCGGCGTGTATTCCAGCATCAGGTGCATGTCGTGGGTGATCATGACCACGGTCACACCCTTGGCGTTCAGCCCGCGCAGGAACTCCATAATGTCGGTGTAATGTCGGAAATCCTGGCCCGCCGTCGGCTCGTCCAGAATGATAAGCTCGGGGTCCTGCACCAGCACGCTGGCGATGGTCACACGCTTTTTCTGGCCGAAGCTCAGCGCCGAGATGGGCCAGTTGCGGAACGGGTACAAGCCGCAGACCTTCAGCGTGTCCTCGACCCTGGCGCGAATCTCAGCATCGGTCAGGCCGCTGCCCTGCAGGCCCAGCGCGACCTCGTCAAAGATCATCGTCTTGGAGATCATCTGGTTCGGGTTCTGCATGACATAGCCGATATGCCTGGCGCGGCGGCGGATGTTTTCGTCTTTCAGGTCTTTTCCTTCAAAGAAAATTTCACCGCTGTCGGGCGTCTCAAAGCCGCAGATCAGCTTGGAGAGCGTTGACTTGCCCGCGCCGTTGCGGCCCACGATGCTGACCATCTCCCCTTTTCCAATCGTGAAGCTCACGTCGGACAGGGTGTGCCGGTCCTTGCTGTAGCCGAAGGACAGCCCCTTGACCTCCAGCAGCGGGGTCGGGGCAGGCTTGGCCGCGGGCAGCGGCTCGGCGCGGAACCAGGCGCGCAGTTTCTCGGTATCGGCGTCATCCAGCACGACGGAGTCAACGTGGGCGGGGTGCTTGGCGGGCGTGATGTCAATGCCCGCATACCGCATAGCCGTGACGTAAAGCGGCTCGCGGATGCCGTTTTCTGCCAGCAGTGCGCCGGACAGCAGCTCGTCGGGGCGCAGGTCGGCCAGGATGCGGCCGTCGTTGACAAGGATGATGCGGTCAACGCTGCGCCAGAGCACGTCCTCAAGGCGGTGCTCAATGATGAGCACCGTCGTGTCGGTCTTTTGCTGGATCGTGTCGATCAGCTCAATGGCCTGCTTGCCCGTGGCCGGGTCAAGGTTTGCCAGCGGCTCATCGAACAGTAAAATCTTCACCTCGTCGACCATGACGCCCGCGAGGCTGACGCGCTGCTTCTGGCCGCCGGAAAGCTCGTGCGGAGCGTAGTCGAGGTGGTTCTCGATGCCGACCAGCTCGGCGGCGCGGCGGGTGATCTCGTGCATTTCGTCCTGCGGAGTGCAGCTGTTTTCCAGCGCAAAGGCGATGTCCTCCCCCACCGTCAAGCCGATGAACTGGCCGTCCGGATCCTGCAGCACCGTGCCGACGTGGCCCGCCAGCTCAAAAATACTGCTGTGGGGCGCGTCCACGCCGTCCACAGTCAGCGTGCCCGTGCACTTGCCGGGGTAGGAGAACGGGTTCAGGCCGTTAATGCAGGCCGCCAGCGTGGACTTGCCGCTGCCGGACGGCCCGGCGATCAGCACGCGCTCCCCGGGGTAGATGTCCAGATTGATGTCATGCAGCGTGGGCTGCTTCTGGGCGCGATATTGGAAGGAAAAATTTTTGAAGGATATGATCGGGGTTCTCGTTTCAGCCATACGGCACCTCGCAGGGGAAATTGTGGTGGAACAGCAAAATGCCTTCCCGCGTTTGTGGGAAGGCATACGGGTTTAACAGCGGATCACTCTTTGTCCAGAGAACCCTTCTTGGCGATGGTCTTGGTGTAGGCCAGAATCAGCAGGCCGCCGACGACGACAGCCGTGATGATGTTGGACACAGCGGCAAACGCGCCCTGTGCAAAGACCTTTTTGGCGGGCTCGGCATAGATCAGGATGTCCAGCACAGGCGCAACGACGATCCAGGCAATGGCATGGGCCGCGACATTGGCGATGGCGAAGGTGGCGACCTTACGCTTGTTGAAGTCGCCCTCCTGCACATTCAGCTTCTTGGCAAACAGGCCGACGACCACGCCGGTGAAGGCGGAGGCGATGACCCAGCTCCACCACGGGATGCCGCCCCAGGACAGGTCGATGAGGGCATGGCCGATGAAGCCGATCAGGGCGCCGGCCACAGGGCCGTACATGGCGGCCAGCAGACCGAGCACCGCGTACTGCAGGCTGATGTTGGTGTTGGGCACCGGGCTGGGGATAGCGACAAAGCGCCCCAGAACAAAGAACAGGGCTGCGCCGATGCCGACGGCAGCGAAGGTTTTGCTATTCGAGTTTTTCATGATTCCGCACTCCTTTTAATACTATACCGCAAATCGTTCTTCCGCTTTCGCAAAAGAACAGTTTAAGTATACTGTTATAAAAGTGCCGCTGTCAATGGGCAAAAGTCGAGGTATGCACTATTTTGGTGAGATTTCGGCACAAAAAAACCACCCCGAAGGGTGGTCAAAAGTGGAGCGGCCGACGAGGCTCGAACTCGCTACCTCCACCTTGGCAAGGTGGCGCTCTACCAGATGAGCTACGGCCGCATATCAGAGGAACAGGAGTAATTCTTGTTCTTCTGAAAGGTGGTGCCTCCGATCGGAATCGAACCAATGACACGGGGATTTTCAGTCCCCTGCTCTACCGACTGAGCTACAGAGGCAAACAACAGGTATGATTATACACGAAGGAGGGACATCTGTCAAGCGCGTTTTTACAATTTTCTGCCGGATTTTGCCTGAATTTCAAAAAAAATAAAGCAGCTGCTGCCGTGCCCCGGGTCATCGGGGCACGGCGCAGCTGCATAAACAGCATGGCAAACGCGGTCAATCGCGGCGGAAGATGTCGCGCGTGTAGACCTTTTCCTTTACGTCGTCCAGGCATTTGTCATAGCGGTTTGCCAGAATGGCCTGCGACTGTGCCTTGAACCTGTCCAAATCGTTGACAACAACACTGCCAAAGAAGGTCTCGCCATCCTTCAGCGTCGGCTCATAGATGATGACCGTCGCCCCCTTGGCCTTGATGCGCTTCATGACACCCTGAATCGAGCTCTGGCGGAAGTTATCGCTGTTGCTCTTCATCGTCAGGCGGTAGACGCCGATGGTCACGGGCTTTTCCCTGCCGGCGTCATACTCATTCTCGTCGGCGTAGCCGTAGTACCCGGCCAGCTTCAGCACACGGTCCGCGATAAAGTCCTTGCGGGTGCGGTTGCTGTCAACAATGGCCTCGATCAGCTTTTCGGGCACATCGGCATAGTTGGCCAGCAGCTGCTTGGTATCCTTGGGCAGGCAGTAGCCGCCGTAGCCGAAGCTGGGATTATTGTAGTGGCTGCCGATACGCGGGTCAAGGCAGACACCGTCGATGATCTGCTGGGTATTCAGACCCTTGCTCTCGGCGTAGGTGTCCAGCTCATTGAAGTACGCCACGCGCAGCGCCAGATAGGTGTTGGCAAACAGCTTGACAGCCTCGGCCTCGGTGAAGCCCATGAACAGCGTGTCGATGTTCTCCTTGATAGCTCCCTCCTGCAGCAGCCCCGCAAAGGTGTG
>ENA-UEQJ01002158-UEQJ01002158.1-human-gut-metagenome-genome-assembly--contig:-NODE-2158-length-14456-cov-6.621462_pt1 | contig 14456 bp, 11 predicted proteins | sample MGYA00242937_ERZ507938 | MGnify/ENA primary metagenome ERZ507938 (study PRJEB26167, sample SAMN06115437) | human gut metagenome | host: Homo sapiens | place: China:Gansu | collected 2015-07-03...
AAATCCTAAGTTTTCAGAACTTTTATGAAGTTCTGAAAACTTGCTCAGCGGGGAGAAAAGACTTTTTCGACACGCTGGAAGTCCCCAAGCTGTTGTTATGCAACAGCTTGGGGACTTTCTGCATTTGCGCGGTTGAAGTGGATGCGTTTCAGGTTCTATACCTGAGAATCCGGAAAAGGGGAGGAGAAATTGCACCTGCCGCACCCTCTTAGCAGGATCGCTTTGCGTTGACGGAGCAGTATGCGGATACACCGGTCAGCGTGATTGAACGGTAAGGTGCTGCATGTCAGAAGAAAAACGGTAATTCCACTGTGTCAGCCAAAATGAGACAGCATTTTGAATAAAAATGTGGGAAAAATAGCTTTGCAGCGCTCCGGAACTCTTGACATTTAAATGCACTGTGCTACTATATGACAAAAAAGATGATGCAGTGGAGGGCAATCCCGGAAACGGAGAACGTTCATACCGGAGGCTTCACGGCGAAACAGAGCTACCGCAAGCAAGCAAGCTTATAAGCGGAGAGACCGCGGAAACGCGGTTTTTCAAAGCACAGCAGTTAGTCAACTTTAACAAAAACCTTGCATATATGTAGGTTGAATTCATCTAACTGCAAAAAGGACAGCAGCTATGAAGAAGTCTGAGAATTTCTGGAACAGAAACGCGAAGCGCTATGATCGCTTTATGCGAAAGGACCGGGCGGCATACGAAAAGCTGTATGAACTGATCCGACCGGTTGTAAAAGCCAGAACGGTGCTGGAACTTGCCGCCGGGACCGGGCTGATCGCTAAAAACATTGTGCGTGCGGCAAGCCATATCGAGGTGACGGACGCCTCCGAGGAAATGATCGCTGAGGCGAAGCGGAACAACCGCTCCGCAAAGCTGCACTTTTCAGTGTGGGATATGTTCTGCCTGCCCTATGCGGACAAGTCCTTCGATGTGGTGATCGTATCCAACGCACTGCACATCATCCCACAGCCGGAGAAAGCTCTTGCCGAGATCCGCCGGGTGCTGAAGGATGACGGTGTGCTCATCGCCCCCACCTTTACCCATGGGAACAGCACCCTGCGGGGCAGGCTCAAGCTGTTTTTTATGAAGCTGGTGGGATTTCCGCTGAACAGCAGGTGGTCAAGTGCGGATTATCTGGCGTTTTTGCGGCAAAACGGCTGGACGGTGCGGAAGAGCGCCGTGCTGAAAGCGTCCTTTCCGCTGACCTATGCGGAATGTGTAAAACCGGCGGTGTGATATGTCATTCTTTGAAAATACCCGCAAGCCCGTAGGCTTTGGCGGGAAAATTATGGTCGCCATGATGAATCTGGGTCACAGCCCTGTGGCTCGATGGGGACTTCGTTTTTTAAAGCTTGCGCCGGACGCCAGGGTGCTGGACTGCGGTTGTGGCGGCGGGGCGAACATCAAGAGACTTCTGAAAAAATGCCCGCGGGGCATCGTCAAGGGCATCGACTATTCGCCCGTCAGCGTGGAGAAATCGAAAAAGGTCAATCAGGCCGCCATCGCGGAGAGCCGCTGCGCCGTCCTGCAAGGCAGCGTGGCGGATATGGTGTTTGCCAATGACTGGTTCGATGCGGTCACAGCCTTTGAAACCGTCTATTTCTGGCCTGATCTGCCGCAGTGCTTCCGGGAAGTTTACCGGGTGCTGAAGCCCGGAGGGACATTTCTCATCTGCAACGAAGCAAACGGCGATACGGACAAGGATGAGAGGTGGACGAAGCTCATCGGCGGCATGACCATCTACAAGGACATTGAATTAAAGGCGTATCTGGAGCAGGCGGGCTTTCATGAGGTACAGACCCACAAAAAGAAGGGCTGGCTCTGCATCACGGCGCGGAAATAAGGAAGAAGCAGCCAGATGAAGGACAAGAAGATCCCGTTCGACCGCAGCTGCCACGTGCTGTATTCCAGGCCCTGCAAGAAGGAGATACGGGCAAAAATCGCCCTGCACTATCCGGAAGTAGAGCGGGAGACAGTATGGGAAAAGGTGCAGCGGCAGTACGCGGTCTTTCTCTCCGACTGGCGCACCGACTTGGGCGGCAAAAAGAACTTCCACAACGGCGTAGGCGGCACCTACGACTGCATCGCCATCATGAGCTATTATGTGGTCTGCAAAGCAGTTACTTCGTTCTGCGAAATCGAAGAGATGGAGGAAAATCTGATTCTTCCGACCTTCCGCAGGCTGCGGTTTGTGAACTGCAACAAGCCGTTCTGGAGGAAGCTGATGTACAGAGCGTTTGTACGAGCGAAAAGCGGCTGCGATAAATGGCACGATTACGAGATGACGGTTGCGCCTTATGAAACCAAAAAGCCTATTTATTATGAGTTTACATCGTGTCCGGCGGCGGAGTTTGCTATCCGGCACGGTCTTACGGACATCATGCCCGCCCTGTGCAATGTGGACTATGCATCTATGGAGTTGCTCCACGCAAGGCTGGTGCGGATGACTACCTGTGTGGACGGCTGCCGATGCGACTACACCATCTGCGGCGACAAAGACCCATACTTAAAGGAACATCCCGAATACCGGGACGAGGCCGGATTTCGGAAAAATAAATAACAATTAACGCAAAGACGGTGAGACAAATGGAAACTTTTCTCGGAATTATGATTCCTTTCTTGGGAACAGCGTTGGGCTCGGCCTGCGTGTTCTTTATGAAAAAATCCCTTGGCGATCTGATGCAGCGCTCGCTCGCAGGCTTCGCTGCCGGGGTGATGGTGGCGGCGTCCATTTGGAGCTTGCTGATCCCTGCCATTGAGCAATCGGAGGGCATGGGCAAGCTGTCTTTCCTCCCCGCATTTGTCGGCTTCTGGGTTGGCGTGCTGTTTTTGCTCATGCTCGACCATCTGATTCCCCATCTCCATGTGGGAAGTGAACAGGCCGAGGGTCCGAAAAGCAATCTCGGGCGCACCACCATGATGGTGCTGGCAGTGACCCTACACAACATCCCGGAGGGAATGGCGGTGGGCGTCATGTACGCGGGCTTCCTCGCGGGGAACACGCAGATCACAGCGGCCAGCGCGCTTGTCCTGTCCCTTGGCATTGCCATTCAGAATTTCCCGGAGGGCGCGATCATCTCCATGCCCCTCCGGGCGGAGGGCGAGAGCAAGGGCAAGGCGTTTTTCGGCGGTGTGCTTTCCGGTGTAGTTGAGCCAATCGGCGCTGTGCTAACGATTGTCGCCGCACAGTTCATTATTCCTGCGCTACCATACCTTCTGAGCTTCGCCGCAGGCGCGATGCTCTATGTGGTGGTGGAGGAGCTGATTCCCGAAATGTCACAGGGAAAGCACTCCAACATCGGCACGATTTTCTTTGCCGTGGGATTTAGCGTCATGATGACGCTGGATGTGGCGCTGGGATAGGCGCGGAGGTGCCGCTGCTTTTGCGACAGCGACGACATCAGCTACGCCGGTCTGCATCCGAAGCTCATTTGGCATCGAATGAAAACGCCGGGACGTGGTGACGACCGCTGAGATTTTCGCATGAAGACCGTTAGAAAAGAAAGGAGTCCCAAGAATGAAGCCTGACTACAAAAACTGGATCCCCAAGGGAATGCTGTTTTCGCTCATCGCGGGAACGATGCTGTCGCTTGCGCTGCTGCTCGTTTTCGGCGTATTCGGCATCGGTGTGAGCGGAAAGCTGCGCATCGTGCTAAGCGTGGTATTCGGAGTCGCCTTTGTCGTCTGTGCAAAGTACACCCAGTGGTGCGTGTATGCCTATCGGAGCTTTTCCTATGACGGCGAACGCAAGCTCTCAAAGCAGATCATTGACGGCACGGCGGAGCATATCACGCTGCCGGAGGGCGGCGTGGGACTGGATATCGGCTGCGGCAGCGGCGCGCTGACCATTGCCTGCGCAAAGCGCAATCCCCAGGGAAAAATGATCGGTATCGACCGCTGGGGCAAGGAATACGCCTCCTTCAGCCTGCCGCTGTGCGAAAAAAACGCTGCTGCGGCGGGCGTGAAAAACGCTTCGTTCCGGCGCGGAAACGCCGTGAAGCTGGATTTCCCCGACGAGAGCTTCGACGCAGTGACCAGCAACTATGTCTATCACAATATCGCGGGGAAAGACAAGCGGGCGCTTCTGTTGGAAACACTGCGGGTTCTGAAAAAGGGCGGAACGTTTGCCATCCATGATCTGATGTCGCCTCGCAGATACGGCGATATGCAGGCATTTGTCCAAAAGCTCAGGGATATGGGCTATGAGCGTGTAGAGCTGATCGACACGACCGACGGCAGCTTCATGACACCAAAGGAGGCCAAACGCCTGATGCTTCGCGGCTCGACATTGCTGCTGGGAAGAAAGTAAGGCGGCGATGACGTCAGCAATTCTGGTCTGCATCCGAGGCTTACTTGGCAGAGAACCATGACGCCCGTTCACGGCGGCAGTCGGTGATCTTTGAAGAGCCGCCTTCGGGCGGCTTCTCAAGGGCTATATGGTTAGAGTATGCTAACCAGCAAACATTCAAAGGAGACGAGAGCGGAGAGTTTCCGCACGAGGTGAGGCTGTTTCTCAGCTACCCGCCGGAGGATGTGAAGGGCTTCATCGACCACCGCGCGAACGATTTCAAGTGCACGGGGCTCTGGAAGGTCTACGGCGACGAGGAAAAGGCGCGCTCACTGTTCGCAAAATACAAAAAATGTACGGAGATCTACTGCGCACTCTGGCAAAGCGGCTCGAAGCTGGAGCAGCTTGCCGTCGCGGTTTGATCATATAAACTCATCAAAAGAAAGGAATTGACAAACATGAAAACTGCTGTTATTTACTGGAGCGGTACGGGCAATACGGAGGCAATGGCGCGTGCCGTTGCCGAGGGCATGACCGCCGCGGGCGCAGAGGCTGTGCTGCTCACGCCCGCCGAGGTCGCATCCGACGATCTGAACGCCTACGACGCCATCGCCTTCGGCTGCCCCGCCATGGGCAGCGAGGTGCTGGAGGAAATGGAGTTCCAGCCCATGTTCGATGCCTGCAAGCACAGCCTCGGCGGCAAGCGCGCGGCGCTGTTCGGCTCCTACGGCTGGGGCGACGGCGAGTGGATGCGCACCTGGGAGAGTGACTGCGACAGCGCAGGGGTGAACCTCGTTTGCGAGAGCGTGATCTGCACGGAGACGCCCGACGACGCGGCGCTTGAAGCCTGCCGCGCTCTGGGCAAGGCATTGGTGGAATGAAAAATGATGCCTGCCATTGACGGTAACTTTAGCGGCAGATTGCGCGGGTTGCATTTGCCAAACAGCCTATCCGAAAAGGCAGGGACACCTCTTGCGGTGTTCCTGCCTTGCGCTGTATAGCGATGCTTTGAAAAAGAATATGCTCAAGCACCCAAGACAGGTGAACAGAGAGTCTCTATGTTGAGTAGCTGTAAAACCGAATAAGAAAACGTGTTTGAATCGATTGAATATTTCGCTGAAAGTACTGAGGCCTTCCCTCTCGGCACACGGATGACATTGGGCAAACGGAGAATTCGCAGGAAAAGCAGGAATGCCTGGTGTTCTTCATTGAAATCCCTGCGTGCTTATGGTAAAATATTTTTTATAGGTACTGTGCCGTCGGATTTGAGGTAAACTGCGTACAGGCAGGCTGCCTTTTCTTTCATCCACTGGTTAGAGTAGGCTAACCAGTGTGCGGAACTAGAAAGGTGGAATAGGCCAATTTGCATAAAAGTGTCTAATCATGTGTCGGAGGAGGGAGCCTGGTATGCAAGAAGCACAATATGATTTTCTTCATGGGCAAACGGACCGCAGCGACTTTTTCTCCCCCGCAATGCAGCAGCTTTGTGGTATTATGAAAGACAATCAGGTTGCTTTGCCAAGCGATATTGGAGAAGAATATTTCCGCTATATTTCACCGTGCCCCAATATCGAGATGTACATCTGCGATGTAATGTTTTACAGGGACACAGTATTGCGGAGCAAGTGTATAAGGATTCTTTTTCCGTCGTTTTCTCTCTTTCCGACGCATTGGAGTGGAAGTCTTCGGGCAGAAACCAAAAAACGTTGTTGGAAAAGGGAGATTGCTGCGTATACGGCAGCGGTCTGTTTGATGCGGAAAATATCTATGAGGCAGGGCGGAGATATATAGGCGTCGGGCTGAACCTGCATCCCTGTCGGTTTCGGTCTGTGATGGATGGCTTGCAGAAGAAAAAGGCTTGCACCGCCTTTAACGGGGGTAAAACTCCACCAAAACATAGAATCACCGCTACCATAGAAGCCACAATACGCCAGATATTGCAGTGTAACTATAATGACTGTGCAAAGTCATTGTATCAAAAAGGAAAGATGCTGGAACTTGTTGCAGCCTTTGCGAACGAGATGATGGATCAGAATTCTGTCGCTGTGAAGGGGTCATTGAGCTGGGCGGATAGCGAGGCGCTACTTCGGGTCAGGCAACAGATAGATGAGGAATTTCTGGAACCCGTGACCATCGCGGAGCTCTCCAAACAGCACTTTATGTGTAAATCCAAACTCCGTGAGATATTTCGAAAGCACTATGGAATCACCATATATCAATATATGTTAAATCGCCGCATGGAGCACGCCTGCGAACTGTTGTCTGCGCCCGACGCTCAGGTGAAAGACATAGCAGGGTTGGTGGGGTACAGCAACATCAGCCATTTCAGCGACGCCTTCCGAAAAAAGTTTGGATGCACTCCGAGCGAATATAAGAGGAGCTTACCATTCTGAAACATAAAAGCAAAGACACAGGTGTATTCTTTTGTGGTTACTATGTGCTAAACTATCCTTATCCATTTGGATAACCTCCTTTGTAACGGCAAACCATACCGTAAACAACAGAGGAAAGCTACTGGAAAGCAGAACTGTTATCAGAAAGTTATCATTTGCGCTGGATGCCCTATCTTTGTCTATTGCGGCGCAATTTTTGCACTGCCGGGGGCACTCTCTTTTGGTTTCAGCAACGCAAATTTTGCATTACCGAGGGCGTCCTCTTTGGTTACAGCGGTGCGATTTTTGAACGGTCGAAAGTCTCTTTTCATTGACTGCGGTGACTCAAAACACGCTTGCCCTGCACCATTGATCACGCGAAGGTGATTACCTCGATTTCCTTCCGAAACGGCCACAAGGCACCACCAAAATCCTTGGGACATCTGCGTTTGCGGGAACCAAGACGCCAGCCGCTCTGAAATTTTCTTCAAAAGGCGCCACAACCGACTGCGCTGAAACCCCCGTCAACTGCCCGCACTGCGGGCAGAAGTGATTGGGCAGAGCGTCGGTTCCGACGCCAACCCTTTATCCTGCTTTCTTTTTCGTCCTCGAAAAAGCCGTGAAAAGCGCAGGAAACGCAGTCATATCAACGCTTCCAATGCATCGGTCATACGGACTTCAAGGATCTTTCAAGCGCCGTTACAAACACCCCTTCCCCGCTTCCATCAATGGGTAAAACTGGTCTTGGCGCAATCGTCTGCAAAACGGCCCACGTTCGCTTTCACAGGCGAAAGCGGGTACACACTCGGCTTTCGGCGAAAAATCGCACACAACGGCTCACACGCCGAAACAGGGGCTGTTTCGGATGGGGGCGCTATTACTACCCTCGGAGCGTTTCACACGTTTCGGAAACCCTGCGTGGCCAGGTGTCAGAACGGCAAACTTTGCCGCTTTTGGGTCTTGGTCGGAGGCACTCCTGAAGGACACAGAGAGCCTGCGGAACAGCGATGCGCTTATGCGCGTCACTGTTCCGCAGGCGTCGCGGCCCCGCTGGGCTGCGCTGCCTCGTTTGCAATTTGGCGGTGCTGCTTTTTTTCGCTCTGCGTTCGGTACTTTCTGCATGTGCGAGGCAAGGGGGGGTATCACCACTCTCGGCGTGCTCTACATGTCGTCGAAACGCCCGATGCCCGCTTGTCAAAGCGGCTAACTCGCCGTTTCCTTGCCTTGCCCGATTCTTCTTTGATTCCCGCAGCGCAAAATATTGTCCCCTTTCTTTACAGATGCCAAAAGGACCAGCGGGATACCCGCTGATCCTTTCACTTTTGTTCGCATCTCCTTACTTGCCCTGATAGGCCCGATAGAGGAACGTAACGATCTGAGCGCGGGTGCAGCCTGCGTTGGGGCTGAAGGCGGAAGCGGACGTGCCGCTGGTCACGCCGTTCTCCACGGCCCAGGCCACAGCATCGGCACAGAAAGCGTCAGCCGCCACATCGGTGAAACCGTTCACCGTGGTGGGTGCTTTACCCAGCGCACGGTACAGCAGCGTCACACTCTGGCCACGGGTGCAAGTATTGTTGACACCAAACGTACCATCTGCCATGCCGTTGGTAATGCCGTTTTCCAGCGCCCAAGCCACCGCGTCATAGCAGTAGCTGCCGGGAACTACGTCAGCAGGAACCGCAGCAGTGCCCTTGGGCGCGGGAGAACCGGCCGCACGCCACAGGAACGTGACGATCTGGCCACGGGTGCAGGGATCGTTGGAGCCGAACAGGCCGTTGGCCTTGCCGTTGGTGACGCCCTTCTTCACAGCCCATTCCACAGCCTTGGCATAGTATGCGTCAGCGGGAACATCCGCAAAGATGGAAGCCGCCTGCTCCTCGATAAACTCAGCGGAAACAGTGACCTTGCTGCCAGGCATGGTGAAGGTATACTTGCCGTTGCCCTTATCGGTGAGTTTGAGCTTATTGCCGCTGGCGTCCTTGACGGTAAGCTTGTCCAACTCGTAGCCCTTATCGGGGGTCACGGTGATGGTCACGCGGTCGCCCTTGGAAGCGTTCTTGGGGCTGACGGTCACATCGCCGTTCTTGGTGCTGGGTGCGGTCACTGCATAGCTGCGGCCGGAAGAAGAACCGCCGCCGGAAGACGAGCCGCCGGAAGAACCACCGTTCTGTTTGGGTACCTCGACAGTGAAGGTCAGATCCTGATAGCCAGTTGCCTTGACAACCAAGTTGTAGCTTGCGCCCTCACCCTTGGAGAACGGCTGTGCGGTCAGGTCGATCACGCCATCCGTCTTAACGATGGTCACAGAGCCTTTGTCGGAAGCTGCATAGCTGGTGCCATCAACCGATACCGCAGAAATTGCTTTCAGATAGGCAGCAAACTGCTCCTCGGTAATGGCATCCGATGCCTTGACGAGCGCCTTCTTGGATGCGTCATACTTTGCGATAATATCCGCTGTTTTCAGCTCAAAGGAGGTCGAAACCGGTGCATAAACGCCGCTCTTGTCCGTAATCGTCAGGGTATATGCGCCGAATGCGGGCGTACCCGTCCAAGTCAACTTTTCGCCCTCAACTTTGAAATTATATGCACTGAGATCAGTGCTGCCGCTTGCAACTTCGTACCGCGCATCGAAGTCTTCCGGCAGATTTTCTACCGTGACCACTGCTTCGCGTGCGGTGTTCAGCGCGTTTTCCACGGTTGCGGTCACATTCTGCGTGCTCTTCGGCACCTTGATATTTGCCGCAATCGTCTGAATCGTGCCATCGTTCAGATAATAGGTGATCTTGTCGATGGTCTTATCCTGCAAACCACTGTCAACACCGAAGCCCAGTTTCGTACCATGCCAGATCTCCGCCACATGGCGCAGGCCGTAGGTCTGGCCGTCCGTGGTGTGCAACGTCACTGCGGAAACCATCGATTTGATATTTTTCGGCAGTTTGCCGGAAACCTTCTCGGAAACCTCCAGTTTATAATAGGCACGGTGGCTACCAGTCTTCAGGCTGACGCTAGTATCGCCAAGTTCCGTCATTTTCGCGGTGGCCTTGCCGAAGGAGAAGGAGCCGTCTGACTTAACGGTCAGCGTCTTATAAGATTTTGGTACTTCACTGAGCACATAGTATGCGTAATCAGGATTTTCAAACAGTGTGTCCTTGCCTGTATACGTTGTCGTTATTTCTTTGTCCTTCGGCGTTACAGTGATGGTGAGCCTATCACTGTCCTTCACCTGCTTGTAGCCGCGCAGTGCGGAGAGGTCGGGCACATATACCGGGTAGATCACGCCGGAGATGTCAGTACCATCGGCATTCTTGTGATAGGAACCGGCCGCCAAAGTACTTCTCGTTTTTTGCTTGGTTGCGGAGGAAACCGCGTCTACCTGCGCCGCAGTGCCATTAGCATCCTTTTCTGCCGCGTAGAACTCGGCATAGGGAATGTTCATCAGCACATAGCCGGAATTGGCAGGAATCTCGTACTTTCTCAGATCCGGGGTTGCATCAATGCTGGATTTCCAGTACAGGTCTGCCAGCGGGTCATTGGCCGCGCTGTCCACCAACGTACCGTCTGCAATGTGCTGCTTGTCTGCTTTCACCGTCACACCGTTTGCGTATGCTTTGCCCGGCTGTGCGCCTTTTTGATGCTCATAAGCCGTTGCGCCCTGCAGGAACACTTCGGACACGTCAATGGAGCCGGTGCCTGCCACAGCCTCGTCCCCGGAGCCAAACAGCACCGGACCGCCGATGGCAACCAGTTTTCCCTTGCCGGCAATGCTGCCGTTGTCCAACTCCACAGCGCTGCCGCCGTTGGAATACAGTGTAACGTTTCCACCACCGCCGTAGGTCACCAGAACCGCATTGTCTTCCAACGTCAGCGTTCCGTTTTTCACTTCCAGCGCCGTCTGGCCTTTACCTGTGCTGCCGGCCTCGTCGCCCTGAATGAATACCTGACCCTTGACGGTCACGTTGCCCTTTGCGGCAACCACAGCCTTATCGTTGGAACGGTCTTTCAAGTTGCCGTTGGCGAGGTAGTTGGTGTGGGAGTAAATGGCCGCATTTTCCAGAACAGCTCCGTTCTCCAAGCGGAGCTGTCCGCAGAGGGACGCACCGGTTTCAAATTTCTTTTCGTAGGAATCGTAGTTCATGGAGAAGGTGCCGCCGCTCTTGACGTCAATGATGCCCTGCACCACAGAATCGGACAGCGTCAGTTTGCCGCCGTCCTCCACAACAATGCGGACACTGCTGAGAATCTCCATGTTGACAAGCGTCAGATTGCAGCCGTTCGGGATGTAGAGCGTCTGCGGAATTTCGCCCGCTTCGACCTTCTCCCATTCCTGGTCATAGCCCAGATAGCCGTAAGTACCGCTCTGGTGAGAGCCGTACCAGACCTCCAGCTTCTCCGGCACGCGGACGCTCTCGGTTTCATTCTTTACATTACTGCCGAAGTTTTTAATGGCCCACGGCTCCATGATGTCCCATGCATACAGGCCGCTGCTTTCGTATTTCTTCAGATTTTCGGTTTTCAGTTGGTCTGCCAGCGTTTCCTCACCGGTGTAGATGCGGAAGGGCAGGGCATTGCTGGTTGCTGTGCGGCCTTGGTTGTCCTCAATACGAACGGATACCAGATAGCTGCCCGCGTCCTTGGGCGTGCCGTTCAGCGTCAGGTCACTGCTGAGGGTCATGTAGACACCCTTCATGCCGCTGTCCTCGGTTCCGGTCATACCCTTGGAGGTGTCCGGTACGATGCTGACGGAGCACTTGCTGCCCACCAAACGAATTTCGGACTCGTTGTTCAGTTTTTCCCAATCTTTGTCCGTGGGTTCGGTGTCTTTTTCCACCAAAGCGCCGTACACGGTCACGGCGCTGTTCTTGTTGCTGGAAGCGCCGCCGACACTGGCGCTGGAAACGCCGTCGTAATTCTTCTGGCCGACAATAGCGGCTTCAAAGCTGCCTTCGATTTTCACATGCAGCTGATAAATGTCGCCGGGTGTGGTGCCCTCGGAAACCGTTGCGTTTCCTTTTTTATCAATCACCAGCTTGAACGTCAGGTCATTGTAGCCATCGGCAGTGATGGTGATGATGTCGCCGCTTTTCAGAACGTCCGGTCCGGAGCTGAGGTATTTTTTTTGGGCAAATCCCAAAACCAGTGTGGTATTGTTCATATAGTTCCTATTATATTTGCAATAACTTCCACCGATATACGGCATTCCGGACCTACTTTCCCATGGCTTGCCGTTTACAGATACCCCGTTAATTGCGTTGATATAGCTGTCACTTTCCGTTCCGAAAGTTACATACCAGTCAAGCCTGGAAGAACTGCTCTCAAAATTCACATCAGATACATTGATGGTACTCTTTTCCGGGGGGGTGGGCTTTTCCGTACTGCCGGAACCGCCGACCGCCTCAGCGGAAGCATTGCCGTTATCGTCCAGCACAAACTTGAAGGTCAAGTCATTGTATCCCGTTGCCGTGATGGTGATGACATCGCCGCTTTTCAGAACGGGAATCTCCGGATTTGCCAAGTTATCGTTCTGCGCAAAAGCCAGCGTATTCTCATCGGTATTCTTTTTATATGAACCGCCGGAATACGGTCCATAAGATGTTGACTTCCATTCAGTACCATTTACCTTCACGGTTTGAATTTGGGAAACATATCCGTCCGCTTTGGAAAAAGACACAACCCAATTCGAATTCCAATTATCCTTCGCAATCGTCACATCCGATATAGCAATCGTGCCGTTTTCCGGGGTGTCCGGCTTTTCCGTACTGCCAGAGCCGCCGGAGCTGCCGGAATTAGAGCCGGAGTTCTCAACTACTTCTGCCGTGTGATTCGTCTTGTTCAGCTTCAGGGTCAAATCATTATAGCCAGTTGCAGAAATGACACAGGTGGCCGGATTCGCAGAAAAGTCTTCACCGATGTACAGATATCCGTTTTCTGCGTCAACATAGTAGTCTTTATCGTTCCAGACGCTGTAAGAACTGCTCACTTTGTTCCAGGCAGTGCCGTCAACCTCAATTTTTGTAATGGCACTGAGCCATTCTGCTCCGTTTGAAAATGTCAAACGGAAGTCGTAGCCAAAATTTGAACTTGCTGTCACTTCCGTCGGCGGTTCTTTCTCCCCTGCCGCCATGGCCGGGGTAACTGCCAGTGACAGCAGCATCACCGCCGCCATCAGCAGCGACCCCAGCCGCTTTTGTATCCCTTTCATAAATTCCTCCTGTTCAGAATAGTTTCATGCATTCCATGGAATGCATGACGGGCGCGCCCGTCCTTTCTTTTGAAGTTCATTTTCCATTTGAATGCGGCAGCATTTTAACATCTCCTGCCGCCCGCATCTTGAAAGTGCCTCCCTTCTGTGATATACTCCTACTTAGTTAGTCGTCTCTAACCACTGCTGCAAAAAAATACAGGAACGACAGTACCTGTAAAGTTTGTTCAACACGTTTTTGTTAGAGTCCTCTAACTGTTCGGCGCATATTTTAACACGTTCCGAATAGTTCGTCAATGCCCATTTCATTTGTTTTAAGGAGAATCCCATGAAAAAATACTTCATATCTGCAATGCTGTCCGCCCTGTTGTTTCTGACTGGCTGCAGCGCCGAATCTTCTCCGGAGCCAGTCCAGGGCACCTTTTTCGCCATGGATACCATGATGGATTTTACGATTTATGGGGAATCCGGGCTGATCGATCAGTCAGAATCGCTGATTGCCTCTCTGGAATCTCTGGTGTCCGTCACGGACACGGGCAGCGAACTGTATGCCATCAACCAGACCGGCTCCGGTACGCTGACCGGGAAAGCTTCTTCGCTGATGGAGCAGGCGCTGGAAATCTGTCGCCGCACGGATGGTGCGCTGGACTTATCCATTTATCCTATCGTCCGGGCGTGGGGCTTCACCACCGGCAGCTATCAGGTGCCGGACGAGGCGGAGATTCAAGCCTTGCTTCCTCTTGTGGATTATCGGAAGATTCAGTATGATGCAGCCACCGGCACCGTCACCGTCACCCTGCCGGAGGGAATGGAGATCGACCTTGGGAGCGTTGCCAAGGGCTATGCCGGTCAGTTGGCGGCACAAATGCTGCGGGAACACGGCGTGCAGTCCGCTCTGCTGAATCTTGGCGGCAATGTGCAGACGGTAGGGACAAAGCCGGACGGTTCCCCGTGGCAGATCGGTATTAAGGACCCGCAGGGTGAGGATGCCATGATGGTACTCTCTGTGGAAGATCAGGCCGTGGTAACATCCGGCGGATATGAGCGGTATTTTGAACAGGACGGCCAGACCTATTGGCATATCATGGACCCATCTACCGGGCATCCGGCTGACAGCGGCCTGATTTCCGTCACCATCGTGGGAGATGAAGGCGTGGTCTGCGATGGACTTTCCACCGCATTGTTTGTCATGGGGCTTGAAAAGGCGGCTGATCTGTGGGCGCAGAGCGGCGATTTTGAGGCTGTGTTTGTGACAGCATCCGGCGAGGTTTACATTACGGAGGGCTTGCGGGATCACTTTGCGTTGACGGAGCGGTATGCGGATACACCGGTCAGCGTGATTGAACGGTAAAATGTCCCCAGCAGAGTGAAATAATTACATTTTATGATATGCGCCGCTTTCTAAGGCTGATGTTCCCACGAATGTGTTCAGCCACTTAATTGCCTGCGCAATTAAAATCTATGACCTTGACCCAGTTTTGACCCAGAATGGAATTGGAACGGGCAGGGCTGGGCGGAAACAATGGAAAATCCGCCGAGCGAATGGCGGTAAAAAGCACAAATCGGAGCCGAAATGACTCCGATTTTCCCT
>ENA-UEQJ01002166-UEQJ01002166.1-human-gut-metagenome-genome-assembly--contig:-NODE-2166-length-14429-cov-257.685897_pt1 | contig 14429 bp, 10 predicted proteins | sample MGYA00242937_ERZ507938 | MGnify/ENA primary metagenome ERZ507938 (study PRJEB26167, sample SAMN06115437) | human gut metagenome | host: Homo sapiens | place: China:Gansu | collected 2015-07-03...
AGTTCCTTGGCCAACTGCCGTGCCACCTCGGTTTTTCCTACTCCGGTAGGTCCCACGAAGAGGAGCGAAGCCAATGGTTTGTCATCATCTGTCAATCCCGCCTTTGCCATCATCACAGCCTCAACCACCTTGTCTACAGCCTTATCCTGACCGTAAATCTTGTCGAGTATGCGCTGGCGGAGCGTAGCCAAAGCATCGTTATTCTCATCTTTCATCGCAGCCGCATCAATCTTGCAGACTTTAATCAGAATCTGCTGGATGATAGACTTGGTAACATAAGAGCGCTGGCGAGATTCTACCGGATGCACCTCCAGATAAGCACCCGCCTCATCCATCAGGTCGATGGCCTTGTCTGGCAGACAGCGGTTGCTGATATATTTGGCGCTGGCACGGACGGCATATTCCAGGGCGTCCTTGCGATAGGTTACATTGTGGAACTTGTTGTATTTATACTGCAAGCCCTCCAATATCTTGATAGCCTCCTCCTCGGTAGGTTCCTTGATATCAATCTGCTGGAACCGGCGCACGATGCCCTTGCTCTGGGCCATGTAACGGTTATATTCCTCGTAGGTGGTAGAGCCGATGAAACGGATATCGCCTGCCTCCAGATATTGCTTCAGCATATTGGATGCATCAGGTCCGCCATCTGAGCCACGACCGGCACCTATCATATTATGAATCTCATCGATGTAGATAATGGTATTGCCTTCCTTCACGGCTCCCTCCATCACCATCTTGATGCGTTTCTCAAAGTCGCCGCGATATTGAGCACCGGCAAGCATCTGTCCCATATCCATGCCATAGATGCGAGCCCCCTTGAGACGTTCAGGAACCTGGTTTTCGTTGATGAGTTTGGCAAGACCATAGACCAGAGCTGTCTTGCCGACTCCGGCTTCTCCGATGTGGAGCGGATTGTTCTTCTCGGCACGGCAGAGCACCTGGATGGTTCTGTCCAGTTCCTGTTCTCTTCCGATGAGCGGATTGTGCTCTTCTACCTTGTCAGAAATACAGGTAACCAGCTGATGCCAATCCTGTACAACCTGTCTTCTGCCTTCTTCCTCGTCGTCATCATACTCGTTGGCATAATCGTCATCATCAAAGTCTGCTCCCATGCCCATGCCAGCCTCTCCAGTATCTTCTCCAATAGGATAATAACTGTCAACGCTCGCCAGGAACTCGCCCTGCCGGTCGCCCACATTCTTGCACAGCAGGAAGGCGGCTTCTGAATTCTGCAAGCCAAACATCGCCTGCACAAAATGGGGTACATTCACCAGCTGTCTGTCGGCAGCAGCAGCCAGGGCGCACGCCGTTCCAAACATGGTTTTGAAGAGCGATGACGGCTCTGGCAGATACTTGATGGTTTCAGGCACACGCTCCTGCTTGGCGAGCCATCCCACCAAGTCTTCGTGCATCTTGAAGCTGTCTACGCCTTCTTCCTGCAGCGCCTGACAGAATGCATACTGCCTGAGCAACGCCAGCAGCATGTGCTCGGGCATCACGAACTCGTGGTCGAAGAACCGGGCTTGCTTCATGGCATCGTCCATCAGAACACTCATATATCGGGTCAATCCCATACTGTCCATTCTATTTTTTCCTTTCTTTTTCTTAGCATATATTGGGGATATTTCCCCGAAATCAACGCCTATTCCGGCATATAAGTGAGTTTAAGCGGAAACTTCTGCGTACGGGCTTTCTCCATCGCTTTCTCCACTTTACTCTTGGCGATGTCGTAGCTGTAGGTGCCCACCACGGCTTTCTCTTCGTGATGAACCTTGAGCATGATTGCTTCAGCCTCAGCCTGCGACTTGAAGAAGATGGATTCCAGGATTTCTACCACGAAGTCCATCGGTGTGAAGTCGTCGTTGAACATCATTACCACGTAACGCCCCGGCTCCTTGAGCCTGGTTTTCTGGCGTTCACGAATTGCTGTTTGTTCTTGAGCCATATTTTAATTCTTACTTTTTATAAGCATTGGTAATCTCCACAACATAAACATCGTGGAATCCACCCTTGTCACCATACCACTGGAGCAGGTCCTTGTCGAGGAACTTCTCGGCGGTCATACTGTCCTTGTAAAGTTTGCGACATTCCAGGGTGAGTCGTGACTGCTCGAAGGCGATGCTGCCGTTATCAGTTTCTACAGGAATCAGTCCTGTTTCCTTCACCTTATCCAAATCGCGTCCGCTCTTAGAGCCGCAGAAGTTATAAATCTTCCGAGCCTCCTCGCTGTTGCCGAGGAAAGAGAGGGTCATGAATTCATTCTCCTCGATGATGCCGTGGGTGAAACGCTCCGGACGGATAAAGACCACAGCCACCGGCTTGTTCCAAAGCCATCCCAAACAGCCCCAAGAGGCGGTCATCATATTGAAATGATCCTTGTTGCCGGCACATACCAGCATCCACTCCTTACCAATAGTCTCGAAGACGTTGTCATTCAGTTCTTTTACGTTGATCTTTTCCATCTTATCTGTTCCTTTCTTTTTAATTTCTAATTACCATAAAATTGCGACAGCAGTATTCTGATTGCTGAATGCTGCCCATATCAACTGCAAAGATACAAGAATAATCTGAAAAAGCGAATGTTTCTTTAAGAAAATCGCATCACTCTATTGAGGATTATGCCTAATTAATACTTTTTTATGCCACAAGAAGGCTGAATTGAATACGATTTGTGAGGTAGGAAACCGACCTTGATTTACATTAACTTTGCATCGGCAGTTGAAAAAATAATTCACATTTTATTTTGTCAGTTGCCTAAAAGGCAGTACCTTTGCACCCCGAATGCCGAAAGCCGGGAAGGCAGAAGGCTTCGAATTATTAATCATTTATAAACATTTTATTTAATGTACAAAACAATTTTCAACAAGCGCAACAGCTTGAAGTTCAAGCGATTCTCTAACAAGAACTACTCACTCTTCGCAGTTTTGGGAAGAGAGGTACTTGTTGGTGCACTCAGCGTTGCTACCCTGAGCCATGCTAAGGCAGCAGGCGTAAGCACAGAGGGAGCCAAGGTTGATTCTACCCTCTACAAGGGCGGAAAGGCTTACGAGCTGGATGCGGTGAGCGTTACCGGATCTCGTGCGCCGATGACTGTAGAGCAGTCACCTAAGATTGTGTCTGTCATTACCCGCGACGATATTCATCGTGCGGCTGCGCAGACTATCAACGATGTATTGAAATTAGCTACCGGCGTGGATGTCCGTCAGCGTGGTGGCTTTGGTGTTCAGACGGATATCTCCATCAATGGTGGAACCTTTGACCAGATTACCATTCTCTTGAATGGCGTCAACATTTCCAATCCTCAGACTGGTCACAATGCTTCTGATTTTCCTGTAGCTCTTGCTGACATCGACCACATCGAAGTGCTCGAGGGGGCAGCATCGCGCTTATTCGGAACTTCAGCCTTCAATGGTGCCATCAATATCGTGACCAAGAAGGCAAAGAATGATGGAGTATCTGCAAGTGTAGAAGGCGGAAGCTTTGGAAGCTTCGGAGCACAGGGACGCATTCAAACAGCTTTTGAAACGGGCAAGTGGACTCAGGCTTATTCCGTAAGCGGAGGCTACAAGCGCTCGGATGGCGGCACGGAGAACAGCGACTTCGAGAAGGGACAGGGCTACGGCAATCTCTCGTTCTCTTACGACCAGCGTTTCGACATCATCGCCCAGCTGGGTATTGCTACCCAGAGCTATGGTGCCAATACTTTCTACAGCGCCAAATATAACAACCAATATGAGAAGACAGACCACGGTCTGGCTTCGTTCAACCTGAGTCTGCACAACCAGGAGAAGACCTGGGAGATTGCGCCTCAATTCTATTATAACAAATTCAAGGATCACTATCAGCTGATTCGTGGAAAGGCTGGAGCTGTAGCAGGCGAGAACTATCACGACCTAGATGTTTATGGTGGTGGACTGAATGCCAACGTAGCTTGGGCTTTGGGTAAGACCGCAGTAGGTTTCGACATCAGCAAGGAGTGCATCTACTCTACTGCATTGGGCGAGGAACTCGCAGAGAAAGACTATAAGGACATCTCGGGTTCTGACCGTCAATATACCCGAAAGGGCGAGCGCACCAATACCAACATCATGCTGGAGCACAACTTCATCTTCGGCGGCTTCACCTTGTCGGCAGGTGTCTTGGCTAACAAGAATACAGGTCTTGACAACGACTTCCGTTTCTATCCTGGTGTGGATATGAGTTATCGTCCTAACGACAACTGGAAGTTCTACGCTTCCTGGAACAAGGCATTGAGAATGCCTACCTACACCGACTTATACATAAATAATGTGGTGCAGCAGGGCGATATCAACCTAAACCCGGAGAAGAACTCAACCTTCAAGGTGGGAACTCAATATCGCCAGACTGGTTTTGCCGCAACCGTAAGCGGATTCTACGCACACGGCACCAACATGATTGACTGGGTTCAGACATCCGTGACCGAGCAGAATGACAGCAAGTATCACGTGATGAACATCGGAAAGCTCAACAACATGGGCTACAACGTAGATGCTACTATCTACATGAGAGAATTGGTACCAAACAGTTTCATCACCCGCATCAAGTTGGGTTATGCTTACATCTATCAGGATCATAAGACCGAGACAAACATTCTGAAATCACTTTATGCATTGGAGTATCTCAAGCACAAGGCTGTATTCGGACTGGATCATCAGATCTGGAGCAAGCTTTCAGCTTCGTGGAGCGTAAGATGGCAGCAGAGAATGAATGGCTATCATCCATACACCAAGGTGGATTGCAAGCTGATGTGGGACGAGAAAAAATACAATATCTTCGTGAAAGCCGACAACATCACTTGCCACCGCTACTACGACCTCACAGCCGTTAAGCAGCCAGGTTTGTGGATTATGGCAGGAGCCAGCGTAAATCTCGGCCGATAATATAATCAGATAATAATCATCCCAAAAGATGATAAATATCCGAAACACGATTCGGATATCAAATAAAAGAACGAGCCTTGATGGAAGATTCATCCTACCGTCAAGGCTCGTTTCCTTTTATTCCGGCTATTTCCTTTTATTTCAGTTATTCCGGTTTCTGATATTTTCCGTTCACTTTTATCGGTTCGAGATGGATTCCCACATGGGTATCTGCGCCGAAGTGCTGCTTCAGTTTTGTTTCTATATGAGTAGCATGCTCATGCGCCTCATAAAGCGAAAGAGAACCCGGCATGCGGACATGCATTTCTATCGCAATCTTGTTTCCGATGCGACGGGTACGCAGGTTATGAATCTCTCCCACTCCCTCTTCTTCATTTGCAATCTTCAGGATTTCATCTTCCTCAGTTTCTGGAAGACTGGCATCCGTCAGTTCTTTCACAGACTGCATCACCAGTCCCCAGGCAGCCTTGATGATGAAGGCACTCACGATGATGGCTGCCAGCGGATCGAGCACCGCCCACTTTTCTCCCAGGATGATGGCGCCACCAATACCGAACATCGTTCCGAGACTCGATAAAGCATCGCTGCGATGATGCCAGGCATTCGCCACTACAGCCTCGGAATGATATTTCTTTCCGGCTTTAACCGTAAACTGATAAGCCCACTCCTTCATCACGACACTTACGATGGCAGCAATCAAGGCTATAATGCCCGGCTGCTGGAGTGTCTCGCCGCAGATGGCACGATAGGTCTTGGTAACGCCAGAATAACAGATCATCACACCCACCACGAAGAGCGAAATACCGATGATCGCTGTGGCAAGCGTCTCGTATTTGCCATGCCCATAATCATGGTCCTTATCCTTCGGCTTATTGCTCAGTTTTACGAATACCAGTACCACCACATCGGTGGCAAAATCGGTAAGCGAGTGGATGGCATCCGCTATCATGGCTGCCGAATGTCCGAGGATACCTGCAGCAAACTTCAGCACGAGCAGCACCACATTGATGATGCTTCCCGCTATCGTCACCTTATATACTTCCTTTACTCTATCCGCATCTGCGGAATGATTCTTTTTCGTTTCAGTGGGCATCTCTTGCTCGTTATTTATTCTCTCATTCTTGTCCATACTATAAAATATAACAGAAGTCCTTTGCTTCCTTAATAATGTTTTTGTATAACCAAATTCCTGTCTTTCATTAATTGAGCGGCAAAAGTACATCTTTTTTCTGAAATCGGATAAAAAGAGAGATTAAAAAAGTATAACGAATAGGGAATAATGTGATAGCGAAGAGAGAAAAGCATGGAATTCGACAAATCACCGAACTTAAAATATCAAGCCGTAACCGTTAATTCTGCGAAAGAAAACTGCGGAAATCCGCAAAAATCTTTCCTGTTATGATTGTAAATATAGAGACTAATATCTACCTTTGCTACGTATAGACGATAGTTTTATGATTCTGTATTTACCATTATAAGTTAACGAACTTAAAATATCAAGCCGTAACCGTTAATTCTGCAAAAGAAAACTGCGGAAATCCGCAAAAATTCTACATAGAATTAATAAAAGTATTATTTTTGCAAAAGAAAAATGCGGAAATCCGCGAAAATCTTTCCTGTTATGATTGTAAATAGAGACAAATATCTACAAGAGTTGGTTAGTTCACGCCATAATGGACTGGTAAAAATCATTACCGGTATGCGCCGTTGCGGAAAATCCTTTCTGCTGTTTCGTCTCTTCAAGCGTTTCCTTGAAGACGATGGAGTCATGCCCGACCACATCATAGAAATGGCATTCGATGACTATGCATTCAAGGAGTTTCGCAATCCTGACAAGTTTTATAAGTACGTAAAAGAGAAGATTAATGACGACCAACCTTATTACATTCTGCTTGATGAGGTACAGATGCTTGACGAGTTTGAAGATGTACTAAATGGATTATTGCATATTCCCAATGCTGATGTTTATGTGACGGGAAGCAATGCACGCTTCCTATCCAAGGATATAATAACCGAATTTCGTGGACGAAAAAGGAACCAAAGTGAGACGGATGCTTGAAGTTGACTTTGTTTGCAACCAAGGCTACAAACGCTGCTACATCCAGTCGGCTCTCAGTTTGCCAGACAAGGAGAAGACGAAACAAGAACTTGCCTCTTTGCTACGTATAGACGATAGTTTTATGAAGTATGTGATAACAGGCGACCTCATCAAGAAATACCAAAACGATGACGGCATCGTATTTATGGACGTATTTGATTTCTTGTTGGATAAAGATTCTATATGAAAACTTAAATAAAATAAAAAGGAGGGTGTGTCATAAGTTAATGATTCACCCTCTTTTTATTGGAATATTACTGATATGTTGTTGAGAAAGTTAGGTAACCATCCCACATAGGGCGTATTTTAGGAATGCAAAGATCTTCGTACCTTTGCATTCCTAAAATCGTTTTATGTATGTTCAGTTTAAGTGAAAGCAACAAGTTTATGGTCTGCACGAGTGCTGTGGACCTCCGTAAGGGAGTAGATCCGTTGAGTCGCATGGTACGTAGCAATTCCATGTCCCCGACCGACGGCAGTGTCTATGTTTTCTTGAATCGTACGCGTACCCGCATGAAACTCCTATACTGGGAGCGTGGAGAAAAAGCCATAAGCCCCAAGCTTCTTGAACGCAAGGCCGGCATTCACACGGATGGCTATGTGGTTTACCAGAACATAGAGAAGAAAAAGCTCGAAAAGAAACTATGATGCCGCTAGTTTTTAACCTCCAACGGTGGAAGTGGGATGGTTACATTGCAAACGTACCGAAATATACACTCAGTAATTGGCAGGAGGCCAATTACTGAGTAGATGGTACAATAGCATTATCTGTTAACGACTGTAAAAAAAAAAAAAAGAATAACAAAATTATTTTGCATCCAAAATGTTAAGTTGTAATTTTGCATCGAATTTTCAGAGTAAATCTGGAATTAAAACAATGTTAAATTATAAAATCTTAATTACCATTGTCCCCGCGAATATAAAATCATCACATTTGGGAACATATACGTTTAATCATTTTGGAATCACCATTGTTTGTATTGGTGTTTCTTTATAAAAATTTATGTCATGAAAAAATTATGTTTAATTTTAACTGTATTGTATGCTTTTGGGGCTAATTGTAGCGCTCAATCATCACTTAACATCGTTGAAAATCTATTGACAGGAGATAATTCTAAGTTTGAGTCAAGCAAGGGCGACTGGACTTGCTATGATAATTATGCATGTTCAATAGCAAGCGAAAGTGGACGCAACGGTAATTATCTTAAGCTTACAAATACCGGAGCTGGTAATGATTATGACAAGCAGATGGAATACAAGATTAAAGAAAAAGGTTATCCTCCAGCTGCTGGAACAAAATACGTCATCAAGTTCTGGGCGAAAAGAAATGGAAACTCAGGAAATGGTCAAATCAAGGTCCTTCTTCAGAAAAACGAGCAGCCTTCATATCCTCAGCAGGCATTTAAAGACAATCCAGTTACTGTATCTAACGACTGGACGCATTACGAATTTGACATAACCGCAGACCAAGATTACTATGAGGTAATAAAGATAAACTTTGGTAACTGTGGCGAGGTGTGGATAGACGATATTGAATATGGAGAATACTCTGCTAACGTAGACCCTGTTCAAGCTACGGGCGTAACCCTCGATAAGACATCGGCATCAGTGAAGCTGGGTAAGACTCTCACACTTACTGCCAATGTCGAGCCAGCAGATGCTGCTAACAAAAATGTAACATGGAGTTCAAGCGAAACGTCTGTTGCTACTGTAAGAGATGGCGTTGTTACTGGTGTGGCAACAGGTAACGCAACGATTACTGTAACAACAGAAGATAGAAGACATACAGCAAGTTGTATGGTAACGGTGACTACGTCTTTGCCACCACTTCTCATTTCTGATTTTGAAAATACAGATGACATTAGCCGGATTATTTATCCAAACGTGAATGAATCCAATAGAACAGACCATATCCACATTGATCGTATTGATGATCCAAAAGCTGGTGGCAAATGTGTCGCTATATCTGATGGAAATTATAAAAACAATGAATATTCTATCATAGAAATTCCAGATGCTGCAAAAAATTACAGTATTCTCGCATTTGACATTTACTATCCAGGGGAAAAAACTGATGCTGATGGTTATCATGAAAACATGAACTATAAAACAATCCCAGTATCATTAACCTACAAGGACGGAAAAAATCAAGATCGAAAAAAGGTAGATATTGCTGAATATCATACTCCTGTTTTCCCTGCACCAGCATGGGATACAAAACTCATTGATATTGCAGGAAAAATTCCTGCTGATGCAACTTCTATCAAGGTAAATATAGGTCCTATAAACTCAGTAAGAGCACAACTTTATCTTGACAACATAAGAGTTAAAGAGAATCCTGATGATGTAGAAGATTTTAAGCAGGATGAAGACCTCTCTGATATTTGGTGGAAATATGCAGACGGGACACTCTATATTAAAGGAACAGGACCTATCCCTGCATATAAAGATAATAAAAAATGTCCTTGGGAGAGTCATACTGATGACATTCGTTACGTTGTTGTAAGTGAAGGTATAACAGCTGTAGGAGACTATAGTATAGGAAACTCAAAACAAAAAGTCGTAGATATCACCCTTCATTCTATACCAGAATACTTTGGTGAGCATTGTTTGGAGAAACAATATGAAAGCAATTTGACAAGATACCTTCATCTTGAGCTAAGGGATACAGAAAAGCCTTTCATCGCAAAGAGCATGTCAAAAAATTTCCCGACATTCAATACAGCAAAGTATTACCGTAATGTGACAAGTAATTACTCTACTGTATGTCTGCCTTTCCCTGTGGCAGAAGAAACTGTAAATAAAGCTGGTGTAGAACTGTTTGATTTCACTTCTATAAAAAAGAATGGAGAACAATACACACTCGCATTCACAAAACATGTAGGCGGAATGGATGCTGGTCAGACATATCTTATAAAGACACATAATATAGAAGGTACGCTCGAGAATAAGAATGTGACCGCGGAACAGTTTAATCTTAATCCATTAGTTTCTGCAAACACTGTTGAGAATAGCGATTCTAAGTTCTCAATATCTATGATCGGTGTGTTCCAGCCATCCGTGTTTGGTCCTAATCTCGAAACAGAAAAAGCCCCTGTATATACATACGGTTTCCAGAAAGAGAAGTTCTATATGAACAGTGGCAATATGAGCGTTCGCCCAATGCGTGGCTATTTCTATGGCTCACAGTTATACAGCGAGCAGCAGTCTGGCGCTAAGAAGATGCCGAAGATGTTTAATTTTGAGATAGGTCCAAACATCGAAACACATATTTCGTCACCAGATTTCATTGCAGAGGACTTCAATATTGAGGAGGTGTATAGCCCAAGCGGCATGAAGACCAATTCGCTGAATAAGGGACTCAACATCATTCGCACCTCTACAGGCAGAGTGCTGAAAGTGATGGTGAAGTAAGAGAAACAAGCATTAATTCACAGTCATCCCTTCCCCGCATACGGGGTAGGGGATGTAGTGAGTAAAGAAGAAAAGGAAGTTTAAATTAAGGAAAAATAAATATGAAAAAAGAATATACAAAACCTATTGTTGAGGTGACGACGTGCTGCGATTCAGCAAAGATCCTCTCTGCCTCAAGACCCGAAGAATCTGTAAATATTGAGGGTAGACAAGGGGACGACTGGGAAGTGGATTAATCAGAAAGAAACATATCAATATAGTCTTGCAAAATATCGATATAAAACTAACACAATGACAAAGAAAGTATTATCAGTAATTGCAGCCCTCGCTTTTTGCGTCGGGATGCAAGCTCAGACCCTTGAGGCTGAGACAATGACCTTAGGCGGCCCATATGCCGGGACGTGTAGTGGCCCGTTCCAGGGAGTGGCTCTCTATGGCAATGGTGACAATGCTACCGGTGTGGTTAGCCTGACCAGCGGAGTGTATAACATAAAGGTGAGGGGCGCATCAAGCAACGGCACGACTGCTGGAGTGGCTCTTTACGTCGGTGGAAAGAAAATAGCCGACATGTCGTTCAGTGGCACTGCACCTTCTGAACAGCAAGTGAAGAAAAGGCTGTATCTGGACGCATCTTCTGTGGAGGTGGATGTGATGCTGAAACTGGAGAATGATAACGGTTCTAACGATACTTACATTGACAAGATAGAGTTTGAATTTGTCAAGGCACTGGCCGTAAGGCCAACAACTCCGGTGCTGCCTCAGCAGAGCGTATGGCAGTCGGGACGGTATCGCAACATTCTGCAGGAGGCTGGTTACTCACAGGAGGAGATAAACAGCAAGCTTCAGGCAATAAAGCAACAGTTCTTTGAGGGAGACGCAGAAAACGGACGCCTGTACTACGAGTTGGGCAGCGACGAGGCATATATCCTCGACACAGGTAATAATGATGTACGTACAGAGGGCCTTTCATACGGCATGATGATCTGCGTACAGCTGGATATGCAGACGGAGTTTGACAAACTGTGGCGCTTCACCAAGAACCACAGTATGCACAAGTCGGGAGCAAACAAGGGCTACCTCGCATGGCAGTTGAATACTGACGGCAGTATCAAGGATGGCAATGCCGCACCTGACGGTGACGAGTATATCGCTACAGCCCTCATGTTTGCAGCAGGCCGATGGGGCAATAATTCTACCGGTATCGACTACTGGAAGGAGGCAAACTATATCCTCGACAACATGCTGAGCAAGGGACACTATATCAACTCCTCGCATGTCAACATGTTCAATGCAGACCATCAGATTGTCTTCGTGCCATTCGCACAGTCGGCAGTACACACCGACCCATCATACCACATGCCTGCATTCTACGAACTCTGGTCGAAGTGGGCAAACAACAACCGACAGTTCTGGAAGGCATGTGCAGACAAGAGTCGCGAGATGTACCCTCTCTTTGCCCACGAGACAACCGGTCTCATGCCTGACTATGCAGAGTTTAACGGCGGCCCACGAGCTGGTGAGCATGCAGGTTTCCGCTATGACGCATGGCGTTGCGCTATGCACATGGCTACAGACTATATGTGGTTCAAGGGCAGCGAGAACGAATACAACCAGACAAAGAAACTCCTCGACTTCTTCAATGGCGTTGGCGTGAAGGACTATGTAGCCCTCTATGAACTCAACGGTAATCCAGTATATGATGCCGACCACTCACCAGGCCTTGTAGGCTGTAATGCTGTTGGTGCGATGATCTCCGACCAGAAGTACGCATGGGATTTCGTCGATGACTTCTTTGAGATGACTTTCCCTACCGGTCACTTCCGTTACTACGACGGCTGCCTATACTTCCTTAGCTACCTGCACGCATCAGGCAACTTCAAGATGTACAAACCTGCAGAGGTCCTCACCACAGCTCTTGACGAGCAGTACAAGACTGACAGCAATGGTTACCTCGTCATCGACGACTTTGAAAATGTTCTTGAGGGCAAGGAGTACTATATGCACTGCATGGACAACTCTGCCAGCGCTGCTAACCTGGTAGCCGATCCAAAGAATGGTTCTAACCATGTCGTTAGCATAGAACCTAAGTCGTATGACGAATACTACTATCATGCATTCCGTCTGCCTCAGGGCAAGACTCTCGGCGGCAACTACAAGAGCATCGAGTTTGACATCCTCTATGATGGTACAAGCTATGATAATCAGACGCTGAAGGTTTTCCTTAAAGACTACGACCATCTTATTCACGAGGAACTCACAGGCGCAAAAGCCGAGCAGGGCACATGGAAGCATATCTCTGTTGATGTGCCTGCTGGCAATACCGACAACGAGTTTATCCTTGGTCTCGGTGTAAGAGCAGGTAGCGGCATCTGCTATGTGGACAACCTCAAACTCAGACCTAACGGTGCTCCTGAACCTGGACCTGATCCTACACCTGGTGGCGACGACCCTACACCAGGACCTGACGCAGAACAGTATCCTACTGGCAACATACTCTCCGAAGGTGCATGGGGATTTGAGAATAATGATTTGAATGGTTGGAACTCATGGGCAGAAGATTTCGATAAGTCTGTAGCAAACACAGGCTATGCAAGCAACCACTGTCTGAAGGTGGAGAACAAGGCTGCAGCTGGCATGTGGAAACAGCAGTGCGTGCTCCCTCTTGACAATGCATTGGAGAAGGGCAAGACCTACACTCTCACTTTCAAGGCTAAGGCTGACGTGGCAGCAAATATCAATACTGCCATCACCATGAAGGATGATCCTTGGACAATACAGGGCAGCGCAGACCACAGTCTTACAACAGAGTGGGCTGAGTACACCTTCGAGCAGACTATCGATATGGATAACATCGACCGTATAGTCTTCAACCTCGGTGAGACTGTAACCTCTTACTATATAGATAATATCAGTCTTATAGCAAAGGCTGGTCAGGGCGAACCTGATCCTACACCAGGTGATACATCTGACTCACGCAACGGTACTTACTTTACAGAGAATAGCGTGAAGTACTACATGATTGAGGACTTCGAAGGCAAGACTGTAGGCACTACTACTGATATGCAGAACAACGGCGGTAAAGCTACAGTAAGCGGAGAGCACAAGATGGAGGGTGAGAAGGCTCTCAAAATCAACATCGGAGATGCATACCAAAAAGATGGCTGCTACGCTATCGATGTGACACTGCCAGAAGGAACAACGCTCTCCAGCAACAAGTTCACTGCTATAAACTTCACTATCTACTATGAGGCAGGTTCTATCCAGTATAAGGGTGCTGACTACGGCACTGGTGTAAAGGTTTGGCTGAACGACATAAACAATATGATCATCCAGCATGAGACAAAGGATTGCATTGGAAAGACTGAGAATATTTCTGTTCCTCTGGATGGTAAGTTTACTGACGAGAACAGCTTCAAGCTTCTCATTGGTGGCCTCTGCAGCGACAATGCCAACGATGGTATCTATTACATCGACAATATCCGCCTCGTCACCAAGACGAGCGGTGCAGATACACCTACCAATATAAATCTACAGAGCATTTCGAATCGCAATGCTCAGGAGAGGTTCAGCATAGGTGGACAAAGAGTGAACGGCTCTTATCACGGCATCGTGATTATAAATGGCAAGAAGGTAGTTGTAAAGTAAGTAATTTCTGAACTCAAGAATTGTGCTCCGAGAGAAGAGATGAGATTACAGGATGGACTACACATGAATATCTGGAAACAGACAAGGCCAGACTGCATGCCAACATGACTAAAGAAGAATACGAAAGTCTGTTGCCGTACAGAATAGCAGAGGAACTAAAGAAATAAGTCGGCAAATATCAATAACTATACAAAGCGGCATCATAGGATCAGAGATGAAACTATGATGCCGCTAGTTTTTAACCTCCAACGGTGGAAGTGGGATGGTTACAGAAAAAATCCTCCTTCTCTGAGAGATTTTTCTGTATTTAACCACGCTATGCGAAATTTTTATTGTACTTTTGCACCCGTGTTTGGAAAAGCAACAAATAA
>ENA-UEQJ01002180-UEQJ01002180.1-human-gut-metagenome-genome-assembly--contig:-NODE-2180-length-14365-cov-14.252310_pt1 | contig 14365 bp, 9 predicted proteins | sample MGYA00242937_ERZ507938 | MGnify/ENA primary metagenome ERZ507938 (study PRJEB26167, sample SAMN06115437) | human gut metagenome | host: Homo sapiens | place: China:Gansu | collected 2015-07-03...
CAGCACTGATGCAGTATTCACGACCGCCGAAATGCTCAATCTCAAAACCAAACTGTTCAAAGTAATCTTTGTTTGCGTTTAAGATTTCCTCTTCCTGCATATTAAGGGAAACGATCAGCGGCGGTGTCAGGTACTGGGAATCTATGGAATTCTCACGGAATTTCTTTACCAGGCGTTCATAGTAGACTTTTTCGTGGGCTGCATGCTGGTCGATGATGTAGAAATTATCGTCAAATTCTGCCAGCCAGTAGGTATCAAATACCTGACCGATCATCCGAATCCTGTTTCGGGATTCCGGAGCAAGGAGCTTTTCTTCGAAGAGTTCCAGCTGTTTGGGGGCTGGCTCTTTTTGTGGTGCGGGAGATGGTTCTGCTGGAGCAGATGGTGTCTCTGTGCTTGTCTGTTCTGTCTGCGCTTCTGATTCTATTGACGGTACGGGTTTCGTAGCGTCTGATGATTTTTCTGTTACCGGAAGTTCCTGTATTTGTAATTCTTCTGATTTTACGATTGCTGGTGTCTCCTGCGCCTGCGGTATGGTCGTCGTGGCTGGTGCTGTTTTTTTCGATAGTGTTTCTGCCATTTTTGCCTGCTGCTCCAACTCGACTTTCTTCTTCACCTCATCCAGCTCCTGATTCTTCCTGAGTGTTCCTGCAAACAGATTCTCCTCAGAAGGTGTCAGTGCCGGGGACGGATTTTTTTCTGATAAAATCCCCTCCGTTTTTGCCGGGTGCATCGTCGAATAAGCTGCCGGATTTTCTCGCACCGGCTGCGGTCTGGATATCGGTGTACCGTAGATCTGCTCCCGGCGTTTCTGCTCGAACGGCTCCGGTACCGCAGAAGACTTGACCACATTTTCTTTCCTGGAAGTTTCTTCCTGACCAAGTGTGACCTTCGGTATCATCTCGCGTCTGGTCAGGGCATTTCGCACCGTATCATAGATCGCATCGTAAACTTCCTGTTCCCTCGCAAAACGTACTTCCCTCTTGGCTGGATGGACATTGACATCCAGATCATTCCCCTCCATCTCCATACGCAGAGAAACGAACGGGAATTTATGCTGCATCAGAAAGCCTTTGTACGCGTTCTCAATGGCTTTGGTGATGATATTGTTCTTGACATAACGACCATTGATGTAATAATTCTCAAAACTCCGGTTACTTCTGGCAATCACCGGTTTTCCCGCAAATCCATGGACCTGCAGAACCTCCTGCTCACTTTCCACAGGAAGCAGATTGGCAGCGATCTCCCGTCCAAACACGGTGTAAATAATGTCCTTTAAATTATGGTTTCCGGATGTATGGAGACGGTTCTGGTTATTCTGGATAAACCGGATGGAGATATCCGGGTGGGACATGGCGATTTTCTCCACCAATGCCGCCACATGGCTTCCTTCCGTCTGGGCAGTCTTTAAAAACTTCTGTCTGGCCGGTGTGTTATAGAACAGATTGCGCACCAAAAAGGTGGTTCCATCCGGCGCCCCCACCTCCTCATAGCTTCGCTCCACGCCGCCTTCGATCTGATACCGGGTACCGGAAAGCTGTTCCGATGTCTTGGTGATCAGCTCTACCTGAGCCACAGAGGCGATACTGGAAAGGGCCTCACCACGGAACCCCAGGGAAGATACCGTAAATAGATCTTCCACGGATTTGATCTTACTGGTGGAATGGCGCAGAAATGCCAACGGAACCTCTTCCTTCGGGATTCCGCAGCCATTGTCCGTCACACGGATGTAGGAAATGCCTCCGTCCCGGATCTCCACAGTCACTGCAGTCGCCTGGGCATCGATGGCATTTTCCAGAAGCTCCTTTACCACCGAAGAGGGACGCTCGATCACCTCTCCGGCAGCGATTTTATTGATAGTACTTTGATCCAGTACAGTAATATGTGGCATAATGCCTCCTTACCAGCGGTTCTTCAGCTTGCTCTGCAGTCTGCTTAAGATATTCAGAGCCTCCATCGGCGTAATCTCATTGATGGAGATCTCTTCTAATTCGTGGATAATATCGTCATTTTTCACTGTATCAAACAAGGTCATCTGATTAAGATCCACCTCATCCGGTCTGGTGACCGTCTTATGCTGGGATACGTTAGCGCTGGCCTCCGCGATCTCCCTGGCTTTCATGGTAATATCCGCACTGCTGAGTTCTTCTACCAGTTCTTTTGCTCTTGTGATCACCTGATCCGGCACTCCGGCAAGCTTGGCTACCTGGATTCCGTAGCTCTTGTCCGCGCCGCCCTTAATGATCTTACGCAGGAACACGATATCATCCCCCTGTTCCTTGACGGCGATACAGTAGTTGGTGACAGCGCTCATGGTGTCCTCCAGCTCTGTCAGCTCATGGTAATGGGTGGCAAATAAGGTCTTAGCGCCTAAGACTCTGGTGTTGCTGATATACTCCACCACCGCCCAGGCGATGCTTAAGCCGTCAAAGGTGCTGGTGCCCCGCCCGATCTCATCTAAGATCACAAGACTGTTTCTTGTGGCGTTTCTTAAGATGTTGGCAACCTCCGTCATCTCCACCATGAACGTACTCTGTCCGGAAGCCAGATCATCGGACGCGCCCACACGGGTAAAAATCCGGTCGCAGACACCGATATCTGCCTCATCCGCAGGGACAAAGCTTCCAATCTGTGCCATCAGCACGATCAGGGCTGTCTGGCGCATATAGGTGGATTTACCTGCCATATTAGGTCCTGTGATGATGGAGATCCGGTTCTTATTGTTGTCCAATACCGTATCGTTGGCAACAAACAGATCATCCTTCAGCATCAGCTCCACTACCGGATGACGGCCATTTTTGATGTGGATGGTGCCTTTTTCATTGATCTTGGGTTTCACATAATTATTTCTGGTCGCTACCAGAGATAAAGAACTGAACACATCCAGCCCTGCAATGGCCTTGGCAGTCGTCTGGATCCGGTTTACTTCTCCTGCAATCTGATCCCGCACATCGCAGAACAGATCGTATTCCAGGGAAAATAGCTTGTCCTCCGCTCCCAGAATGATATCTTCCAGATTTTTTAACTCATCGGTAGTGTACCGCTCTGCGTTGCGCTTCTGCCTGTGACACGTCCACCTTTGGTGTCCCACAGTTTCGGATCGACTGTCAGCTTGCAGCTGAACTGCGTCTGGCTGCCGTCCACCGTGATGCGTCCCATGACGGGTACTGTCCCGTCCTTTTTCACTACCTGACGCTTGAGGTAATAGATTACTGAAAATGTACTCTTCATCGTCCTTAATTTTTTGGTTTCAAAATTAGTTGGTGAAGAGTCCGGTGTCGGTACGCAAAACGGGGAGGAACGGAGCAATCTTTTTCCGTAACCGAAATTTTTGCGTGAGTTATCGGTAACTCACTATTCCTTAACGTATTGTTTCGCTATCCGTACCCGTTTGTCGCATTTTCGGGCATGGTTACGAACAAGTAACGTTGCGGCGTCAGGATTTGGCTTCGGCAGGGATTGTAATGGCTTCACGAATTATCGCCACTTCAACTAAAACCCTTGTAACTCAATTCTATCACTATAACTTTCCGCATTTCACTTTTTTGTAGTAACTTTGTATTTTAAAGCTGAACTTTTGTTCCGTGGAGATGATGATGCGGTGACCGCCTTCTGCTAATGCCTTTGCCAGATTACGTGAACCTTTGCGGATGTCTTTCACAGTACCGGCTACTTCTTCCATTCCCTTTATTTCATCGGCAATGTTCCGGTCGAGCACAATACGGTCGGTAATCATAATAACCGAATCGAATACCGGGGTGTTGTCTACATTCTGAAGGTTTGCCAGTTGGAAGGCCAGCCATGACATGCTCTTTGTTTTGCCTGAACCTGCTGAGTGCTGCACGAGATAGGTTTGCCCTACACCTTTCTCGCGCACGTCGCTAATGATGTTGCGTACGCAACGCAACTGGTGATAACGGGGGAATATATAGAACGGTTCACCCTTCTTAGGTGTAATGTGTTTAATGAAATGCTGAATGAGATTTAGTAAAGAATCAGCTTGCAGCACCTCTTTCCACATATAGCAGGTCGGATAATCTCCTTCTACTTGTGGATTCACCGTTTCCTTGTTGAATGGGAGGAAGCGTGTATTATCGCCGGCCAACTGGGTGGTCATCATCACCCGGTTGTTATCCATGGCGAAATGGACCAGGCAGGTGCGAAGCATACGGTTCTGCGGGTGGCGGTTGGTCTGATATTGGTGCATGGCGTTTACCACAGTCTGACCGGTAGCTTCGTTCTTCAGTTCCAGAGTAATGATAGGCAGACCGTTTAACAGAATGCAGAGGTCGAGTTCGTTATCCTTATCGAAGCCCTGCGTGCTGTACTTCATCTGGCGAACCACGCTGAAGATATTTTTCTTGTAGAGGTGGTCAGCATCATCATCATCAAGGGTCATCTTCGGTTTGAAAGCTGCCAACCGGATGCGTCGGCCTTGCAGCATGAAGCCATTCTTCAACAGTGACAGCAAACTTTCACCACGATTAATTTTCGTGTTGATAGTTTCAATCACAATGTTGAGCGCATCTTGTTCGTCTGCGAAACTTTGAGTGATAAGTTTCTGCCACATAGGTTGCTCGCGCAAAAATTGTAAAAGCATATCTGAGTCCACCAACTTTTGAATATTGAAATCCTTTGGTGTGCGTTGATTGTACATCTTGCTTCCTGCAAGGTATTCTGCTATGTGTTTCTCAAAGAGAGTTTCGTTTAGTAGTTCAAACATATCGGTTCATATTTTTCGTTTTATGATTGCAAAGCTCGTATATAACCGTGCAGTGTTTCTGCACAATTTACTCTTCTATTGCATTTTCTATGTCTTCAATACTTGGCAGTTTCTCTGCCAGTGTCTTTTTCAGTACTTCATCAAGTTCATAGGTTGCTATTCCCAACGGTCGGTCGATGCCTTCAAAAGCCCATTTAACCACCGTCTCGTTTTTCGACTTGCATACCAGCAGTCCTATACTGGGGTTGTCATTATCATCTTTCAAAAGATGGTCTGCCGCCGACACATAGAAGTTGAGTTTACCGGCAAATTCAGGCTCAAATTCCACGACTTTTAGTTCAAGCACGACATAGCATTTCAGCTTTGTATGATAGAATACCATATCCGGAAAGTAGCTGGTTCCACCAGGCATGCGAAGTTCCATCTGACTTCCAACGTATGCAAAACCTGTACCTAATTCCAGCAGAAAACGACGGATATTGTGTTCTAAGGCTTCTTCAAGCATGTGTTCATTGTATGGTTTTCGCAATGTGAGGAAATCGAAGTTATAAGGGTCTTTCAATATTTCTTGTGCCAGTTCATCTTGTGGTTGTGGCAACTTATCGTTGAAATTGGTCTGCGCTTTTCCTCGTTTTTCATAAAGACTTGCTTTCTGCATATTCATCAGCGTGGTGCGACTCCAGTTGCCGGCAATCACTTCGTTTATATAGAATAATGCTTCGTTCACAGTCTTACTCTTTGCCATGATTTCAATGTGATGTCCCCAGGGCACAAGAGCGAATTTTTGTGGCATGGATAATTCGCCAACAAGTTGTTGGCAAATTGACTCATCATCGCTTGTATAGAATCTGAACCACTGTGCCGCATACCGCAAGTTGGTGTATGATAATCCTTTCATACCAGGAAACTCATCTCGCAAATCAAAGCTGAGCTGTTGCAAAACACCACTTCCCCATGCTTGTTCCGCTTTCATCTTTACAATGTCACGACCTAAGCTCCAATAGAACTCCAGCAGCGTGCTGTTTACTTTGATGGCGGCTTTTATCTGACTGTTTCGCAAACGAGATTTGATATCGGCAAACCATTGCTTATATTCTGCGGTTATAGCAAATTTATCTCGCTTTACGAAATGAGGTTCTTCTTCTTTATTATTGCTTGCTTTCATGGTCTTATGCTTTATGTGTCAGCTTACTTTTATCTTGCCTGTCACTACGTTGGTAATGAGGCTTTGTTTCAGTTCTTGAAGATAAGCAATTTTTTTCTTTTGGGTAGCGATAATGTGGTCAATCTTTGAACATTTTGTATCAAGGTAGGTGGCGATTTGTTGTTGCTCGGAAAGAGGAGGTATTGGAATCTTTGTTTTATTCATATCACCCATTGTAATGTGCATCATTGTACTTCCATGCATATCGCTCATTTTTTGATTTGTCACTGCTCTTAATAAATAATATGAATACATTTTATCCATTGATGTAGCCAGTTGCACTTTCCATATATGGTAATGATATATTGTTTTTGCTTCATTCCAAATATATGGGCCAACTGAAGCTGACCAAGCATATAGTAAATCATCCTTATCACAATACTTATCGGGTTCTAGTTCCATATTTGAATAGTACCACGAATCATTTGTGAAGAAGTTTCCAACACGAAGTACCTTGTATTTTCCACTTGGTAGCAATTCGTTTTGTGAATACGCACGTCCGTTTATAAGTCTTAAGAAGAAACGTAAACAGGCGATGTCCCAGTGCATAGGAATATTACCAATCCAGTTTACACCACTGTCTTTTAGTGGCGTATTTGGATTCAATCCCCGTGTCACGGCACGAGTGATAAGTGATTGTTTAAGTTCATCAAGATATTCTATTTTCTTTTCTGCCTTAGCAATCATCTTGTCAATCTTCTCGGTCTTGACATCAAGGTAGGAGGCAATGGATTGCTGTTCGGATAACGGAGGAACAGGGACTTTTAATTTTCTGATTATATCTTGGCTTATATTAGGTTGTCCACCTCCAAATGATGATAATAGTAATTCTTCTTTAGCTATGATAAATGAATAAAAAGTATACTTTGGGCATATTCTTTTAGATGGTACAATTATACAACAGGCTTGATTGGTTGCTGTCTCTATATCAAGTAAACCAACTTTACCAATTGTTGCTCCATACATTGCAATCACAACAGAATGAATAGGATAGAACTTCATTTTGCATTCATCTACAGCTTTTGGGGTTATTTTCTTACTTGTTTCAGTTATCAATCCATTATTTAAATCACCTGTTTGAAGCCAGTTGAGACCTTTTTCTGAATAATAGTCTTCACGCGAGGATAATGGCGTTGTACCACTTCCTATTATTGGATGTACACGTGATATCTTTATCGCCTCCCAATGATTGGGTATTTCTCCAATCCATTTCACTCCACTATCTTTATAAGCATCATATTTCTTCATCATCCCTCTTTTTAATCATTCAACAATGAAGATAATTCCTGTTCTTCATCTTCTTCAAGTGCCCGAATATCCGCAAGGATATCCTCTACTGAGCGTAGCGGCTGATATTCATAAAACAGTTTTGAAATAGGGAACTCGCAACCTATCTTATCTTTCTCTCTATCCATCCATGCGTCAGGAGTAAAGCGAAGGACTTCGTTTTGAAAATACTCTTGAATATCCGTCTTGAATGGAATCGATTCATAGTCACGCAAATTAGTGTCAGCGACCAAGTCGCTGTTATCATCAAGTGGTATGACATGAACCTCGGGGGCAGTTTCACACACTTCACCAAAGAAGGTGCGACAATCTTTGATAAGTTTTGCGGTAGTCTTTATCTTCTTTGACTCCAAGTAAGCAAAGAACTCAGCATCGGTGCGCTCTGTATCAATATCGTCCAATGCAACGATGTTTGCCAAAGCTTCACTCTGTTTCTTTTCATCGAGCGCAGCATACTTTGTCTTCACATCCTTGTATATAAGACGGAGAGGACGTTCAACGGTAATATAAGTATAGAAGAAATCATCCTTATCCATAAGTTTTGCATTGTCGCAAGTCTCAAAAGCATGGTAGATACGACCTATTTCACTTCGACCGTAATCGCTGACCAAGACATTTTTCATACCGAGATTCTTGCGCATAGGCTGTACGTACTCGTCTTTAGCTGCATTTATCAGTAACACTTTATTCTTGTGGCTTTCGGGTTTTTTGTTATCAAATATCCAAAGGTAGGTAGCGATACCTGTGCCATAGAACAAACCGCCGGGCAAAGCAATGATAGCATCAAGTAAATCATTGTCAAGCATGTGCTTGCGAATATTGCTCCAGCCGGAACCTGCACCACCGTTAAACAATGGTGAGCCATTAGAGAGAATGCCTACGCGACTGCCTTTGGGGTCCATCTTATGAAGCATGTGCAAGGTGAATAGTAACTGACCATCGCTCTTGTCGGGTAGTCCCGGAGCAAAGCGACTGTTTTTATCTTCCGCTTCGGCAGAAACGGAGTCGTATTCACGTTTCCAGTCCACACCGTACGGAGGGTTCGCCAGCATAAAGTTGAACTTTTGGTCGCGGAACTCATCGACAAGAAGCGTGTCACCTACAGCGATGCCCTTTGCTTCGTCCCCTTTCATGATGATATCACTCTTGCAGAGTGCGTATGTTTTGTCGTTTAATTCCTGACCAAACAGGTTGACGGTTACATCCACTCTACGCTCCTTTGCTGTTTCTTCTATGGTGTCCTTGGTCAATGTCAGGATGCCGCCTGTACCACAGCAGGGGTCATACACAGAGATTATCTTCCCATCTTGGTAAATCTTATCTTCTTGGCCGAGCAAGGTAATCTCCGTCATCAAGCGGACGATGTCACGAGGAGTATAGAACTGACCGGCACCGATACCTACAGATTCTTTTGCGTAACGAATGACAATTTCGAAAACAGTACCCATCATGTGGTTGTCTACTTTGTCGGGACTGAGGTCGATGTTCAGTACAAAAGCTTTAGTCACTTGGAGCAGCAGGTTCTTGCGGGCAAGGTTTGAGAAGATGTCGCTCAGGCTTGCGTTTTCACCTTTACCGGTGAAGTTTTTCAGAATCTCACGGATGTTTGGACTGAAACCTTTAAGGTAGGTCTTAAAGTTGTTCGTCAAGTCGGCAGGAACTGTTATCAACTTAGAGAGTGACAGACCACTCGTGTTGTAGAATTTGTAGCCGGCAGCATCCATGAGCATCGGCATCATATTGTCGATATCCTCTTGTGAGGTCTGACCAAGTTCTTCAAGCTGCTTCATGTTAGTTGCCACAAGGGCCTCTGAACCTACAAGTACGCAGTCCAGACGGCGGAGGAGAGTGAACGGAAGAATTACATCCTCCACGTCCTTATTGTCATATACATTGCGAAGGAGCTCCTTCACGTTCCATATCATCTGACCTAATTCTTCTGCTGTCATATTGGATTTTTCATTGTTCGTTTCTAGTCATATTGTGTATAGTCTTTTACTCAAATACAAAAATAGTGGATTATTCTCAAATTCTTTTCTCGTTGACTAAAAATCTATTTCCGTTTACCAATGTCTTTTTCCAAGTTGCTTCTTGGGCATAGCTAAGACTTTTTATACGGATGACTAATTCTTTTTATACAGCATACTAAGACGCCCCATTGCAATAGGATATACGTCCTGCTGTCGTAGGATGTAGTAAACATTTGTATAAAAAGCCTTAATAATACGGAAGAAAGGCTTTATATCTGTGATGAAGTTTTAGGGGATCAGCAACGAACTGTCTCCATAGCTCAGGAACCTGAAATCATGTTCCAAAGCATAGTCATAAATCTTTCGCCAGTTTCCTCTCACAAAGGCAGAAACCAATAGCAGTAATGTACTTTGTGGTTGATGGAAATTGGTGACCATTTTCCGGACTATTTTGTATTGATATCCCGGTGCGATGATAATTTGAGTACTGCTATGCAACGCTTCCATTTCGTGGCGGTGCAGATAATCCAGAATTTGTTGCAGGGCTTCCACTGGAGTCAGTTCATTCTTATCTTCATAGGGCATCCATTGCTGTACGTGCAATTCGTTTTGGGCGGCATCAGGGTTATGGTGGATAAGGACCCCGATATAATAAAGACTTTCCAGGGTGCGTACAGAAGTGGTTCCTACCGCAATGGCTTTTCCATTATGGGCGATTAGTTTTTCAATGGTATGCTTGCTTACAGAAATGTATTCCGTATGCATCTCATGTCCCTCTATCTCTTCACTTTTTACGGGCTTGAAAGTACCTGCGCCTACGTGTAAAGTCAGTTCCTCACGGTCAATTCCCCGTTCGTCCAGCGCTGCCAGTACTCTTTCCGTAAAATGAAGCCCTGCGGTAGGAGCGGCAACGGAACCTTTTATCTTTGAATAAACCGTCTGATAAGTTTCCTTGTCACTTTCTTGTGTTTCACGGTTCAGGTAGGGAGGGATGGGCAGTTCACCTATTACTTCCAACAGGTCGGCAAATGTGATTGAATCATCATCCCATGAGAAATCAATCCAATGACTGGTTCCCCTACACTCTCCACGGGTGGCGGACAGGACAATTTGCTTTCCTTTCACATCCACCACGCGGCTTAACGTACCTTTTTTCCATTTTTTCAGATTACCTATCATGCATAGCCAGCTGCACCGGCGTGTTTGTTGAAAACTTAGCACATAGTCATTGGGCTGGATAGGTTCCAGACAGAAGACCTCTATCAATGCCCCTGTTTCTTTACGGAAATGCAGACGCGCTTGAATTACTTTGGTATTATTGAATATCATCAATTCTCCGGATTCCAAATATTGCGGCAAAGAAGTAAAGACATCTTCGTTCACCTCACCGTGGCGGTAAACTAACAGTTTGGACTGGTCGCGTGTGGCGAGGGGGAATTTGGCGATCCGTTCATCGGGTAGCGGGTAGTTGAACTCACTTATTTTGATATGTTTGGTATCTTCCATCTGAATCTATTTCTTTTTCTGCGCAAAAGTACCGATATTTGCGCTAACTAAAAAAGAAAAGAGTATGAAAATAGGAGATAAAGTCCGTTTCCTTAGTGAGGTAGGGGGCGGTGTTGTGACAGGATTTCAAGGAAAAGACATGGTCTTGGTAGAAGATGCCGATGGTTTTGATATTCCGATGCCCATAAAAGAGTGTGTGGTTATAGACACGGATGATTATAACATGAAGCGTAAACCCGTAGCTCCGGCTCCTAAACAGGAGGTTGTCAGTGCAAAGGCAAAAGGAGCGTCAGTCAAGGTACGTCAGGATGAAGAGGAGGATGAACGTCCCATTACTTATCGTCCGGCTGAGCGAAAAGGGGGGGATATCTTGAATGTGATGCTTGCTTTTGTACCACAAGATCTCAAGGCCATTTCAGCAACGGCATTTGACTCGTATCTTATTAACGACAGCAATTTCACATTGTACTTTACTTATCTTACTGCCGAAGGAAGTAACTGGCGGGTACGTAGCCATGGCACGGTGGAACCGAATACTAAATTCTATATAGAGGAATTCGAGAAAAGCGCTTTAAATGAATTGGAAAGGGTGGCGGTGCAGTTCATCGCTTTCAAGGATAACAAAAGCTTTTTGTTCAAGCCTGCCGTATCGGTAGAACTACGTATAGATACAGTGAAGTTTTATAAACTGCATACTTTCCGTGAGAGTATTTTCTTTGAAGAACCGTCACTTATTTATGATATTGTGAGAGATGATGTTCCGGTGAAACAGGTTTTTGTTTCAGCGGAGGATATAAAGGATGCATTGCTACAGAAAAAAGAACCGGAACCGCAAATGGCAAAACAACCACAACCCAAGAAGGTGAAGAGTGAAATTGTAGAGATTGATCTCCATGCTCACGAGTTGCTGGATACGACTGCCGGTATGAGCAACAGCGAGATATTGAATTATCAATTGGATGTTTTCCGCAAGACATTGGAAGAATACAAGAACAAGAAGGGACAGAAAATTGTCTTTATTCATGGTAAGGGAGATGGTGTGCTACGCAAATCTATCTTGCAGGAGTTGAAATATAAATATAAAAACTATGAAAGTCAGGATGCTTCGTTCCGTGAATATGGTTTCGGGGCTACGATGGTGATTATTCACTAAAAGTCTTTCATTCATACAGATTGTAATATGACAACATTGAAAGAATTTTTGAAGACGGATCGTTTCGCTACCTGTACGGGAGTGGAACTTCTTGAAATAAAGCCGGGTTATGCCCGTGCGCGTATGGAAGTGACTGATCGTCATCTGAACGGAGGAGGGGTATGCCAAGGGGGAGCTTTGTTTACATTGGCAGATTTGGCTTTTGCCGCTGTGGCGAACAGCCGTAAGAAGCTTACACTTTCCGTGAATGCCAATATCACTTTTCTCCGTCCCGCCAAACTGGGTTACGTGTATGCCGATGCTACTGAGGTGTTCAATCATCATCGCATTCCTTTTGTCGAGGTGAAGATAACAGATGAACAAGGAGAACTGATAGCTATATTTACTTCATCAGGCTATCGTAAAGAATCAGATTTGCCGGTAGATACGTTAGAGTGATTCACGAGAATAAAAAAGCCTGTTACCGTTTTTCGGCAGCAGGCTTTTTAATGGTTATCGGTGAAGATAATGTTTCGTTATCCTATCCTTCTTTTACTTTAGCTTTTCCTATTCTTCCCGGTTCTACAAACAGATATTTGTAGCCTACACGAATACTTGCCAGATGCAGTGTTTTTAAATGTGCGCGGCGTACTAGCAGAGCGGTCATTTCATGAATACGCCCGTCAACATAGCCTATCATCTCACTTTCTGTTGTGTTTTCAGAGCCGTAAGTACCTGCTCCTTGAACAATCATAAAAGGTGATTCGGTACCTGCTTTATCCATACCGATAGCAATAGCCACATAAATCCACATAGGACCATGAGCAACTACTTTACGTGCTGTGGCTGTGCGGCTTTCGCCTTTTGTCAGTGTCTTGTGGCAACAGCCTTCTATGGATTTGATTTTCTTTCCCAAATCATATACGGTTACTTTGTCATCGGCGGCATCCAAAGGTTGCTCGAATAAAATTGTGTCTTTTTTGTCCGGATAGCTGATGTGATAACATTCATATTCCGGTTGCATTCCTCTAGGTTCATCATCGCCCACGGAACCTGCTACAAGTTTAACTTCAAGAAAAGAGCCGTTCAGGGCGGTTTCATATACCGCATCCGTCAAAGCGGCGTTACTGGTTAATTCTAATTCTTTCATAAGTCAAGGTTTTTAATAAGTTTCTCTCATAACATTAGGTGGAAAGAAAAGTTCGAAATAGTTTGATAAGGAACAAAAACGGGTGTTAATAGATGAAATAAGGAGATTGGTCGATAACTCTTGTCTCAATGATAATAAAGCTTTAATTTTACTTGTGGAAAAAGAAAAAGTTTGAGAATCAAGATTGAGTAGAAGAAAGGTGGACGGATTATTAGTTTGTCTGGATAGAGGGATCGATATGGTTGTAGGAAGGATATGAAGAAGCAGTTTTATAAATACGTTAATAATAAGTTTGTTAGTAAATAAGGTCGGATGAGGCTTTGTTTATAAGGAAAACGCTCGTTGTGAAACGGGCGTTTTTGATTTTGTATCAGTATGTGTTTAAAAGTAAATCCTACAAAAAACGTTCTATTCGGTGAAGAATAGAACGTCTTTTTATAGAATGGAATGAAGTTTACAAACGATAGTCGGCTAAATCATCTGCTTTTATTTTACGGATGAAATTGAAATGTTTTTCTATTTCAGCTTCTGCATAGTTTACATATACATGGGCTGACTTGGCGAACAATTCAGGTGCTTTTGTCGCATCTTGGATAAGAAGATGTGACATGATGCATACGGCAGCCATTTCATAAAGACGGCGTGCAACGAAATCAAGCAACTCTTGATTCTGGGCCTCTTTTACTGCATTAGTGCATGCGTCAAATTTGTTGGCCATTTCTTTCACACGGTCCATCAGCGGTTGCATTTCTTCACTGCAAGGAATAGCCTCGTAATTACGTAAGGTTGCGATATAAGAACCGTTGGTTACATAACGGATAGCGGCTACAGTCTGCAACTGGGTCGTTCCTTCGTAAATGCTGGTGATGCGTGCGTCGCGATAGATGCGCTGGCAAGCATATTCCATCATGAAACCTGAACCACCGTGAATCTGGATACAATCGTATGCATTTTGGTTGGCATATTCAGAGTTCATACCCTTGGAAAGCGGAGTAAAACTGTCTGCTAGCTTGGCGTAGACTTTTTGTTCCTGACGTTCTTCAGGAGTCAGTTTGCGTTCGCGGGCAATATCATCCAATGCTTTGTAAATATCCACATAGCGTGAAGTCTGGTAAAGCAATGCACGGCCTGCATCCAGTTTGGCTTTCATGATAGACAGCATGTCATATACTGCTGGGAAATCGATGATGGCTTTTCCGAACTGCTTACGTTCTTTGGCGTATGCCAGTCCTTCGTTGTAAGCGGCTTGTGACAAACCTACTGACTGGGCGGCGATACCCAGACGCGCACCATTCATCAAGGCCATTACGTATTTAATCAAACCGAGCTTACGGTCACCGCAAAGTTCGGCTTTCGCGTTCTTGTAAACCAGTTCGCAGGTAGGAGAGCCGTG
>ENA-UEQJ01002183-UEQJ01002183.1-human-gut-metagenome-genome-assembly--contig:-NODE-2183-length-14344-cov-2.952688_pt1 | contig 14344 bp, 12 predicted proteins | sample MGYA00242937_ERZ507938 | MGnify/ENA primary metagenome ERZ507938 (study PRJEB26167, sample SAMN06115437) | human gut metagenome | host: Homo sapiens | place: China:Gansu | collected 2015-07-03...
GGTGATATGAGTGGTAGCAGAACTCTCCCTGGCTTGCTTTGAAGCATGGGCCATAGGCGTTAAAGGCAGGGTGGTAAAAAGTAAAGCACAGAGCGTGATCGAAATACGGTTTATCCGCGCCACTGAGCGTCCCTCTGTTAAGGCAGGTCTATCATGCCTGCGTCTGATTTACAAAACTTGATGATTCTAATGCATAGAAGAAGAGAAAGTTAATAGCTTTTATTGTTAAAAAATACGTTTCGTTGGCGAGCGCAAAAAAATGCAGCAGTGAAAGCTAAAAATGGTTATAAATACGCCAGTTTGCCGGCATCAGAGAAGAAACGAATATTTGAAATGCAACAAATAGAGCAAAGGGATAAAATAGCAAAAGCGTGATGAAAATGTTATTTTCCGATGCCGCACTGACCCGCTACAATGTCAGATTACTGCCGTAAAGAAGTTTGAGGAAGCAAGACAATGAGCACCACTATCGAAAAAATCCAACGCCAGATTGCTGAAAACCCGATCCTGCTGTACATGAAAGGTTCACCGAAACTGCCGAGCTGCGGTTTCTCTGCCCAGGCAGTCCAGGCGCTTGCCGCATGTGGCGAACGTTTTGCCTATGTTGATATTCTGCAGAATCCGGACATTCGTGCGGAACTGCCGAAATATGCTAACTGGCCGACCTTCCCGCAACTGTGGGTTGACGGCGAGCTGGTCGGCGGTTGTGATATCGTGATCGAAATGTATCAGCGTGGCGAACTGCAGCAGCTGATCAAAGAAACTGCCGCTAAATACAAGTCTGAAGAGCCGGACGCGGAATAATCCGTCCTGCAATACTGACGGATGCGAACGGGCATCCGTCAGTCCTTTCTCTATCCCCAATCCAGCCCTTGTGGCGAACTTGAAAATCCCGCCTCACGCAGCAGCGTAAACATCGGCGTTTGCCGGACCGGTAGATCATTCACTTCTGTTAGCGTAAAGCGCAGCCGTGGTTCGCGACGCAGTGCGGTAGTCAGCGCGTGGAAAACCTCTGGGGCGAGTAATTCCTCTTTTTCCTGCCAGACCAGCATTTTTTTGCCACCTTGCGCCAGATAGAGTAACAATTTGCCGCCAGAAACGACCACCAGCGCACCCGCCCGACGCGTTGGAACCAGCGTTGCCGGATGTGCAGGCCAGGGCAGAAGATTTCCCCACACATTAGCCGGATCGTTGGCAGAGAGCGCCACTGGTGTATAGTGGCGCGTTTGCGTGGCTTGTGTCGCCAGATCGCGCAATCGGTCAATAGTCAGACGTTCAGCGAATTGCGCGCCACCCAGACCTTCTACAAAACGACCTCGCATAATTCGCCCGGAGTCTTCCATACTTCGACAAAGCGTTTGCATCGATGGAAACCCGCCAGGGATATTTTCGGCTATCACCGCCTGACGACTGATGATGCCGTAGCGGTCGAGCATATTTTCCGCCAGCGCCAGCATCCTTTCGGTATCGTTTAGTGGCTCCACCTGCAATAACGACCAGCGTCCAGCCAGATTTGGTGTGTTGTAAGATACCCGCGGCGAGACGGGTTGCGCATAGACAGGACGTCCACGACGAGCCCGGTGACTGCGGCGAGTTGAGGTGCGTGCGTTGGAACTGCTGCGGGTGAGGGCGCGTAACGGTGCCCAAATGTCGCTGGTGATGACGCCTTGCCAGACCAGCGCCCATAACGCCTCTTGCAGGGCAGAGAGATCAACCGATTCGCCGATTTTGTCGCGTATCCGTTGGCTGATTTGTTGTGCAAACCAGGCTCCTCCGTCAGCCAGAACAGCGACTATCGCTTGTTGCAGCGCCGAACGATTCGCCTGATCCGCTTCGGCGGGAGTGAACGATTCTGCAGCATATTCCTGTAGATGCAGTGCCACCAGGCCGTCATCTTCACCCAGTTTTTTTTGCCCCGACCAGATAACCGCACCGGTTGCCAGTAATTCATCGAGCATTTCTGACGAATAGTCGCGTACGCGGGCAGGCAGGATCTGGCTTTCCCAGAGTGAGGCGGGTAAACCGACTCCGGCAAGCTGTTCGATCACCCGCATCACGCCATCTACGCCCTCATAAACGCCTGGCGATGTTGAGGCAAAGAGCGCCGGGCTACCATCGGTGGCGGGTAATACGCCCTGACGTTCCAGCAGCAATCGCGCATAGGTCGTGGCTGCAACGGGACGCGTCGCTTCTCTGGCGGCTTGCAGCGAGCGCAAACGCAGACGACGAAATACTTCATCGCTCACCCAGATGTCTTGTTGCAGATTCATCACCAGACCCTGTTCACGCAGTTGCTGAAGCTGCTCTTCGACAATGGCAATACCGAGACTAAACTCATGAGCCAGTTGTTCAGCCGTGACCAGAGCATGAGCCCGGAGATAGCGCAGAAAGAGGTCGCGAAGCGGGTAACTGACTCTATGTAAATAAATCTCTGGCAATGACTCTGGTAGTCGTACGCCGAGGGCATCACGCAGCCTGGCGGCATCATCCATACAGGCAAGACGCTCCTGTCCGCTAATCATCGCTGGGAAGATTCGTTTTACTGCAAGAAGATTTTCCAGATACGACGCAACCTCTTCACTGCTGCCTGTATGCCGTTGCGCCAGGTCTTCAACGGTCATTGGCCCCAGTTCGCGCAGCAGGTCGAACAATCCTTCTTCACCTTTCGCTCTTCTGCCAGGAGCCAGTCGTTGCAACTCTTCTTCCACCTGGCGAATGACCTGCGGGTCGAGTAATTCCCCCGGATCGACCTGTCCGAGTAGATTGCGCAGTAACTCGCTGTCCAGCGACAGTACGGATGCCCGGCGCTCTGCCAGCGGGGCGTCGCTCTGGTACATAAATTCCGCGACATAGCCGAACAATAAACTTGTGGCGAAAGGCGAGGGCGTAGTGGTCGTTACATCGGATATTTGAATTTCGCCACCGTTCAGGCGACGCATCAAACGTTCCAGTGCGGGAAGATCATAAACATCTTGCAGACATTCGCGTAGGGTTTCGAGAATGACCGGAAAATCCGGATATCCCTGAGCGATTTCCAGCAACTGACTGGCGCGCAGCCGTTGTTGCCAAAGCGGGGTGCGATGGCCCGGAGTGCGCCCCGGCATTAATAATGCCCGCGCGGCGCATTCGCGAAAACGGGCGGCGAAAAGTGCCGAGCTGCCTACCGCCTCGCGGACAATTTGCAGCAACTTTTCTGGTTCAAACAAAAAAATCGCGGCGTCGGGCAATTTACCATCAGTGTCAGGAATGCGCGCAACAATGCCGTCATCACTGGCGACCACCGACGCGTCAGCGCCCCATAGGGCATGTATTCGCCCGGCAATCGCCAGCGCCCAGGGTTCATGCACCCGTCTTCCATAGGGAGAGTGCAAAATAATACGCCAGTCGCCAATTTCATCACGGCACCGTTCGAGGACCAGATGGCGACTCCCCGGAACGATGCCCGTCGCGTTGCGTTGCTCGTCAATCAACCCCTGAATATTGGCGTTCGTATTTTCTTCTGCCAGCCACGGGGGAATAGTCCCGGAAAAGAACGCGCCATCCGCCAGCAAATGAAGAAAATCGCCGATCATCTCGCCTAATTCAGCCGGACGTCCGTTTCCTTCACCACGCCAGAAGGGGAGCCGGGCAGAACGACCCGGAGCAGGAGTCACAATCACCTGATCGCGGGTGATTTGCTGGATCCGCCATGAGGTAGCGCCGAGAGTGATAATGTCGTTCACCCGCGACTCATATACCATCTCCTCATCCAGTTCACCCACCCGCCGCGAACCGGCCTTTTCTTCACCTTCGGGTAATAACACGCTATACATGCCACGATCCGGAATGGTGCCGCCGCTGGTAACCGCCAACAATTGAGCGCCAGGTCGGGCGGTCAATATCCCGGTCTCCCTGTTCCAGACCAGTTTGGGGCGAAAAGCAGAAAAATCGCCAGAGGGATAGCGCCCGGAAAGCATATCCAGCGTGGCGTCAAAAACACGTCTTGGCAGATCTTTCCACGGTGCGGCACGGCGTACGCGGGAGTACCATTCGTCTACCTGTAATGCATCCATCGCCGCGGCGGCAACGGTTTGCTGCGCAAGGACGTCGAGAGGATTATGCGGTGGTGTCAGGTTTTCCAGCCTGCCTGCGAACATACACTCTACAATGACTGCGGAATCGACTAAGTCACGCCGGGTACGAGGGAAAAACAGCCCTTTAGATACACCGCCAACCTGATGTCCGGCGCGACCAATGCGTTGTAACCCACTGGCAACAGAAAGCGGCGTTGCCACCTGAATCACCAGATCCACCGCGCCCATATCAATCCCCAGTTCAAGACTGGAGGTTGCGACCACGCAGCGTAATTCACCCGATTTCAGCGCCTGTTCGGTGATTGCTCGTTGTTCTTTAGAGACGGAGCCGTGGTGTGAGCGGGCAATAAAAACGTCGCTACTTTGTACACGGTTAGAGGTTGCGCCGGAGGTCGACTCGAAATGGGCCGCATCAACGGCGATAGACGGGGAACGCTGTAAGCGTGCGGCGTAAAGCTCATTTAATCGTGCCGTCAGTTTTTCCGCCAGCCCACGTGAATTAGTAAAGACAATGGTCGAGCGATGGCGCAACACTTCATCAAGGATACCCGTTTCAATATATGGCCAGATGGAGCCTTCCCGGCCGGCATGGCTGTCTTCGCCGGTGCCGCTGGCGACCGATGAGACATCATCCATATTGGCGACCGGTACGACAATTCGTATCTGCGGATGGCGCATTGCGGGCGGGTTGACTACCGTAACCGGGCGATCGCCACCAAGAAATGCTGCCACATCGCTGGCTGAGCGCACAGTGGCAGAAAGGCCAATTCGCTGTGCTGAGGTGTGGAGCAGCGCATCGAGCCGCTCCAGACTTAACGCCAGATGCGCACCACGTTTACTGCCCGCTACCGCGTGGACTTCATCAATAATTACCGTTTCGACGCCGCGTAGCGTTTCGCGCGCGCGGGAGGTCAGCATCAGATAGAGTGATTCGGGTGTGGTGATCAGAATATCCGGCGGATTACGGGTGAGTTTGCTGCGTTCCTGTGCAGGCGTATCGCCAGTACGGATCCCTACGCGAAGATTGACTTCCGTTTCGCCGCGCCGCCGCCGTTCATCGGCAATACCCTTCAACGGGAGCTGCAAGTTGCGCTGAACGTCGGTGCCCAGGGCTTTTATCGGTGAAATATAGAGGATGCGTGAGGTTTTACGCTTATGCGCCTCGCGGGTATCTTCGCCGCCTTCGCGGAAGAGCCGATCGAGGGCGTAGAGAAATGCTGCCAGCGTTTTCCCGGAGCCGGTCGGTGCAATCACCAGCGCATGTTCGCTTCGCGCCGCCACATGCCAGGTTTGCGACTGGACAGCGGTCGGCTGTTTAAAGGCGCGAAGAAACCAGTCGCGGGTCGCCGGTGAAAACACGTCCGGCAGGAGCGATGAAGGGTCTGGATTATCTGCCATTAACGCTATTCCCCGTGAATATCATGCAGGATGCGTGGAATAGCCTCACTATAGATGCCTGAATCATTGCATGTCATCAGGCATCGACTCGATTACACCTCTTCGGCGGCAGGTAGCGGCCAGCCTCCCAGACGTTTCCAGCGGTTGACGATTTCACAAAACAGCACAGCAGTGCGTTCGGTGTCGTACAGCGCGGAGTGCGCCTGGGTGCTGTCGAAGTCCATGCCAGCGGTCTGGCAAGCCTTTGACAATACGGTTTGTCCGAGTGCCAGCCCGGCCAGTGCAGCAGTGTCAAAAGTGGCGAAAGGGTGGAACGGGTTACGTTTCAGTGAGGCGCGTTCTGCGGCGGCCATCATAAAGCTGTGATCAAAATTGGCATTGTGCGCCACCATAATGGCGCGGTTACAGTCGCTCGCTTTAATACCTTTACGTACAACTTTAAAAATTTCGTGCAGCGCCTCGTATTCGCTGACCGCGCCGCGATCGGGATCGTTCGGGTCAATGCCGTTGAAGGCGAGGGCTTCTGGTTGCAAATTTGCGCCGACAAATGGTTCGACGTGGAAATGTAATGTGGTGTCCGGCATCAGCCAGCCTTGTTCATCCATTTTCAGGGTGATGGCGGCAATCTCAAGCAGCGCATCGGTTTTGGCGTTAAATCCGGCTGTTTCAACATCGATCACAACAGGATAAAAACCACGAAAACGGTCGCACAGACCGGTAAGTTGAGCGTTATCGGACATCTGATTCTCTTAATACGGATAAATTGCAGCGCGCATTATGACAAATATTACTTGTCGATGCAGTAAAGATGCGGGCGCGATGAGTTCACGCCCGGCAGGAGATTAGTTGCCCAGACCGCGACCGGCGTCTTTTTCTTCGATTAACTCAATTTTGTAACCGTCCGGATCTTCCACAAACGCGATAACCGTAGTACCGCCTTTTACCGGACCCGCTTCACGGGTCACGTTACCCCCGTTTTGACGGATTTTTTCGCACGCTTCAGCGGCGTTATCTACGCTAAGCGCGATGTGACCATAAGCAGTGCCGAGTTCGTATTTATCCACGCCCCAGTTGTAGGTCAGTTCAATCACCGCTTCTTCGGTTTCCGGGCCGTAGCCAACAAACGCCAGTGAGTATTTGTATTCCGGGTTTTCGCTGGTACGCAGCAGTTTCATGCCCAGCACTTTGGTATAAAAATCGATGGAGCGTTGCAGATCGCCAACGCGCAGCATGGTATGAAGAAGACGCATCTTTTTATCCTCAAAATGGCTAACAGATTCAAAATGTTGTTTTAGTATAGCGGCGGCTTTACGCCGCTCGCAATGTTGGATTACAACGTCGGATAATCGGTATAGCCTTCCGCGCCGCCACCGTAGAAACTTTCGGCACGCTGTGGGTTAAGCTCAGCTTTGCGCTGCAAGCGGGCGACCAGATCCGGGTTCGCAATCCAGTCACGACCAAATGCCACCGCATCAATTAACCCTTTGCCGATCAGCGTTTCAGCTTTTTCTACTGTGTATGCACCTGCGCCGATAATCGGACCGTGGAAACGGGCGCGTACTTTTTCGCGGAACGCATCAGTATACGGTTCACCCCCCGCCCAATCTGGTTCTGACATATGCAGATAAGCAATGCCGCGTTTACCCAGTTGTTCAATCAGATACAGTGCATCGGCTTCTTCATTCGGGCCGTTATCCGTGTTCTGGAAAGTACCGATTGGCGAAACGCGAATGCCAATGCGATCGGCACCCCATTCTTCAATCCCGGCATCGACCACTTCCAGTACCAGACGTGCGCGATTTTCCACGCTGCCGCCGTACTGATCGGTACGATGGTTTGAAGAAGGAGAAAGGAACTGATGCAGCAAATAACCGTGAGCAGAGTGGAGCTCTACCAGATCAAAACCGGCTTCACGCGCGTTAGCAATGGCCTGACGGAAATCATTGACGATACCTGGAATCTCTTCCAGTTCAAGCGCACGCGGCATGGATGTTTCAACACGGATCGCCTGACCATTTTCATCGCGCAGAGAAGTACGTGTTCCCGCGCTAAGTGCTGAAGGCGCTACCGGTGCCTGACCGCCAGGTTGCAGGCTGGCGTGAGAAATGCGTCCGGTGTGCCACAGCTGCACGGCCATATGACCATTTTCAGCATGAACGCCAGCGGTGATTTTTTTCCATGCGGCAATTTGCTCCGGACTATGGATGCCAGGCGCACCTGCATATCCTTTTGCCTGGGCAGAAATTTGCGTGGCTTCACTAATAATCAAACCGGCACTGGCACGTTGGCGATAGTATTCCGCCATCAACGGGGTAGGAATGTCACCCGGTTCAATACTGCGCAGACGCGTCAGCGGTGCCATAAAAATACGGTTTGCCGCCGTGATCGCGCCCACTTTCAGTGGGGAATACAGTTTTTCAGATGACATAAAGGCTCCCGGTCGTCTGGTGATAAAAAATGCCTGCTAAACGGCAGGCGTCGCAATAATGTTTTTTACATGGGCCAGCGCGTTTTCCAGTGGCTCGGAATTGCGCGAAATTTTGGCCTGCAGATTCGCACCCAGCCATAGTGCGTAAAGCACTTGTGCCTGTTGTAGCGGTTCGCCACAAAAGTTTAAACAATGGTTCTCACGGCCATTTTCCAGCGCCTGAGAGAGCAGGGCGATCACGCCGCGAGCACCTTTATCCATCGCGCTGCGCATATCTTCTGACAGATCGCACACTTCGGCAGAGAGTTTTACTGTCAGGCAACCACTGATGGTTCCATGTTGGCAAAACTGGTTCAGTGTTTGCTGGTAATAAGCCAGTATGCGGTCGCGGTAGTTACCTTCGCCGGATTGCAGCAACTCAGTCAGTCGCTGGTGATATGCGGCGTAATGACGCTCAAGCATGGCAACGCCAAACGCTTCTTTAGAGCGAAAGTAGTGATAGAAGGACCCTTTCGGCACTTCAGCGGTTTTTAGTAATTCGCTTAGCCCCATCCCGGTGAATCCACGTTGCAGGCAAAGTTGCTCGCCCGTCGCCAGGATATGTTCGCGAGTATCATGTTCGGTGTGTTTGTTCATGCGTTGGAGTGTAGTAGACCAGTCGGTCTAGTGCAAGCAAAGTTGCTACTTTGGACATTAACAGCTTCAATAATGGTAATAATCTTATCTGAGGAGGGCGAAGTGGCGGAGCAATTAGAGTTCTTTCCCGTCCAGAGCCCGTGCCGGGGAATTTGCCAGTCTGACGAACGCGGGTTTTGTCGCGGCTGTTTTCGTAGTCGTGATGAGCGTTTTAACTGGAATAAAATGAGCGATGGCGAAAAACAAGAGGTGCTGCGCCTTTGTCGGCAGCGATTAATGCGCAAATTACGCGCAAATAAGCCAGCGTCATCAGACGAACCGGAGCAACCATCACTCTTTTGAACCTAATCTTGCGTATACTCCTCTCATATCTGATAAGAGGAAGTGATTATGGTTCAGCGTATTACTATTGCGCCGCAAGGCCCGGAGTTTTCCCGTTTTGTGATGGGCTACTGGCGATTGATGGACTGGAATATGTCCGCCCGCCAGCTGGTCAGTTTTATTGAAGAGCATCTGGATCTCGGCGTGACCACCGTGGACCATGCTGATATTTATGGTGGCTATCAGTGCGAAGCGGCGTTTGGCGAGGCACTGAAACTGGCACCTCACCTGCGTGAACGGATGGAAATCGTCAGTAAATGCGGTATCGCGACGACCGCGCGTGAAGAAAACGTCATTGGTCATTACATCACTGACCGCGATCACATCATTAAGAGCGCCGAACAGTCGCTAATTAATCTCGCGACCGATCATCTGGATCTGCTGTTAATCCACCGACCAGACCCGTTAATGGATGCCGATGAAGTGGCGGACGCGTTCAAACATCTGCATCAGAGCGGCAAAGTGCGTCATTTTGGCGTATCGAACTTTACGCCTGCGCAATTTGCCCTGTTGCAATCACGTCTGCCGTTTACCCTTGCCACTAATCAGGTGGAAATATCCCCGGTGCATCAGCCGTTACTGCTGGATGGCACGCTCGACCAACTACAACAACTGCGTGTTCGTCCGATGGCGTGGTCCTGCCTTGGTGGTGGTCGTCTGTTTAATGATGATTATTTCCAGCAGCTGCGTGATGAACTGGCTGTGGTGGCAGAGGAGTTAAACGCGGGCTCGATTGAACAGGTGGTTTACGCCTGGGTATTACGTTTACCATCGCAGCCGCTGCCAATTATCGGTTCAGGTAAAATTGAGCGCGTACGGGCAGCTGTCGAAGCAGAAACACTGAAAATGACCCGTCAACAATGGTTTCGTATCCGTAAAGCGGCACTGGGGTACGACGTACCGTAAGCACTTTTAGGAATAGCCGCCGTTCAAAAATGTGTCACTGGTTTACACTTATTCAGGAATGCACAATGAACGGAGGTCCTATGAAACGTTTTAGTCTGGCTATTCTGGCGCTGGTTGTTGCAACCGGCGCACAAGCTGCCAGTGAAAAAGTCGAGATGAACCTCGTCACGTCGCAAGGGGTAGGGCAGTCAATTGGTAGCGTCACCATTACTGAAACCGATAAAGGTCTGGAGTTTTCGCCCGATCTGAAAGCATTACCCCCCGGTGAACATGGCTTCCATATTCATGCCAAAGGAAGCTGCCAGCCAGCCACCAAAGATGGCAAAGCCAGCGCCGCGGAATCCGCAGGCGGGCATCTTGATCCACAAAATACCGGTAAACATGAAGGGCCAGAAGGTGCCGGGCATTTAGGCGATCTGCCTGCACTGGTCGTCAATAATGACGGCAAAGCTACCGATGCCGTCATCGCGCCTCGTCTGAAATCACTGGATGAAATCAAAGACAAAGCGCTGATGGTCCACGTTGGCGGCGATAATATGTCCGATCAACCTAAACCGCTGGGCGGTGGCGGTGAACGCTATGCCTGTGGTGTAATTAAGTAATTAAGAGGCCAGCGTACCTTGCGGTGGTGCTTGCTCAAGTTGCGAAAGCGAGCAGTACAGCCGCCAGACAATTGCCGCCAGCTCACGGGCGGCAGGTTGATGATGACGGGCAAGGCTGTCGCAAATCCGCTGTAATTCTTCAAGTGTGGCCGCCAGTGATTTTTGCTGAACGCCACGCTCACTCATCACTCCCCGCAACAGTGAAATACAGTTATCCCGTACTCGCGATAACGGATCGGAACGCGATTCCCAGTCGCGCAATTGCCAGACAACATGAGAACAGTTCAGCAGCACTACACCCCAGCGTAATAACCAACGGCGAGCCAGCGCATCCTGGCTGTTACTCAACTGACTGACGTGATGATAAGTGAGCGATTCAAATTCGCTTTCACTCAGTGTTGGATGGCGGCTTAGCTGATCGACAAAATCCCGGCGCAGCGCGCGAATATGGCGGCGGCTTTTACGAGCATCCGATCCTGGACGCAGAATGGCGAACGCTAGCCAAGCCAGCGCAACGCCAACGATTTTTGCCAGATTATCGTTAAGAAAATCAGCAAAATCATACACCGGGGGATTAGTGACAGCGATAAACGAACCCATAAAAACAATCAGTTGCCCCCACAGTGCGGCAAATTTGGGCATCTGCAATTTAAGAAGCTGCATTGTCGCCAGCAGTGGAAAGAGAAACAGTAAAAATTGCCACAGATCGCTAATCTGGACCATCAGGCCAAATTTGACCACAAAGCTGAATAGCGAAAGTAACACCAGCGTGCGCATCAGCAGTGACAACGACTTAAACGGTGCTGCGACGGCGGAGTAGAGTACGCAGCTAATTGCTGCCAGCGTTAATGCATTGGCACCGGCATCCCATTGCGATGCAATACTCCATGCGCCAATCATCATCAACGTACAAAATGTACGCAGCCCGCTCCACATAGCTTCGGCGTTGTCGGTATGACGAGCCAGAGCGGATGTCCGTGCGAGTCTGGCATGATCATCTACACCGCTTTGCAGACGATGTAATTCCTGACTACTTTGCAGATAAAGGCGGCAAAAATAACGTAGTCGCTGCCAGAAGGCGACGTGCCGGTAGTCGGCGACGTTGGTCGGGCGTAGCGGGGCGATAATACGTGCGACGGTGTAAGCATCTGTTTGCGAACTGGCGAGCGCCGTCAGCAATTGTTCGAGAATTTCTCGCGTGGCACCTGGCGGTGAGGGCCAGTTGAGCAACATACGTCGCAGGCTGGATATGACACTGGTCATACGTAATTGCTGGTGGAGTAGCGCATTAAGGCGCGCGTTTTGCTGGCGAAAACGATAGTGGCTCCAGAAAGCCTGGATACGCAGCAAATTCATGGTCAGTATCTGCCCAATCACCCCCTCATGTGCTGCACGAATGGCATCGTTTGTTTCAGGCTGCCAGAGTAAACTGGCATGTTCCAGTAATCGGGCGTGCATGTTTTTCAATGCGGTTAAAAGGGCTGTAGCATCGGAACTGCTAGGCAGGATCATCATCATCATGCCGCCGCACAAAATACCGACTATCACCTCGCAAACGCGCGCCTGAGCGATATCCCACAGCTGGCTGGCCTCAGTAATATTAACCATCGGAAAGGCGATGATGGCAGCCGTGTAGCCCGCCAGTTGAAATGCATACGCGACGTTATTCGTGAAGTGCGCACAGGCCCAGGTACAAAAGCCAAGCCACGCCGACATGCTCAATAGAAAAAACCACGGCTCATTGAGCGTATGCCCGGCAAGAAGCAGTGCCGCAATGGCTCCCAGTAAACTGCCAGCGATGCGTCCGAGGCTTTTGCTGATGACACCGCCAACGGTGGGAAAGCTAACCACTGCAGCCGAGGTCATCGCCCAATAGGGTTCATCCAGATTCAAATAATAGGCAACCGTCAGCGCCAGACACATGGCAATGGTATTGCGTAACGCATAACGCCATTGCGCCAGCGTGGCCTTGAACCAGGGCAAATTGCGCAAGGACCATGACGATGCGTTCATTATTGACCTACGGCAATGCTACAGGTGGTGCCCGACACCAGCGTGACATCGCCTGGAACTTTATCCAGCGCAAAGCGGACGGGAACGCGTTGGGCGAGACGAACCCAGGGGACGTTAGGTTTCACATCCGGAATAAGGCTTGAGTCACTTTCAACGCTTTGATCATAAATCGCCCGACCGATACTGGAAACGTGACCCCGTAACGTTTTGTTATCACTATAGAGGGTAATTTGTGCTGGTGCACCTTCGCGGATATGGCGCAACTTGGTTTCTTCAAAATAACCAATGACGTAAAACGAGTGGCTGTCGACAAGGGCAAACAGCGGTTTCCCGGTGTCAGCGTAATCGCCGATGCGGGTAGTGAGGTTAGTCACCCAACCACTCACCGGGGCGCGAATTTCCGTTTGCGCCAGTTGCCATTGTGTCTGTTTCAGCGTGGCCTGTGCGGCATTAACACTGGCCTGCATCGCTTTAACATTGAGGTTAGCGGTATCGAGTTCTTCGGCAGAAATAAAATTTTGTGAGAGATGACGACGACGATTCGCTTCGTTATTGGCTTTTGCGAGGTCAGATTGCGCTTTCGCCAGCTGAGCCTGTGCGTTCAGCTCGGCGATCTGAAAGGGCGTTTTATCGATCGTGAGCAGAAGATCCCCCGCGTTAACCAGCTGGTTGTCTTTTATATTCAGCTCAACAATACGTCCCGACACCTGTGGGGTGATAGAAACCTGTTCTGCGCGTATTTTCCCGTCGCGTGTCCACGGAGATTGCATGTAATAATTCCACAGCCACCATCCGGCAAGAACCGCAACTATCGCTACAATGATTGTTGAGAAATACTTAATTGTTTTAATTGACATAGTTACCACGCAATCAGTATTGCCAGAGCAAGGCAAACGCAAATCGCAAACAGCGATAAATCCATTAACAAGGGATGCCAGATGTCACCGGCGTAGATCCAGCCACGAAGCAGGCGGTGTACGACAAGCCAGATGACGAATCCAAACGCGAAGGCTTTGAAAAACGGAGGAAAGTAGACGGACGCACCGAACACCAGATCTTGTAAGGGCAATCCTGTTGCATTGAGCATAAACTTCACAAAGTAGATTCCTTTACGACCGAATATATTGCGTTAGATTAATAAATATTCTTTAAGTGCGAAAAATTTACGCGCAATTTCTGAAAAATATGTCTGACGGTAACCAAATGCAGCAATACATTTGTTTTAGCAATACAATTGCTGCACACTATTCTAAAAGCCGCATAATATCTTAGCAAGCTAATTATAAGGAGATGAAATTGGAATCGCCACTAGGTTCTGATCTGGCACGGTTGGTGCGCATATGGCGTGCTCTGATAGACCATCGCCTGAAACCGCTGGAGTTAACACAAACCCATTGGGTTACGTTACACAATATCCATCAGTTACCTCCAGACCAGTCGCAAATTCAACTGGCAAAAGCGATTGGCATCGAGCAGCCATCACTGGTCCGTACTCTGGACCAACTGGAAGAAAAAGGGTTAATTTCGCGTCAAACTTGTGCCAGCGATCGTCGGGCTAAACGTATTAAACTGACGGAAAAGGCAGAGCCACTGATCAGCGAAATGGAAGCTGTTATTAACAAAACCCGCGCGGAAATATTACATGGCATCTCCGCAGAGGAACTGGAGCAACTGATTACGCTCATCGCAAAATTTGAGCATAATATCATTGAGTTACAGGCCAAAGGGTGAAATGAAGGGGGCGTGTGGTCAGTAACCTGACCACACGCAAACTTATTTAGCGCGGAGAAACGGTCACCTGACTGCCATTGCTGGCCAGTACGACACGTTGGCCCGGAGAGAAACGAGTGTTGCCTTGTTTCTGTACCACCATGATGGTATTACCATCGTCTTTACGAATTTCCAGC
>ENA-UEQJ01002184-UEQJ01002184.1-human-gut-metagenome-genome-assembly--contig:-NODE-2184-length-14343-cov-5.871022_pt1 | contig 14343 bp, 16 predicted proteins | sample MGYA00242937_ERZ507938 | MGnify/ENA primary metagenome ERZ507938 (study PRJEB26167, sample SAMN06115437) | human gut metagenome | host: Homo sapiens | place: China:Gansu | collected 2015-07-03...
CGCATGAGGCGTGGCTGGTAACATAGGGCTTCGCCCGTCTAAGAAATACCCCCGGCTAGGCCGGGGGATATTTATTTACAGGGATCGCACGCTTTTTTGTCCGATTTTTTCGTGAAATTGTCATTTACTTTTTTTCCTCTCTGGTATATGATAATGCAATAGGTCAACGGCTGCGCTGCACCGGTAAAGCAGCAGGCCTTACGGGAGGGAGAGCGATGGATTGCCGCGATTCCGCGCTGTTTACAGGCGTGGACGAAGCATCGTGCGAAAATATGCTGCGCTGCTTCAGCGCGTATGAGCAGCGCTTCAGCGCAGGACAGACCATCCTCACCTGCGGGCAGCAGCAGGATATGATCGGCGTGCTGCTCTCGGGCAGCGCGGCGCTTCTGCGCCTGCACGCCGACGGCAACCGCACCGTGCTTGAAAGCATGGACGAGGGCAGCGTCTTTGGCGAGGAGCTGGCGTTCACCGCCTTTCGCGACGGCAGCGCACTCATCGAGTGCCGCGAGGACTGCCGCGTCATCTTCATGCGCTATGACCAGATCACAAAGCGCTGCGAAAACGCCTGCGCCTGCCACAGTCAGGTCGTAACGAACCTCTTCCAACTGCTCTCGAAAAAGTCCCTGCATCTGAGCCGCCGGATCGAGGTGCTCGCCTGCCGCTCCATCCGCGAAAAGCTGCTGTGCTTTTTCGAGCAGCTCTCCGACGAGCACGGCAGCCGGACGTTCCCCCTGCCGTTTTCCCTCAGCATGCTTGCCGACTACATCAGCGCCGACCGCAGCGCCATGATGCGCGAGATGCGCAAAATGCGCGAGGAGGACCTCATCAGCACCGAGGGCCGCAGCGTGACGCTGCTTTAGTTTTTTGCAAGCATTTTTCGTAAATGCAAGTTTTCCTGCATCGTCAGAATTTTGGTATTCATTGACGCAAGAAAACTTTCATGATATAAATATAGCATCATTCCATATTCCCGGCGCTGCGTCCAGGAATCCCGCCTGCCGTTCTCCCCGGACGGCACGGCGCTGAATCTCAACAAAAAGGAGAATCATTCATGTATCGCATCGTGAAGAAAGAAGCGCTCAAGCCCACCGTGACCCTCTACGAGATCGAGGCGCCGATGGTGGCAAAGAAGGCCGAGCCCGGCCAGTTCATCATCCTGCGCGTCGATGAAAACGGTGAACGCATCCCCATCACCATCCACGACTTCGACCGTGAGAAGGGCACCGTCACCATCATCGTGCAGACGATCGGCGCCACCACCGAAAAGCTCAGACATAAAGCCGAGGGCGAGTACATTCAGGACTTTGTCGGCCCGCTGGGCCGCCCGACCGAGACCGAAGGCAAGAAGAAGGTCTGCGTCGTGGGCGGCGGCGTCGGCTGCGCCATCGCTTACCCCGTTTTGAAGAAGTTCCACGACTGCGGCGCGGAAGTCCACGCGGTCGTCGGCTTCAAGAATAAGGACCTCGTCATTCTTGAGGACAAGTTCCGCGCGGCGTCCAGCGTTTTGAAGCTGATGACGGACGACGGCTCTTACGGCGAGAAGGGTCTTGTCACCGATGCGCTCAAGGAGCTCATCGACGCGGGCAACCAGTATGACGAGATCTTCGCCATCGGCCCTGCCATCATGATGAAATTCGTGTCCAAGACCACCGAGCCCTACGGCATCCCCACCACCGTTTCCATGAGCCCGATCATGGTCGACGGCACCGGCATGTGCGGCGGCTGCCGCCTCACCGTCGGCGGCGAGACGAAGTTCGCCTGCGTCGACGGCCCGGACTTCGACGGTCACAAGGTCGACTGGGACGAGAGTCTCAAGCGCGGCAAGATGTACTTTGACTGGGAGCGCCACAAATACGAAGAGACCTGCAACCTGTTCAGCAAGGAGGTTCAGTAATATGCCTAACATGAGTCTGAAGAAGAACGAAATGCCCTCGCAGGAGCCCAACGTCCGCAACAAGAACTTTCTGGAGGTTGCGCTCGGCTATACCGAGGAGCAGGCGCTCGACGAAGCGGCCCGCTGCTTAAACTGCAAGAACCATCCTTGCGTCTCCGGCTGCCCGGTGCAGGTCAAGATCCCCGAATTCATCAAGAAGATCACCGAAAAGGACTACGAGGGCGCCTATCAGGTCATTCACGAGACCTCTTCCCTGCCCGCCGTCTGCGGCCGCGTCTGCCCGCAGGAGACGCAGTGCGAATCGAAGTGCATCCGCGGCATCAAGGGCGAGCCTGTCGGCATCGGCCGCCTCGAGCGCTTTGTCGCCGACTGGCACAATGCAAACGTGCAGGAAGCGCCCGCCAAGCCCACGCCCAACGGCCACAAGGTCGCGGTCATCGGCTCTGGCCCCAGCGGCCTCACCTGCGCGGGCGACCTTGCCAAGAAGGGCTACGATGTCACCGTTTTTGAAGCGCTCCACCTTGCCGGCGGCGTGCTGGTCTACGGCATCCCCGAGTTCAGACTTCCCAAGGCCATCGTGCAGAAGGAAGTCGACGGCCTGAAGGCCCTCGGTGTCAAGGTCGAGACGAACATGGTCATCGGCCGCGTCGTGTCCATCGACGAGTTGATGAGCGAGTACGGCTTCGAGGCCGTGTTCATCGGCTCCGGCGCGGGTCTCCCGATGTTCATGCACATCCCCGGCGAGAACCTCTGCGGCGTTTACTCCGCCAACGAGTTCCTCACGCGCATCAACCTGATGAAGGCTTATAAGGACGGCTCCGACACGCCCATCATGCCGCTTCAGGGCAAGAAAGTCGCCGTCGTCGGCGGCGGCAACGTCGCCATGGACGCCGCGCGCTGCTCCAAGCGCCTGGGCGCGGACGTGTACGTCGTCTACCGCCGCGGCATGGAAGAGCTCCCCGCCCGTCACGAAGAGGTCGAGCATGCCATCGAAGAGGGCATCGTCTTCAAGACGCTCAATAACCCCGTCAAGATCAACGGCGATGAGAAGGGCTATGTCTCCTCCATGACCTGCGTGGAGATGGAGCTGGGCGAGCCTGACGCCTCCGGCCGCCGCCGCCCGATCGAAAAGGCCGGCAGCGAACACGATCTGCCGGTCGACTGCGTCATCATGTCGCTCGGCACCACGCCGAACCCGCTCATCAAGAACACCACCCCGGGTCTTGAGGTCAACCGCAAGGGCGGCATCGTCGTCAACGAGGCCGGTCTCACCTCTCACCAGAACGTCTACGCCGGCGGCGACGCCGTCACGGGCGCTGCCACCGTCATCCTCGCCATGGGCGCCGGCAAGCTCGGCGCGAAGAGCATCGACGAGGCACTGAGCAAATAATTTTCGTCAGCGAAAGCGCGCAGAAGCGTACTTCTGCGCGTTTTCTCAATACCATTTCTCACGAAGGGAGAACTATTATGAATCTTTGGCATGATATTGCACCGGCGCGCGTGCGCCCTGAGGACTTTTTCGCGGTCATCGAGATCGAGAAGGGCTCGAAAAACAAGTACGAGATGGATAAAGAGACCGGCGCGCTGCGTCTCGACCGAATTCTCTACACCTCGACTCACTATCCCGCCAACTACGGCTTCATTCCCCGCACCTGGGCGGACGACGGCGACCCTCTGGACGTTCTGGTTCTCTGCTCTGAATGCATCCGCCCGCTGAGCCTCGTGGAGTGCTACCCCATCGGCGTTATTTCGATGGAGGACAGCGGCAGTCTCGATGAAAAGATCATTGCCATTCCCTTCCAGGATCCGACCTACAACACCTATCAGGACATCTCGGAGCTGCCGAACCATGTGGCAAGCGAAATCCGCCACTTCTTCCGCGTCTACAAGGGCCTGGAGGGCAAGGAGACCGTCGTCAGCGACGTCCTCGGCCGCGAGGAAGCCATCAAGATCATCATCAAGTGCCAGAACGCTTATATTGAAAAATATTGCCGTTAAAGCAAAAAAAGGGAAAGGCTGACGGCCTTTCCCTTTCTATTTTGGCATAAAGAAGGACGCATTCGAAAGAATGCGTCCTTCTTTATGCTGCATCTTCGATTTACTAAATACTCTCCTAGTAACCTCATTAGTAACCTGAAAGCAACTCGGTAACCTCAAAAAACCTCTAAGTAACCCCAAACCTTGGGATTTATTACGGCATTTTTATCTTTGTAGGACTGCTTGTGAGAACGGAAATTCACCGTATGCCCCATATACTCCGGCTTGGAGAGAATCTGCCCGACGATGTAGCCGCTCCAGTTATAGGGGTTGGGGAACTCCTTCTTGTTTTTCCACACGCCCTTGTTCTGCTTGCCGAAGTAGACCGCAGGCGTGTCGATCTTATCGTCAAACAGGATGCGGGCGATGTCATAGGGACCTTTGCCCTCGATGGTCAGTTGGAAGATACGCCGCACCACGGCAGCCGCTTCCTCGTCGATCAGCCAGTGGTATTTGTTTTCCGGGTCTTTCCTGTAGCCATAGATAGCGCAGTTGGTGGTAGGCTTGCCGGATTCCCCTTTGACACGAATGGCGGTTTTCTGCTTGCGGCTCAGGTCGCGCAGATACCATTCATTCATGATGTTGAGGAAGGGGGCAAACTCGTTGCTGTTCTGGTCGTCGCTGTCCACGCCGTTGGCGATAGCCACGAAGTGGAGACTGTGCTGCCGGAAGAACACCTCCGTGTAAAAACCGGTTTGCAGATAATCACGACCGGCCCTGCTCGTGTCCTTGACAATGACATGGGCCACCTTCCCAGCCTCAATGTCCGCCACCAGCTGCTTCCATGCGGGACGGTCAAAGTTGCCGCCGCTCCATCCGTCATCGGTGTAATGACGGCAGTTGGTGTAACCTCTCTGCCGGGCATAGCTTTCGAGGTATTTTTTCTGATTGACGATGGAGTTGCTGTCGCCAGCATTGTCATCGTCACGGCTCAGCCGCTCATACAGAACGGTGATTTTTTCCTCAGTCTGTTTCATGCGCATTCGGCGCTCCTTTCAGACTGACGGCTCATTTATGGTGCTTCCATTATATCATAAGTGCCGTCATTTGTAACCCCTTCATTGCGGATCATCCGCAGAATCTTTTCCTCCATGGTCTCCGCTGCTGTCTCACTGAATGCGACCCTGACCTTATAGGTGGTGCCGCCGATGCGCCGAATGATGAACTGTTCCTGTTGCGTTTGCTCCATAGGCATCCTCCTTGCGTAATTGGTCGATTTTTGATATAATAAGTTCGGTTCCGTTAGCTGTAAGCCAACTGCGTCTTTGCGCTGATTTTCCATACTCATTTCTCCTTTCTGTCCTCTGTGTTTTAAGAAAGTAACCTTAGTAACTTGGGTTTAGATTACCCTTTCACTAATAGGAGAAAAACGGGGTGTAAATCGGAACTGTTTTTTGAGAATAAGAAAAATATTTTTTGGGGTGGTGAAGCTGTCGTGGAACCATGGGAGGATGAACTGCTGTGGGATGATGATTTTTCCGAGGAGGAAGAAGATGCCGAGGAACAAATCGAGAAAACCAGTCTTGAAATGGATGCGGACGGCTTTGCCGATTGGGAGGATGCGTCGGACGGTGCGCCGGAGAACGAATCGCTGGAGGAAGCGCTTGCAGAGGAACGCACGCTGGAGTTGGAGAGCGAGCTGGAGCAGGACGAGCATCCCAGAGACTATGCCGCCGAGCTGGAGGATGAGGACGAGGAAGACGAAGCTGCGCCGAAAAGCAACAAACGGCTGAAACGGGAAATTCTTGCGGAAGCATTGAAGCGCACGGAGGAATCCGCCCGAACGCTGAAGGATTTCCAAGGCGTCATTGCCGAGCGGGACAGGCTGGACCGAAACCGGGAACGGCGGGAGCGTGACCACGAAAACCTGCGGGGCGATGTGCCGTTGGAGTTTCAGGCAGTGCCGGATCCGAAGATCGCCCCGCTGTGGATGAATGCCCCGGATTACCGTCAGCTTTGCAGCGGCTTCTTTCTGGACATTCTCTTTGACTGCCCCTATGAAATGCACGAGCTGACGGCGGACAAATTCATCTCCGATATGATTCGTGATCTCAGCGAGGAGCATAAGGAAGTGCTGTTTTACCTCTCCTTGCGGCTGTACAGCGCCACACGACTGGCAGCGCCGCGGGGGCAGTCTGACCGGAACATCCGCAAGCTGCGCCTGACCATTCACAAGAAGCTGCAAAGAGCGTTCTATCAGCATTTGCAGGAAAAGCAGGAGTCGGGCGGCAGCCTGACGCTGCGGGAACAGGAGTTTTTCCGTGTATTCGGAGAGCTGCTGCAAACCATGGGCAAGAATGCGGTAATTCGCCCGGAGAACAAAACGCCTCCGAGGAAAAAGAAAACCGTCCTTGACGAGGTCGAGGACGGTTGATACAATAGTAATATGGTTAATATATAGTTGGATTACGAGCAGAGAGGAACGGTACCATGAAGAATCTCTTTGAGCAGTCCCGTTCCCATTGGGTGCGGTATGACCGCTATGAACTGAAAACCGCCGCAGACGTCAATCGGTATATCACGCCGGGGAAGAACGCCAAGCCCGACATCTATAATCCCTTGAAGGAAGCGCCGGGAATCGTGCTGGATGCGCTGAATGTGGGAATGCTGATGATGAACCGCAGTCCGGAGGACGAGGTGCAGAAGGCCATTTTGGAATTTGTGACCCATTACGGTCTGCTGGGTCTGATGACGGCGCTGCCCACCACGCCGTCCTTTATGGACTATGAGAAGGTGTATCTGCCGAAAAACCATTTCATCAAGGCAGAATCCATGGAAACCGAGGACTATCTGGCGCTGTTCTATCCCTTTGACCAGCTGGATGTGGTGAAACAAGGTGTTGAGTCCAGCTGGAGCGTGTCCGGCGACCGAACAATGGTGGCGCTGACCATGACCTTTGCGGATGAGCCTATGGCGAAAACTATGAGCTTCCAGCGGGAGTATGCTGAAGCCTATGACTGGGTGGCGCAGCAGTTCAAGGACTGGGCCTTTACGCTGACCACATCTATTCTGTACTACAACGATTATGACCTGATCGACGAGGACACCCGGAATCTGTACCGTAAGGGCATGGCCGCTTTCGGCGGCATTGCACCCAGCTATCATATTGAGCTGCTGGACAAGCCGACCATCTATTGGGATTTTCACTCCCTGCTGCTGGGCATCCAGATGATGTTCAGCTTCCTGCTGGTGGATGGAGAGAAGCCCCTGCGGTTGTGTAAGCACTGCCAGAAGGTATTCCTGAGCAGCCGCTCCAATTCCGCTTTTTGCAGTCCCCGCTGCAAGAATCAGTATAATGTTTATAAGAGCAGAGGGAAGAAAACCAGCGAAGAAGATTGAGGTGAAACGATATGGCAGACGCCAAGAAGGATAAACTGCAAATCCGCAACAGCACAGTGGATTTCCTTGTGTTCACGAAAGATGCCCATGAGGATGGGATCGAAGTGCGCGTGCAGAACCACGATGTCTGGCTGACGCAAAAGGCCATTGCACAGCTTTTTGATGTAGACCGGAGCGTTGTGACAAAGCACCTGAAAAATGTATATGAAAGCGGCGAATTGTCCGAAGATTCAACTTGTGCAAATTTTGCACAAGTTGCGGATAACGGAAAAACCTATCACTATAAGTTCTATTCGCTGTCCGCCATCATTGCCGTAGGCTATCGAATCAATTCCGGCAGAGCCACGCAGTTCCGCCAGTGGGCAACCAAGGTTCTGGACACCTTCACCAAGCAGGGGTATGTGCTGGACAAGAGCAGGCTTATCAACGGGCAAATCTTCGATGAGGACTACTTCGACCACCTGATTTCCGAGATTCAGGAGATTCGGGCCAGTGAGCGGCGCTTTTACCAGAAAATCACGGATATTTACGCCACCGCTGTGGACTACTCTCTTGATAGCCAGACCACAAAGGATTTCTTCGCCACGGTTCAGAACAAGATGCACTATGCCGTCCATGGCGGCACAGCGGCAGAGGTCATTATGGCACGAGCCGATCACACCAAGGAACACATGGGGCTGACCTCATGGAAGAATGCTCCTGACGGCAAGATTGTCAAGGCAGATGTGTCCGTTGCAAAAAATTACTTATCCATGGATGAAATGCAGGAACTGAACGAAATCGTCACCATGTATCTGGACTATGCTACCCGGCAGGCCAGACGGCATATTCCTATGACCATGGCAGATTGGGCCTCCAAGCTGGACGCTTTTCTGCAATTCAACGATGCAGAGATTCTGCGAGATAAGGGAAAGGTCACCGCTGCCATTGCAAAAGCCTTTGCGGAAAGCGAGTTTGAGCAGTACCGTGTCATTCAGGATCGGCTGTATCAGAGCGACTTTGACCGGCTGGTAGCCAGCACAGAGCAAAAGAACTAAAACGCAGAAAATGCCCGTTATCGGCCATGCAACCGATAACGGGCATTTGTCATTCATATACAAGCTCGGTTAAAACGATTTCCTCCGCACGATTGCGGATGCTGTTCATGCGGCGCACCCATTCCATTTGGTCGGCGGCTTTGAGCGCTTCGGTCACATCTTCCTGCCTTGCCATATCGGAAACGATGATTGCCATACGCTCGTTGCAGGCTTGGTCGATCTCGGCAAGGTGCCGATGCAGCGTTCCGCTTGTGAGCAGGCTTGCATAGAGAACCGGACGATGTTCTTTCAGATAGCTGCGGCGCATACGCCCATACTTGCCGATCTGGTAGTCCGGCTCATCTGGCAAATAGAGGTTTGGGATAAGGTAATCGCCCTCTTGCCGGTATGTGCCGCCCATTTGCTCAAACAGTGATTTCATAAAAATTATGAGATTTTTCACGGTGCTGTAAAATCCCTACCCTTACCGATGTAAAGCGACTAACCACACGGCAAATAAGGAGTAACTCTTTCCGGGTATGGGTATACTTCAGCCAATAGCCGAGAATACTGCCATTCCAGAATGTATCGTCACATTCATTAAGGTTATTGCTCATTTAAAGCCTGAAGGAAGAGGTTTACATGCTTAAACGTTGTCTCTCTCCGCTCACCCTGGTTAATCAGGTTGCGCTTATTGTGTTGCTTTCTACTGCTATTGGACTGGCAGGGATGGCGGTTTCTGGCTGGCTGGTGCAAGGCGTTCAGGGCAGCGCCCATGCGATCAACAAAGCGGGATCGCTGCGCATGCAAAGTTACCGTCTGTTGGCGGCAGTGCCATTAAGCGAGAAAGACAAGCCCTTAATTAAAGAGATGGAACAAACGGCATTTAGCGCCGAGTTGACTCGAGCAGCAGAACGAGACGGACAACTGGCGCAATTACAGGGTTTACAAGATTACTGGCGTAATGAACTGATCCCTGCGCTGATGCGTGCACAAAACCGAGAAACGGTGTCAGCGGATGTCAGCCAGTTTGTTGCCGGGCTTGATCAGCTGGTATCTGGTTTTGACCGCACCACGGAAATGCGCATCGAGACAGTGGTACTGGTCCATCGGGTAATGGCGGTATTTATGGCACTTTTACTGGTGTTCACTATTATCTGGTTGCGGGCGCGACTGCTACAACCGTGGCGGCAACTGCTGGCAATGGCGAGTGCCGTCAGTCATCGCGATTTTACCCAACGCGCAAACATCAGCGGGCGCAACGAAATGGCGATGCTTGGAACTGCGTTGAACAATATGTCTGCAGAACTGGCCGAAAGTTATGCCGTACTTGAGCAGCGGGTTCAGGAGAAAACCGCCGGGCTGGAGCATAAAAATCAGATCCTCTCTTTTTTATGGCAGGCTAACCGCCGTTTGCATTCCCGCGCCCCGCTGTGTGAACGCCTGTCACCTGTACTCAACGGCTTACAGAATTTAACCCTGCTACGTGATATCGAATTGCGGGTGTATGACACTGATGATGAAGAGAATCATCAGGAGTTTACCTGCCAGCCAGATATGACTTGTGATGATAAAGGCTGCCAGCTCTGCCCGCGCGGCGTATTACCCGTTGGCGATCGCGGCACAACCCTGAAGTGGCGGCTGGCTGACTCACATACGCAGTACGGTATTTTGCTGGCGACCCTACCGCAGGGGCGTCATCTTAGCCATGATCAACAACAACTGGTGGATACCCTGGTTGAACAACTCACCGCCACGCTGGCGCTGGATCGGCATCAGGAACGTCAGCAACAGTTGATCGTGATGGAAGAGCGTGCCACCATTGCGCGCGAACTGCATGATTCTATTGCCCAATCTCTCTCTTGCATGAAGATGCAGGTGAGTTGTTTACAGATGCAGGGCGATGCGCTGCCAGAAAGCAGCCGCGAACTGTTAAGTCAGATCCGTAACGAACTGAATGCATCCTGGGCGCAGTTGCGTGAATTGCTCACCACATTCCGCTTGCAGCTCACCGAGCCTGGATTACGTCCGGCGCTGGAGGCGAGTTGCGAAGAGTACAGCGCCAAATTTGGCTTCCCGGTGAAGCTGGATTATCAATTGCCGCCTCGTCTGGTGCCTTCGCATCAGGCAATCCACTTGTTGCAAATTGCCCGTGAGGCATTAAGTAACGCCCTCAAACATTCGCAAGCGAGTGAGGTCGTGGTGACGGTGGCGCAAAACGATAATCAGGTCAAACTGACCGTCCAGGATAACGGCTGCGGCGTGCCTGAAAATGCCATCCGCAGCAATCACTACGGCATGATAATAATGCGCGACCGTGCGCAAAGTTTACGAGGCGATTGCCGCGTCCGCCGTCGTGAATCAGGTGGCACCGAAGTGGTGGTCACCTTTATTCCCGAAAAAACTTTCACAGACGTCCAAGGAGATACCCATGAGTAATCAGGAACCGGCTACTATCCTGCTGATTGACGATCACCCGATGCTGCGAACTGGCGTAAAACAGCTTATCAGTATGGCACCAGATATCACCGTGGTTGGCGAAGCGAGTAATGGCGAACAGGGTATTGAACTGGCGGAGTCTCTTGATCCCGATCTGATCCTGTTAGATCTCAATATGCCCGGCATGAACGGTCTGGAAACGCTGGATAAACTGCGCGAAAAGTCCCTCTCAGGGCGCATTGTGGTATTCAGCGTCTCTAACCATGAAGAAGATGTGGTCACCGCACTGAAACGCGGCGCGGATGGCTATCTGTTAAAAGATATGGAACCGGAAGATCTGCTGAAAGCATTGCATCAGGCAGCTGCTGGCGAAATGGTATTAAGCGAAGCATTAACGCCTGTTCTGGCCGCCAGCTTGCGCGCTAACCGTGCCACTACTGAGCGCGATGTTAACCAGTTAACCCCACGCGAGCGCGATATTCTCAAGCTGATTGCCCAGGGTTTGCCGAACAAGATGATTGCCCGCCGCCTGGATATCACCGAAAGCACAGTAAAAGTGCACGTCAAGCACATGCTGAAGAAAATGAAGCTCAAGTCTCGCGTGGAAGCAGCGGTATGGGTGCATCAGGAGCGCATTTTCTGATTACGGTTCCCAGCGCAGTTCGTCGTTTGACAATGCATCGAACGGTTCGACAAGCGTTAGCGTGATCTCATTGGAGGAGACACGCTGCCCCTGGTTATCTTCCACCACCACAGACAATCGCCAGTGATTGCTCGCCCTTTCCCCGTTCTGCCAGTCAGGCATGATCAGCGTCCAGCCCTCCGCGCTGTTGGCTTGTGCGCCTGGCGTTAAACTTAATATCTGCGTATCGCCCTGCCAAATCAGTTGCCGAATACCGTAACGACTGCGGATTTGTAATTTCAGTGGCACTGTTTCGCCAGGTTTTAGATCCCACGGAGGTGTCGCCAGAAACACCGTTAACGTTTTTCGCTGTCGGTACTCAAGAGTCGGTAGATTATTTCGCTGCGGATTGTCATAGCGACTACCACGTAACGACTGACTTTCGGCAACCTCGCCCGCAGAAAGTTGTTTTTTGAGCGGTACACCAAAGCGGTAATTAAGATTCAGCCCGAGGTTATTTTGATTCTCGCCACTTTCACCCTGTTTATGCTGGGCCGTCACAGTGACTAATGGCACAGGGGTGTAATTTAATCCCAGACTCAACGCGACGGGATTGTGATAACCCGTACCAGAGTTAAACAAATCAACACGCTCACCAAAATACTGTTCTACCCTGACACTGGTATTGAGGTGTTGATAGAACGGCATGCGCATCCGGGCTGTCAGGTCATACCCGCGCGCCATCCGTTGTTCCTGCGTGGCTGTCTGTTCATGCCATGCAGCAAACGGCTGATAAAAGTTTGCCGATAGTCGCAAATATTCGCCCCACGCTTCGGCACCAAAGCCCGCTCGCTGAAGATTTTCGTCCAGCAAGTTGTCATAAAAAGTGTTATAACCCACCAGCCAGTTGCCGCGCGCCCAGCGTTGCCCAACGCCCACATTGCTCACCAACCCATCATCCTGCTGAGTAAGACCAAGCTGGCTCCAGGTGAGATAACGATCATTATCTTGTAACGGCACAAACCAGCTTCCACGACTGCCGGTGAAATGTCCTTCGTTATCCACTTTGACGTCAACACTGGCATTTCCCCACGGTGATAGCCAGGACTCTACGTGCTGATTAACCTGTTGACTAAGCGCGTCGCGGACTTTTCCCAATGCGAAAGCTTTTGCCTGCTCGCCAGTATCCAGCCCGTTATCATTCATACTGGTTTCGCCGAAATCTTTCACAATTTCAGCAAAGTGTTTTTCCCCATCATGATTTTCGGGAGCCATGCCTAAATCCGGCAGACCATCATTGTTATTATCAAAGGGATTTGCCGCTTTTTGCTCGAAGGTAGATTGTGCGTTAGCTGTACCGCCTGCTACAAGCAAGAGTAAATAAAACGGGATAATGCGAGGAACGAAACGGCTCAAAACGTCGGTAACTTCCGGTAATAATGAAAAACCATAGCCTTAAAGAATAACGATTACTGGCAACTTTTGTCGTATTTTCTCGCGCTTTCAGGAAAATCCTTAAAAATGTGACCGATTGGTCAGACGCTGCAGAAGCAGTAAGATAGAAGATGAATGTCTAATTCCCTGAATACAGGAGTAAATAATGCAAAAAATCGTGATCGTTGCCAATGGCGCACCTTACGGGAGCGAATCCTTGTTTAACAGCTTGCGGCTGGCCATTGCGTTACGAGAGCAGGAGAGCAATCTGGATCTGCGTCTGTTCCTGATGTCTGATGCGGTCACAGCCGGGTTGCGCGGGCAAAAACCAGGGGAAGGCTACAACATTCAGCAAATGCTGGAGATCCTTACCGCTCAGAATGTACCGGTGAAATTGTGCAAAACCTGTACCGACGGGCGCGGGATTAGCACACTTCCTCTTATTGATGGGGTGGAAATCGGTACTCTTGTGGAACTGGCGCAATGGACGCTGTCAGCCGATAAAGTGCTCACATTTTAATGTTTGAGGGGGCGTCTGACGCCCCACTATGAGGGAAGTTTACTCGGGCGAATCCCGGCCGTAACACACCATCCGGATAATTCTCCGCCAGCAGTTTTTTTACCGATACCAGCAAATCATTCAGCCCATCGTCCTGCATTCCCAGTTTGATAAGCTCCTGTTCCAGTGAAAACAGGTATTGTGCGTTGGTTCCCAGCGGACCGCTCGCCGCCGCAATCAACGGCGCGATGACCTGAGCGCGAGTGTCAGATTCATATTCTGGATGTCGCGGGTCCATAATAAACACAATGGCGTTTACTGTGCGTCCATCATCAAGATCAAGCTGACACCAGGTTGGCAGATAACAGCCGGTAATCATCTCGCGCTTCCACAATAGGGTTAGTTCCTGCTCCAGCGTCTCTTCTGGCAGTCGATAGGCGACGCCTGTGGTGCGTCCGCCCTCTTTCAGTGCAAGCATCCGTCCCGGCTGGTGCGCAGTCCCGCGCCCGGCGGTCAGGCGCAGGCAAAATGCGCGATGCCATCCAACCAGTGTACCGGTGCACGACTCGGTAAACTCCAGTGCCGGATTCCACATCAACGATCCATAACCGAAGATCCACACCGGTCCCTCATCAGGTCGACAAGCCAGCGTCGCCGCCAGCGAAGCCGCCCGTTGTTCTGCTGACCATAAGAGTGATTCTTCAATGGCACCAAATGCCGTTTTACAATCGGCATTCATCAAGAAATCACGCGTTATCACCTTACACCTCCGCCACTGCATACTTCCCTGCGACAACTTTTTGGTGTCTTTCGGACATTTTTACTGCTCATTTTGAAACCACTAACGGGACAATATGCAATCCACGGACCACTTGCAAGGCAACACCGCACGAATAGCTTTAACTAAGCTACCGGTTTTACGATTTTTTATGCCATTTATCATCATCCCCTTTGGCATATTCATGCTTCACAGCAGCCCAGGCCACTTTATGCGCGGTTTCTTCGCGACTGGCGTCATCACGCCGATCGTCTTTATCTTTATATTGATCCCATGCGCTGTTGA
>ENA-UEQJ01002202-UEQJ01002202.1-human-gut-metagenome-genome-assembly--contig:-NODE-2202-length-14280-cov-5.437232_pt1 | contig 14280 bp, 9 predicted proteins | sample MGYA00242937_ERZ507938 | MGnify/ENA primary metagenome ERZ507938 (study PRJEB26167, sample SAMN06115437) | human gut metagenome | host: Homo sapiens | place: China:Gansu | collected 2015-07-03 | study...
GCAGGACGAACGTCAGGATTATGGCGGACGTGTGAACGCATCTTTCAAGTTGTTCGATGATTGGCTGGAAGTCCGTCCGGCCGTGGATTATCGCCAGGCTGCCCGTAACAACCACTATCCGAATTTCCAGCAAGCCATGCGTAACAACCCGACCCGCTCGCCGTACGATCCGGATAGCGAAACAGGCTATAACGTATGGATCAACGAATCGTTGGACTATAACGTCGTTGCGGATGCCATGCTGGAAGATTACTACGGATTGGATAAATGGTTCAAGCCGGAAGTAAACCTGAAGTTGAATATCAAGCCTATTCCGGGTTTGAATTACCAGCAGGTTGTCGGGTATGAAAACCGTCAATGGGAATTGCACCAATATTGGCCCAGCACACACCGAAGCGAAATTGACAATTCGCGTAAGGGGCATGCCCACCTGGCTTTCAGCAAGACGGAAAACCTGACTTCGGAAGGATATTTCTCCTATGTAAAAGACTTTAAAGGAGGACATAATCTGAATGCAACGGCCGGTTATTCTTATTTTGAGGTCAACGGGGAAAACTTCGGTATGGACAACTATAATTTCTCGGTCGATGGCATCAAGTACTGGGATATAGGCCAGGGCAGCTACCTGACGGATGGCAAGGCCGGCATGAGCTCCGGCAAATCGGTTACGGAACGTCTGTTCTCTTTCTTTGCCCGTGCCAATTATTCCTACCAGGATAAATATATGCTTTCCGCATCTATCCGGCATGAGGGCTCTTCCAAGTTTGCGGCCGACAACCGTTGGGCGAACTTCTGGTCTGCAACGGCAGGATGGCGTATCTCGAACGAAGAGTTCATGAAAGACTTTGACTGGCTGGACGACTTGAAGATCCGTTTCGGTTACGGTGTGACCGGTAATAATGACTTTAGTGCGACTTATATGGCCAATATGTTAGGCTCGGACACGAACTGGATGATGCCGAACGGAACATGGGCGTACTCATACGGTAAATCGCAAAATGTCAATCCTAATTTGGGATGGGAAGAAAAGAAGGAGTGGAACTTGGGTGTCGATTACTCTTTCTTTGAAGGACGCTTGTATGGCAAGTTCGACTACTATCGGCGTGAGGTGGATAACCTTCTGTTCAGTGTGAAGGTCCCGCAACCACCTTATACGCAGGGCAGCCAGATGCAGAATATCGGTAGTATGGAAAGTAAAGGTTGGGAGTTCGAAGTCGGTGGCGACATTATTCGTACAAAAGACTTCACTTGGTCTTCCAGCATGAACCTGAGCCATAATACCGGAAAGATCCTGACGTTGGAGGGTGACAACTCCTATCATAACGGTAATGGTTTCGTGGCTCCGGGAACTCCGGGCGATGCAGCCCGTATGGAAGCCGGTTCGACAATCGGTTCTTTCTATATGTGGAAGTTCGCAGGGTTCGATGACGAGGGCAAGTTCTTCAAACTTTGTAATATCATCACTGTTAGATGCAAGCTCCTGTTGTTTTGAATCAAGAAGTGCATTAAGTCGTTCTGACTGTCTGGATGATTCAGACTTTAATTTATCTAAAGAAGCATAATCTTTTTCAAGTTCATCACTGTTTTCGGCTATCTGCGTTATTATATTTTCCATTTTTTCAAGCATTCTTCGGTCATATGAAGACAATTGCGTCACATATTCTGATTTTGATAAAAAAGCAGGGGCTGTGTCTTTCGTAGATGCGGCTCCTGCTTTTTTTGTTAATAAACACAAAATAGGCGTTTTCGTATTTAACTTTCTGTCTTTTTATCTTTCTAAGATATAAAACATACGAAAGTAGATGATAAATGAAGATAAAGTTCGGCAAACATATATTTCTAATCGCGAACGTGGATTTAAAATGTTGATGGATTACTTTCAGGAGCCTATCTATCATTATATACGTCGTTTGGTGGTTTTGCATGAAGATGCTCAGGATGTACTGCAAGAAGTTTTTATTCAGGTATATCGTCATTGGGAACAGTTTCGTAATGAAAGTTCATTGAGTACTTGGATATACCGTATTGCAACCAATGAAAGTCTGCGGTTATTGAATAATAGAAAAAACAGGGAAACCATCTCAACGGAAGATGTTCAGGAAATGCTGATTGATCGTTTGAGGGCTTCCGATTATATAGATTATGAAAATGAATTGGTGGTGAGGTTTCAGAAGGCTTTGTTAAGGTTACCCGAGAAGCAAAGAGTGGTTTTTAACCTTCGTTATTATGATGAACTCGAGTATGAGGAGATTGCCCGGATATTGGATACTAAGGTTGATACGTTAAAAGTGAATTATCATTATGCTAAAGAGAAAATAAAAGAATACATATTAAACGGTTGAAACTATGAAAAAAGATTTTGATTTTGATGATATAGGAAAGAGGACACCATATCGTGTTCCTGAAGGATTTTTTGAAGAAATGCAGTGTAATGTGCGGAAACATACATACGGTAACCATCAGCGTAAGCGTCGTGTATGGACTATAATTTCCACCAGTATTGCTGTTGCGGCTATGTTGATCGGCTTTTTCTTTTTTCCTTCCAGGCATTGGCAAGATGCCGGAGATATTTCTGGTATGAACATACTGGAGACCGAAAATTGTACAGCGGTGACATCTACAGAAAAATGGATACGTGAAATCTCGGACGAGGAGCTGGAAGAGCTCGTCAGCTTCTCTGAAAGTGATATATTTTTAAACTAATAATGAATTTAAAGTAAGAACTTATGAAAACAAGATTTATTTATGTATTTTTGACATTCCTCATAGTAGGTAGCCAGTTCACTCTTTCTGCTCAGAACCCTAATCAGGGAAATGTGGATAAAAGACGTCATTTTACACCAGAACAGTTGATGCAGAAACAAGCTAATCAAATGATAAGAACCTTGATGTTGGATGATGCTACTGCAACTAAATTTGCACCGGTATATGAAAACTATCTGAAGGAATTACGAGATTGCCGGATGATAAATCATAAGTCGAAGCCTGTTATACAAGAAATCGGAAAAGAAGGAATAAAGCCGAAGTCCAATGCTATATTGACTGATGCTGAGGTGGAACAGCAGATAGAAGCACGTTTTGCTCAGAGTCGTAAAATTTTGGATATACGCGAGAGATATTATAAAGAGTTTCGTAAAATGTTGTCTCCTAAACAGATTATGAAGATTTATCAGACCGAAAAGAGTAATGCCAATAAGTTTAAAAAGGAGTTTGATCGTAGAAGAATGCAGATGGTGAAACAGGGGAAAGATAAGAAGAGAGAACGTAGATAAATTGACGATTTAAAGTTGGACACAAACACGTTTTTTTATCTCATTTATCGGAACATTCTGATTTGCATTGTTTTGTGCTCTGGAATGGCTGTATATGCACAGTCCGGCAAAGTTCTTTTTGCCGGACGTGTTATTGATCAGGAAACGCAGGAACCTGTTCCTTATGCTACAGTACGGTTAATGTCTTTACCGGACAGTGTATTGGTGGCAGGTATTGCAACGGATAATAACGGATATTTTAAGATTTCTATTACCCGTTCCAAAGTCCGATCTTTATTGTTGAATGTTACTTTTGTGGGATATTCCCCTTGGAATAAAGAAGTTTATTTCTCTAAAAAAACATCATTGGATATTGGTACTGTTTCACTTTCATCCGACGGCTTTTTGCTAGGCGAAACAGTGATTGTCGGTAAAGCACCGATGGCGGTTACCGAACAGGACACTACCGTTTTCAATGCTTCAGCCTATCGTACTCCTGAGGGGTCAATGCTCGAAGAACTTGTGAAACAACTTCCGGGCGGAGAAATTGATGCGGATGGTAAATTGATGATTCATGGTAAAGAAGTGAAGAAGATTTTGGTGGATGGCAAGGAATTCTTTTCTGATGATCCTAAAGTAGCCCTGAAAAATCTACCGGTAGAAATGGTGGAAAAACTGAAAGCATACGAACGTAAGTCCGATTTGGAGCGTCTAACGGGAGTGGATGACGGAGAAGAAGAAATGATCCTCGATTTATCCGTAAAGAAAGGGATGAAAACCGGTTGGATGAACAATTTTATGGCAGGTGCTGGTACTAAAGAGAGATATGAAGTTGCCAATACCTTGAACCGTTTTCGTGATGACTCTCAGTTGACTGTCATCGGTAATCTTAATAACACTAACAATCAAGGATTTTCCGAATTACAACAGGAATCTGCTTCGGCGAGTGGTAATGCCCGCGGACAAACCGGATTGACCAAATCTCGTTCTTTAGGTATGAATATGAGTCATGATTGGCAACATGTGAAGTTCCGTTCAAATATCCAATATAGCGGTAAAGATCATGTAGAGAATAGTCGGACTCATACAGATAATATTCTGAAACAAAATAATTCTGTCACCGAGAGCACAGGAAATAATTATTCCCAAAATAATAATGTAGTAGCTAATGTCTCTTTGGAATGGAAAATCGATTCTCTGACCACCTTGATTTTTCGTCCTCAATATCGCTATACTTCCAACAACCGTTCCGGAAGTGGCCATCAGCGGGGATTGGAGAATGATGTCCTGTTGAATGAACGAAATTCTTCTAATGAAAATTATAATTCACGTCATAATCTGACAATGATGTTACAACTGAGCCGTAAACTCAGTCGTAAAGGGCGTAATATAGCCTTAAAATTCGATTATGGCCTGAATTCTTCGGATGTGAAGCGTCAAAATTTTTCTACTACTCACTATTTTAAGAATGGCAGAAAGAAAGTAGTAAACCAGAAAATCAATACAGGTGAAGATGGCTCTAATTATCGGTTGCAACTGGTATATTCCGAGCCATTACCCTGGATGCATTTTTTGCAATTCCGATATAGCTATCAAAATCGTACTACTAATTCAGACCGTTTTGTCTATAACTGGGATAATGAGACGGAAGACTTTGTTGCTGACTATGATAGCTTGTCAAGTAATTGTTTTGAAAACCAATATAGTACCCATCTTTTCAATCTTGGTGTCCGTACCAATCGTAAAAAGTATAGCTACAATGTCGGTATTGATCTCGAACCGCAAAAGTCCGTCAACCAGTCGTTTCTAGAGAATAAAGTACGGTATGAGATAGAGAAGAATGTTTTTAATTTCTCTCCGACAGTCAATTTTCGTTATAAACACTCGAAGCGTACTCAGTTACAAATTATTTATCGGGGTAGGAGTCGCCAGCCCAGAATTACCGATCTGCAACCTGTGGCTGATGCATCCAATCCTCTGAATATCCGTATGGGAAATCCGAATTTAAAACCTTCCTATACTAATACGTTCACTTTGAATTATCGTACTTATAATGTGAAACATCAGCGTAACATGGTACTTGCTCTTCAGGCAGAGAATGTGTTGAATAATGTCACTAATATGGTGACCTATGATGATGAGACTGGTGGGCGTATTACAAAGCCTGTCAATCAAAATGGGAACTGGAATATTTCCGGTTCTTTCTCTTTGAATACACCTGTTTTTAGTAAGAATTTATTACTCCGTAATTATTCTTTTATACGTTTTCGGAACCAGAACGGTTTTACTAATCTTTCCAAAGAAGCTCCTATTAAAAGTACCGTCAAGCATCTTACTATGCGCGAACGATTACAATTGACTTATCGTACTACTTTGTGTGAAGTGACTGCACGGGGAGAATTGGTTTGTAATAATTCTCATAATAATGTGCGTGATACCCGGACTGAGACATACGACTATCGGATAGGTGGGGATATACAATTTTACTTGCCTTGGGAATTTGAATTGTTTACCGAGGCCACTTATTTCATTCGTTCGGGGTATGGCTATGAAAGTAATAGTCGTGAGAATATCATCTGGAACTGCCAATTATCCAAGTCTTTTCTGAAGCGAAAGCAACTTTTGCTTCGATTGAAGGTTTATGATGTCTTGCGACAGGAAAATTCTTTAGTCCGTACTGTTACTGCAACAGCTATTCGTGATGCCGATTACAATTCACTAGGATCGTATGCAATGTTACACGTAATATGGCGATTAAATAGAATGGGAAAAAGAAAATAAATCTTTTACCTTAAAACTTCACTGGGGCTAAATTGTTGTAAGCACTATGCAGTAAACAAAGAGGTTTCATGAAGTTATTTCAAAAAATAAAAGGTTGGAAAACAGTTCGTGGCTGGCATATCTGGAAACTGAAATTAGTGGATGCCCGTTTGTATTTTGTCAGCATGATTGTGGGATTGCTGACTGGACTTATTGCTGTACCCTATCATTATCTCTTATTTTATCTACTGCAGATTCGCAGTGATTTTTTCGCTTCTCATCCTGTCTGGTATTGGCATATACCTTTGTTCCTGTTTTTCTGGGGAATTCTGATATTTGTATCCTGTCTGGTTAAGAGGATGCCTCTTATCAGTGGTGGAGGTATTCCGCAAACACGTGGTGCCATCAATGGACGTGTCACTTATAAACACCCGTTTATAGAAATGATATCAAAGTTTGTCGGTGGTATCCTCGCTGTTTCTGCCGGACTCTCATTGGGACGTGAAGGACCTTCCGTGCAGATTGGTTCGTATGTAGGCAGCCTTGTTTCCCGATGGACACACATTTTGACAGGAGAACGGAAACAACTTCTTGCCGCTGGGGCCGGAGCTGGGCTTGCTGCCGCTTTTTCGGCACCCCTGGCATCGTCATTGATCGTCATTGAATCTATTGAACGTTTTGATGCGCCTAAAACTGCTATAACCACTTTACTTGCAGGTGTGGTGGCAGGTGCCGTGGCGAGTCTGGTCTTTCCTGTAAACCCTTATCATCTGATAGAAGTCACCGAACCTGTAATAGCCTTCTTTGTGCAGATGAAATATTTTCTGATATTGGCAGTCATTGTTTCCATTTCAGGGAAAATCTATTCGTCGATTATGATTGCCTTCAAACGTGCATATGGTAAAACAAACACTCCGGGATACATCCGGTTACTTTATCTGATATTGGTAGCCTACATCATTTCATTGATGCAGGTAAACCTGACGGGAGGTGGCGAACAGTTTCTCTTGGCGCAGGCACAGAATGGCAGTACAGATATCATGTGGGTAATAGCTATAATGTTGTTACACTTTGGTTTCTCCGTTTTTTCCGAATCTTCGGGCCTTCCGGGCGGTAACTTTATTCCAACCTTAGTGACGGGTGGTTTAATGGGACAAGTGATAGGGTTGATAGGCGTAAAATATGGTATTATCCAATATGAAAATATAAGTTACGTCATGTTGATAAGTATGTCTGCCTTTCTGGTGGCAATTGAACGTACACCTTTAACAGCCATTGTACTGATAACCGAAATAACGGGACATTTTGAAGTGTTCTATCCTTCGGTAGTAGTGGGAGGGTTAACTTACTATTTCACGGAACTGCTTCAAATGCGTCCCTATAATGTTATTTTATACGAAGATATGATCCATGCTCCCGATTTCAAAGAAGAAGCGCGATATACCCTTTCGGTGGAAATAATGACGGATTCTTACCTGGATGGCAAACTGGTGGATGAGCTTTCCTTGCCCGAACGCTGTGTCATCATCAATGTACACCGGGATGGAAAAAATCTGGTCCCCTCAGGAACACAATTAATTCCGGGAGACCAGGTACAGATTGAAATGGATTCACAGGACATAGAGAAACTCTATGAGCCGCTTGTCAGTATGGCTAATATCTATTAGGCAAGATTACCGATTTCATCCAGATTTTTCTGGATATCATCATCGGTCAGTGAATAGTTCACCAAATCACCGGAGAGATACTTGTCATACGATGCCATGTCGATGAGTCCGTGTCCGGAGAGATTGAACAGAATTACCTTTTCTTCGCCTGTCTCCTTGCATTGGTTGGCTTCGCGGATAGCCGCCGCAATGGCATGGCAAGATTCCGGAGCCGGAATAATGCCTTCTACTTGTGCAAACAGGACACCTGCGTCAAATGATTCCAATTGCTTGATGTCCATAGCTTCCATCAATCCATCCTTCAACAACTGGGATACGATGACACCGGCACCATGATAACGCAAACCGCCCGCATGGATATTAGCGGGAGCAAAGTTATGTCCCAGTGTAAACATTGGTAACAATGGTGTATATCCGGCTTCATCCCCGAAATCATACTGAAATTTACCACGTGTCAGCTTCGGGCAAGAGGCAGGTTCGGCAGCTACGAAACGAGTTTGCTTTCCTTCAAGGATATTGTGGCGCATAAACGGGAAGGCAATGCCGCCAAAATTGGAACCACCGCCGAAACAGGCGATAATCGTATCGGGATATTCACCTGCCATAGCCATTTGCTTTTCTGCTTCCAGTCCGATAACCGTTTGATGCAAAGTGACATGACTCAGAACTGACCCTAATGTATATTTACAGTTCGGAGTATTCTGGGCCAGTTCGATAGCTTCTGAAATGGCAGTTCCCAAAGAGCCTTGATGATTGGGATGGGCTGTCAATATATCTTTTCCCGCACGGGTAGACATAGAGGGCGAAGGGGTAACTTGTGCACCGAACGTCTGCATGATACTACGACGGTAAGGCTTTTGTTCATAACTGATTTTTACCTGATAAACGGCAGCTTCTAACCCGAAAAGACGGGCAGCGTATGCCAATGAAGCGCCCCATTGGCCGGCTCCGGTTTCGGTGGTAACGTTCGTCACTCCCTCTTGTTTACAGTAATAAGCCTGCGGGATGGCCGAATTCAACTTATGTGAACCCATCGGGCTGACACTTTCATTTTTGAAATAAATATGTGCCGGCGTGCCGAGTGCTTTTTCCAGTCCGTAGGCACGTACCAACGGGGTACTGCGATAATACTTATACATTTCGCGTACAGCCTCCGGTATCTCAATCCATTCCATTTATCAAAACTCATTCTCCCCAAAGAACTTCCGCTTTCTCTCAATCATCTCATCAATTCTCTCGACATAGCTTCTGACATCTTTGACATTCTCGATTCGCTCAATACGCACAGAATGGTTTTCATCACCTTCATTATGGAACACAACCTTAGTTGAAGCACCTGCGCCACACGCAATTATCGTCTGCTTCTCTTCCATAATAAGAATATTATATATACATTCAAGTCCCGGAACTGCATAGCCAACATTCTCAAAATTACCTGCCATATTCTTCTGACGGTACATATAATAAGGCTGCATGTTGAGATCTCTTGCTGTCTGCTCAGTCATCGCGATAATACTGTCTGTGTTCTCGATTGAAAGCTCTGTGTACTGCTGACGCAATATATTAAGTCTTGAAGCTCTCTTAATTGCAAGTGAATGAACGGTAAGACTCTCCGGCCTCATTGCCTTAATTTCATTAAGTGTATGGTAAACCTCGTCTACACCCTCTCCCGGAAGTCCAAGAATCATATCCATGTTGATATTATCAAGTCCTGCTTCTCTTGCCATTGCATAAGCATTCTTAATATCTTCAACCGTATGCTTTCTTCCGATTAAATCAAGTGTTTTCTGGTTCATTGTCTGCGGATTAATAGATATTCTTCCCACATTATGAGCTTTAAGAATCTTGAATTTATCCGGTGTCACGCTGTCCGGTCTTCCAGCTTCTACAGTAAGCTCACGGCATCTGCTCAAGTCGAATGCTTCTTCAACCACTGTCAGTACTTTATCTAACTGTGCTGCACTTAAAGTTGTAGGTGTTCCGCCACCCATGTACACTGTATCAAGTCTTCTTCCTTTCATGGATTCAGCGACGAATCTTATCTCCTTAATAAGTGCATCCACATAATTATCTACATAGTCTTTGTACGCACCAAGTGCATATGATGAAAAGGAACAGTACAGGCAGATACTTGGGCAGAACGGAATTCCAATATACAGGCTGTAGCCTGTCTTATAATCCATATCTGTAAGTATATCCAGTTCTTTCCTCGCTACTGTAAGCGCAAGTTCAGCCTTTTCTTCACTTGCATAATGCTTGTCCATAAAATGTTTCTTAATCTGTTCCTTGGTTGCGCCCTCTTCAAGCATTGTGTACGCAATCTTACTTGGTCTTACTCCTGTAAGATATCCCCACGGCAGCTTCTTGCCTGTCTTTTCTGAAAGCTTCTTATATAAGCTGTCCTTAAACACTTCGTGGGCATTCTTCTTATCAAGCCCTGTGACATCAGGAACTTCTATTGAAAGAACCTCATCTTTCTCTTCCGGTTTGGAATCTGCCTTTAGTGCCATAACATCAGTTCTTGGATAAAATGAACGGACAAGCACAACCGCATCATCATAAAATACATCATTATCAATCTTAATATATATCATCGTTGCTTCCTTTTCGCGTCAGTTTCTTTTCGCCTGCTGATTCCATACTCGCAAACCCGCACTATCGTGCTTCTCCGCCTGCTTCGCAGGCTGTTTGCTCGTTGATGCCCCGCGAAAAGTAAATAACGCTTCGCGTTGCTTCCTTTTCTCTTGCGGGCATCACATAAACGGATTGTTCTGCTTTTCATATCCAATCGTTGTGAACTCTCCATGTCCAGGATATACATCTGTATCATCAGGAAGCTTGCAGAGCTTGTCATGAAGTGACTCCATCATTGCAGCAGAGCTTGCTGTAGGGTAATCTGTTCTTCCGACTGAACCGGCAAAAAGTGTATCACCTGACATAAGTGTCTTGTCTGATTCGATATAATAGCATGTTCCGCCTGCTGTATGTCCCGGTGTATGGATTGCCTTTATCTTAAGTCCTGCAAGTTCAAGAATATCCCCATCATTATGAAGTACATCTGCTGTAACTTTAAGACTCATGCCGTATGCATTCGACAGGTTTCTTGCCGGTGAAGCAAGAAGCTTTTCCTCATCACATGATGCATATATCTTAATTCCATAATGCTCACGCACTTCATTAGCAGCACCTATATGGTCAAAATGTCCATGTGTAAGAAGTATTGCCTGTGGCTTGCTTGCTGAACGCACAACCATATCATATATAGACTCTGGTGAATCTGCCGGGTCAACAATTATGCTCTCGTTGTTATCTAAGTTAATTATAAGATAACAGTTAGTAGCTACCGGTCCCAATACTCTTGATTCTATCTTAATCATAATCTGCAAACCTTTCTTAGCCGGCAGTTCTTGTTATATCAGTAACTCCGTCTATCTTTCTTAATTTATCTATAATTCTGTTAAGCTCTTCCTTGCCATGAATATCAAAACCAACACTTATGGTAGCGAATTCTTTCTTATTAAGACGGCAGTTCATAGACTTTACATCAATCTCCGCTTCTGTGAACATCCTTGATATATCAACAATAAGACCGGTTCTGTTGTTGGCAAATATATTGATTTCAACCTCATAGGTATCGCCTGCTGTCTGTCCCTGCTCCCATTCAGCCTCTATAAGACGAGCACGCTCATTAGCCGGGAAGTTGATTATATTAACACAGTCTGTTCTGTGAATTGATATACCTCTTCCTCGTGTAACGAATCCGACAATCTCATCACCAGGTACCGGATTACAGCACTTTGAAAATCTCACAGCAACATCATGGATTCCCTTAACGACAATTCCACCTTTGCCTTCCTTCTTCTTTGACTTTTCCTTAGACTCAGCGGCAACGATTTCCTCAAGCACATCTTTGTCTGTAACTTCTGCCTTCTTGGTCTTTAAATGCTCCTCATTAAGCCTGTTTACTATCTGACTCTCTTTAAGTGCACCATGTCCAACGGCTGCAAGAATAGAATCCCAGTCTTTAAAGCCATATTTGTTAAGACATTTTTCAACATATTCAGGCTTGGTAATATCAGAAAGAACAATTCCTTTAGTCTTACAGTAGTTAGCAACCATTTCCTTGCCCTTAATGATATTATCTTCCTTTAACTCCTGCTTAAACCACTGGTTAATCTTATTCTTTGCCTGTGTGCTCTTTACAATTGAAAGCCAGTCACGGCTTGGTCCTTTTGAATTCTGCGATGTTATAATCTCGATTCTGTCACCATTCTTAATAACATAATCAATAGTAACAAGCTTTCCATTAACTCTCGCTCCTACCATCTTATTACCTACAGCACTGTGAATGCTGTACGCAAAATCTATAGGGCATGAGCCTGCCGGAAGGTTCTTGACATCACCCGTAGGTGTAAAGCAGTATACGCTGTCTGAGAAAAGGTTAAGGTCATTCTTGATTGATGATAAGAATTCCTTGTTATCAGACATTTCCTTCTGCCATTCAAGAATCTGTCTTAACCAGCTAAGCTTTGCTTCCTCACTCTGATTGTCCTTCTCGCCAGTTTTTCCCTCTTTATATTTCCAGTGGGCTGCAATACCATACTCAGCAATCTTATGCATTTCGTAAGTTCTTATCTGTATCTCAAACGGCTGTCCGTTAGATGCAATAAGTGTTGTATGGAGCGACTGGTAATTATTAGGCTTAGGCATGGCGATATAATCCTTGAAACGTCCTGGAATAGGCTTATACATTTCGTGTATTACACCAAGTGCCGCATAACAGTCTTTTACTGTGTCAACCTTGATTCTTACTGCAAATATGTCATATATCTGGTCAAGCGTCTTATTCTGGTTAACCATTTTTCTGTAGATTGAGAAAAAATGCTTAACTCTTCCGTCTATCTCTGCCTCAATACCGGCATTGCTTATATGCATGCCGACTTCTTTAATTATGCTCTTTATAAATGCTTCTCTGCCCGGTCTGTTTAAGTTGACCTGTTCAACAAGATCATTATATACATCAGGCATCAGATATTTCATTGATAAATCATCAAGTTCTACCTTAATCTTGGAAATACCCAGCCTATGAGCAATTGGGGCATATATTTCCATTGTCTCTCTTGATTTCTCAATCTGCTTTGCCGGCGACTGATACTGCATTGTACGCATATTATGCAGTCTGTCGGCAAGCTTTATAAGGATAACTCTTATATCCTTTGCCATTGCAAGGAACATTTTTCTAAGGTTTTCTGCCTGGACCTCAATCTTATCATGCTGGTAATTGAGCTGTGTCAGCTTTGTTACACCATCTACTAACAGTGCTACCTCATCACCAAATTCTTTTGCAACATCTTCAGTTGTCATAACTGTATCTTCAACAACATCATGAAGAAGACCTGCAATAATTGACTCCTTATCAAGCTCTAATTCAGCCAGAATGATAGCAACACATAAAGGGTGGATTATATATGGCTCACCCGATTTTCTGAACTGTCCCTCATGTGCCTTTCTTGCGGTCTCGTATGCCTTCTCAATATCAGACAGATCTGTAGATGGGTGGTATTTCTTTATAGCTGCAATAAGATCCTTATATAATTCCTCAGGACTTGTAAAATCTGCTGGTGTATCCACCGCTCTTTCAACCTGATTAGTTTTGTTATGGCTTGCGCCTGGTAACTCTATATTCTCTGGCATACGTGCCTCCATTCTCTGGTAATTGTCCAGCGTTATAGTTTTCTTAAGCCCATTATTTATACACTGGCATATGTTCTTTCCATAAATTCTCTTGTAGCCACTGCATTCTCAGGAACAGTATTTTCCAGTGTGCAGTGTACATATGGCTTATGCTCCTTAATCTTCTTTAACAGAAGTGGATAATTAAGACCTCCTCCGGTCACCGGATTACCCTTTCCTGTACCTGCTGCCACTGACTTAAGCTCACTGCCTTCAACAATATAATCCTTGCAGTGAACAACAGCAATATCCTTTAATAACAGGTCAAATGCTTTCTCAATAATCTCATCCTGCTGTGCAAGATTATCAACACATAACAGGTTAACCGGGTCGAATATAATCTGAAGATTAGGTGAATCAATAGCGTCAAGCACCTTTCTTGCACGTTCGACAGTGTATACAATGTGCTTCCATACAGGCTCAATTGCTACAATGACACCAAACTGTTCAGCATATTTAACTATTGGCCTTAAATTATCAATAAAGCACTGAAGTGCCTCCTCACTGTGATTAGCTGGCTCATACTTATACTCCTCATTAACCGCACCAGTCTCAGTACCAACAACTCCACAGCCAAGAATACTTGCAAATCTTATATGTGCCTTATACTTCTCAACAATCTCCTTATGCTTCTCAGGATTGGGATTGCAAAGGTTAAGATAACAGCCAAGTACTGCAACATCAACCTTATTCTCTGTACATAACTCTTTTATATACATGGCAAGTCCCGGTGTCATAGTCTCCACGCCCGGCTTAAACTCCTTAATAGACTTACTTAATGCTATATGCATACAGTGAAAACCCTGTGCATGTATATTAGGTATAAGCTCCTCTAATGGAGCGTATGCTACATCATGTGCTCTTATTCC
>ENA-UEQJ01002206-UEQJ01002206.1-human-gut-metagenome-genome-assembly--contig:-NODE-2206-length-14262-cov-3.758689_pt1 | contig 14262 bp, 10 predicted proteins | sample MGYA00242937_ERZ507938 | MGnify/ENA primary metagenome ERZ507938 (study PRJEB26167, sample SAMN06115437) | human gut metagenome | host: Homo sapiens | place: China:Gansu | collected 2015-07-03...
ATTGATGAATCCCTTGAAAACCGTCAGGAACATGATCTTGAAATCAAGACCAAGTGTCCAGTTCTCGATATAATAGAGATCATGCTCGATCCGTTTAATGATCGAAGTGTCTCCACGGTAACCATTCACCTGCGCCCAGCCGGTAAGGCCCGGACGGACCTGATGCTTGATCATATATCGCGGGATTTCTTCCTTAAATTTTTCAACGAAAAATGGCCGTTCCGGTCTCGGACCCACAAGACTCATATCACCAATCAGGATATTAAAGAACTGCGGCACCTCGTCGATGCTTGTACGGCGGATAATTTTTCCGATGAGAGTTACACGGGCATCTCCCTTTGTTGTCCAGCGGCTCTTCTCCTTGCCCGGATCCTGAACCGTCATGGAACGGAATTTATACATTTTAAACGGCCGGTTGTGAAGGCCGACTCGTTCCTGACAAAAAATGATCGGTCCCGGAGATGTCAGCTTGATGAGCACTGCCACGATCAGCATGATCGGGGAGAAAAGTACGATCCCCACGATCGCACCCACGATATCGACGGCTCTCTTTACCATCGCGTTCATCGGATCATTCAACGGAACGCGGCGGATATGGATCACCGGCAGGCCCTGGAGATCTTCCATATACGGGATCGTCGGGATAATGTTCCCGTAATCCGGGATAAACTTCGTGTGCACGCCGGATTTTTCACAGAGAGCAACGATATGGCGGAGTTTTTCATACTCGCTCAGGCTCAGTGTGACGGCGATCTCATCGAGACTGTTCTGCTCTAAAATATAGTCGAGGTCCTCGATGCAGCCGATGACCTTTACTCCCTTATACTCACTTCCGCGTTCCTTCGTATCATCAATGATCCCGCGGATCGTGTACCCCCATTCCGGATTCTTGTTTACCCGGTCGATAAACCCTTCCGCTGCGGAAGAGTAACCAACTAACAGGATATGTTTCTGATTGTATCCTTTTGAGCGCATGGAACGAAGCACGATCCGGATTCCATTCCGCTCAATGGTCATAAACGCCACGTTCAGCACATAGAAATATACGACCAGTCTCTGGGAGAAGTTGTAGAGATGCGGCTCTTTTCTTCCAAAGTACAGGATCAGACCAAAAATAAGGAGTCCGATCGTGTTTGCCTTGAATATCTTTCCGAATTCATTTCTGCGTCCGAGTACACGCTTCGGCGTGTACAGTCCAAAAAAGGAGTACAAAAGCAGATACGCCGGAATAATGACAAGGAGCGCGCCAAAATAAAAACCGACCTCAAGTGTCCGTTTTCCGAGCAGGTTCGCCCATCCGCTTCCGATTACGATAAACCATGCAAGCAGATAAGAGAATGCGGTCACGAAGGCGTCAAGCACAACGTGAAAACGGTTGAGGCTCTTCTGATTATCTTTGATCATATAATTTTCACCCTGTTTTCCAAGGAACATGCCGGTCAGAATTCTTTCCGTGGTCAGCGCATGCACAGCTGCGCCAGCCAATTCCCCACGGCAGGTATTTTCAACTATACCATGCCCCGGCAGACTGCCTTTCTAAGGTCACTCCTCCGGACATAGTACCGCCATCATAAAAAATATGCATACATAGTATACATAAAATTTACCCATTTGCATATAAACGATTTCTTAAGAAAATCTGAGATTTCCGTAAATTATTCGTTTATTTTGCATAAAAGCAGCCGTTCAGCCTATCCGCACTGAGCCGGCCGCACAGCGTCCGGCGAAGAATCTCAGACTTTCGCTCCAAGCTTCGCCGCCTGTCTCCTGGAAAACTCATAAACATAGACTGCGGTTCCGGCGATCAGCTCAAGCTGGATCCCGATCTCCCGCTGTATTCTTCCTTTAAAGGAAGGGACGCGTTTACAGTTCTTTAATGTTCTGATCCCCTCAAGGAATCCGGACACATAGTCTTTTCCGAATCCCATCTTTTTAAAAAACAGGAACTTTACAAATGTTCCCGCGAGAAGACACGGAGAATTTAAAAGTAACTGCCAGGTGCGCATATTTTTGTAATTCAGATACACATTATTCCTCGCGGCAAGCTTCACCTTAAAGGAATTATACTTCGATCCGCTTGTCCCGCTGCCTACATGGTACACCACAGCTTCCGGGCAGAATACGTTGTCATATCCGTAAAGCTTCGCACGATATCCCACATCGATATCCTCAAGGTACGCGAAGTGCATCTCATCGAAGTATCCGATCGTCTCAAACACTTCCCTGCGGTAGATCGCCGCGCCGGCACAGGCCGTAAACACGCGGCAGCTTTTTTTATAGAGATACTCCGGACGTCCGACGCCTCGCTGGAATGCCCAGCCGAGAACGCTGTACATATCTCCGGCATCGTCCATGAGATCCGGATGATACATCTGGATCATCTTGCTGCTGACGGAAAAGATCTTCTCCGACCGGTCCATGGCCCGCTCCAGCGCTTCCACATAGTGCGGAGCCACTTTCGTATCGTTATTTAAGAGGATCACATACGGAGTATCCGCCGCCTTGATCCCGACATTGACCGCACCGGAAAAGCCGGTGTTCTCCGGAAGAAAGATCGACGGGATCTGTTTCTCCTTCAGCCACTCCACACTTCCGTCCGTGGATCCGTTGTCCACCACAAGGATCTTAAAATCCTTTGTCGTCTGTCTATCCAGAGCCTCAAAGCACGGTTCCATAAACGAGAGTCCGTTATAATTCGGAATTATGATCGTTGTCTTCATTCGTCTAACGGTACCTCCAGTTTATATGGTTCCCCGATCTTCTCCTTTTTCAGGTCCCGCAGAGCAAAATTTGATTTCCGCAGCGTCAGGTTCGGGTTGTAATAAGGATCTCCGTTCTTTAAGATCTCCGGCCAGCGTTTCGCGAAGGTTGCGATCTCGCGGTTGAATCTCGCCACTTTCTCCGGAGTGTCCTCAAGACCGCGGGACTTCGATTCGTAATGATGCAGCACCGCATACGGAGCATAGACCACGAGTTTTCCGAGCTTTCTGACCTTCATGCAGTAGTCGATATCATTGAATGCGACGGCAAGTTCCTCCGTAAATCCGCCCACGGCGTCAAATACGGAGCGTTTGCTCATCATGCAGGCCGCCGTGACGGCGCTGTAATCCTGAGCGCACATTGCCCGGTTGAAGTAGCTGTTCTCGGATTTGTGGAGCCCGATAAACGTGTGTCCCGCAATGCCTCCGAATCCGATGACAACGCCGGCATGCTGGATCGTATCATCCTCATAGAGAAGTCTTGCGCCGACAATTCCGACGTCCTCTCTCTGGGCAAAGCCGAGCATCTCCTCGACAAAGTTCTTTGCGATCAGCTCGATATCGTTGTTCATGAACAGAAGGTATTCGCCCTTTGCATGCTGTACGCCGAAGTTGTTGATCGCGGAATAGTTGAACTCCCGCTCCCAGCGGACAACGTGTACATTCGGGAATTCCTTCTGGATCTTCTCATAGTAAGTCCATGTCGCCTGTTCTGTGCTGTTGTTCTCCACGATGACAAACTCGAGGTTCTTGTACGTCCCTTCCGTCAGCATCGGGCGGATACAGTTGTCGAGATCGACAGTGTGGTCCTTGTTCGGGATGATCACGGAGACAAGCGGATCTCCCTTGATCTTAAATGTCGTGTGATAGATCCCGTAGTCCACGCCTTTTTCCACTTTCTCCGCCTCGATCCCCACTCTCTTATAGTGGTCCATGATCGCGCGGGAACCGGCTGTGAAGGCGTAAAGCTTGCTCTCCGGGTTGCTCGCCGTGGAATTCGGATGGCAGCGCCAGTGGTATAAGACCTTCGGGATATGGCAGATCTTCTCTGCATTCTCCGTACAGCGGAAGATAAAGTCATAATCCTGGGCTCCGTCATACTCCGCCCGGAAACCGCCGACTTTATCAATAAGTTCTTTCTTCACCACGAACAGATGACAGATATAGTTGACGCTCGTCAGAAGATCCGGATTGAAATCCGGCTTAAAATGCGGATCAAACAGTTCATCTCCATCCATATCCAGCTTATCCTCATCGGAATAGAGGACATCACATGTTCTGTTCTCGTTCAGTTTTTTCGCACACTCGAAGAGCGCATTCGGTGTCAGACGGTCATCATGGTCCGCAAGGACAACAAAATCGCCCTCCGCCATCTCGAGAGCCGCGTTGGTATTGCCGGAAATTCCGAGATTTTCGCCCAGGACCTTATACCGGATCCTGGAATCCTTCTCCGCATATTTCTTTAATACATTCTCAACGCTCTCTCCGGCCGGACTGCCGTCCGCGATGCAGAGTTCCCAGTTTGCGTATGTCTGCTCCACGATGGAATCCAGCATTTCCTTTAAAAACTTCTCCGGAGTCTTATAGACCGGGATCACGATGGAGAACTTCGGCATATACTCAAAGGTCTCTTTTTTCTGCGCTTCCAGCTCTTCCTCCGACGGTTTTGTGAGATTCCACCACTCTGCGTAGTCGTAATCGTCATCGATTCCCTGGATCTTATGCTTTGATTTTAAGATCAGGGCTTTCAGACCATTCTCTTTCAGAAAATCCCAGGCAACATGAACCGTCTCCATATTCATCAGGTTCATGAGTTTCTGGACTTTGCGGTTCGCCGCTCCTGTCTTTTTGCGGATCATCATATCGCTGTATTTCACTCGGGTCGTCTTCTTCTCCCCGCAGATTACAAGATAGTAGATCTTTCCATGTTCATACGGGAAACGGATATCAAACCCGAGATCGCGGTCGATGATCTTTTTGTAGTAGATCTGGCTCACGTCGTCCCGCCTTGTCGGAACGATCTTCGCATCCACCGGATTCCCCGCTTCGTCCTCGATCCGGTATGTGATCACGGAATCCGGGTCATTTTCCACAGCCCAGCCATTTAACTGGATCGTCTGCTCACGGACTCTCATCACTTCAACACTGTATTTCATACTTCCTCCTGCGCAGCCGGCGTGTCAAAATTGATCCGCTCCTCCTCGACAACAAGCGGACGGTGCATCACACGGGTATTGATGCTCATGATATACTCACCGAGCAGTCCGATAAAGAAGATCTGGACCGAACCAAGGAAACACATTCCGATCAGAAGCGGCGCCATACCTGCCGCAAAGCGGTCCCAGTAGAGGAGCTTCATGATCAGATATACCATTCCGACAAGAAAACTGATCCCGCCGCAAAATGCGCCAAAGAATGTCGCAAGGCGCAGTCCCGCTTTCGTGTAGGAGGTGAAGCTTAACATCGCCGCATCGTATAATTTATAGAAGTTATTGTGAGTCTTCCCCGCGCGGCGCTTCGGCTGTTCATACGGGATCTCTTTTCTCTTAAATCCAAGCTCCGCGACAATTCCGCGAAGGAACGGAGTCGGATCATCCAAATTTCTTAACACTTCGATAAACTGTCTGTCATAGAGACCGGATCCCGTGAAATGTTCGATCTGCTCTACATCAGACAATTTACGGATCAGTTTGTAATAGCAGCTTCTGAGCCAGTACATGAGCGGATTTTCTTTGCTGCTCGTCTTGATCCCGATAACGATCTTATAGCCATTCTCCCATTCATGGACATACTTCGGGATCAATTCCACCGGATCCTGGAAATCTGCGACCATGGAGATCACGCAGTCACCGGTTACCTGAAGGATTCCATAATATGGGGAGTTGAACTGTCCAAAGTTTCTCGCATTGAAGATCGCCTTGATCTTCGGGTTCTTTGCACAGAGCATCCTGAGCAGTTCTCTCGTCTTATCCGTGGAGTCATTGTCGATAAAGACCAGCTCGTAGTCGTACTGCGGCAGCTCTTTTGTGATGATGCCGATAACCGCTTCACTGATCGGAACGACATTCTCCTCCTCGTTATAGCATGGAATCAAAACGCTGATTTTTTTCATGTTATATTTTCTTCTTCCTTAAATTTTACCTGACCGGTACCTTCGGGCACCTTTGTCAGTTTCTTTCAGCAGTGCGGCGGGCGCCGATCTGCTGAACTTTTTTTCTAAATTGTTGCCTAGTCTTTAACTTTTATCATTGTAACCATTTTTTCTGTTTTGTCAATACTCGACGTATTTCGCGGCATTTTTTCCCAATCTGTGATCGGTCTGCATTTTCAACTGATTGCTGCCCTCTCTGCCACCCCAGAATTGCTTTCTCGTTCAGTTAAATGGTTCTCTTTCTGAGCGCGATCATCCTTGTAATTCCGGTCTTGAAATCGACCTCTGGCTTCCATCCCGTCACCGTCTCCAGCTTTTCGATGGACGGCATCAGATTGATCAGACCTTCGGCGTTCTCCCCGCGGGTGTTGTATTGGCTCTCGCCCTGTCCGCCGCAGAGTTCGTGGATCTCCTCCACAAATTCCTTTAATACCTTTGTCTCAGCACCGCCGAAGTTAAATACAGGATTTTCAAGTCCCTCAAACGCACTTTCCGGGGCTTCGCAGAGTGCCGCCATCCCTCTAGCCAGATCGTCGATATAGAGGAAATTCCACTTCTGGGTACATGCCCCCAGAGACATTTCCTTATTACTTAAGAATATGTCCAAACAGGACTCCACTAACGTCCACGGGTGGTCCCCGGGGCCGTAGGCGCTGAAGATCCTGGCGTGAATGTACCGCAGTCCCAGTTCATCACAGAGTTTTTCTCCCTTTTCCCGCATGGCAAGCTTCGCCTCTCCATACAGGGATTTCGGCTCGCAGACCGCGTCCTCCGTGATCAGATCCTGGTGCATTCCGTACTCCGCCTGGGAGCCGGAGAACAGGAACTTTTTACAGCCTAGGGCTTTCGCCGTCCGAATCGTCTCCAGAGAGATCTCCATATTCTTCTCCTGAAGCGCCTTGTCCGTTCTTGACACGCTCCCGGATCCTCCCCAGCCGAAATGGCAGAACACGTCCTGCGGTTTTGTCACTTTTTCTAAAAGTTTTTCCGGCTCGGAAAGATCATTTTCCGTCACGAGAAGACGCCCGGATAAAAGTGCCTCCTCATTTCCCTCAAGGATCGTATCAAGTTTTGAGGATTTGGGGCGCACAATGGCGGTCACCGTGTGCCCTCTCCGTAAGAGTTCCCGCACCGTTGCCGCGCCGACAAAGCTCGTCGAACCTGTCATGATGATATTCATATTCTGCTGCCCCTTTCCTCATTTAACGCTGATCAATCATCCATCTTATTCCCGATTGCCAGTATATTGTACATGATGTTACTGTATACGGGTAGGAATTTTCTGAACCATCTTGCATTTTCTTCTAAGTTCCATGTCCCAGGCACACTGAACCTTCTTATTTATTCTCTACTAACGGAATAATCATATTTTCCTTCAGCTCTTCCTCCGGAAGGAACGGAGCCAGATCCTCCAGCGGCACGGATACCATAGTTCCGTCCGGCAGCATCTTTGCGGCTGCCTTCGGCTCGAAGCCCTGTTTCATATCCACGAAGATCTCACAGATCACCGGACCCTCCATGGCAAGTGTCTTCTCCACCGCCTCGCCGAGCTCGCTGTTGTGGTGGGCTGCCACATACGGATAACCGTATGCCCACGCAAGCTTCTCCATGCTCGGGAAGCTTAAGTCGTGGCTGTCCACGCCGATTCCCACTAGCGGCTCATGGAAGTGGGTCTTCTGGGTCTGGCGGATGGAGTGGTAACCACCGTTGTTGATCAGGAAGATCTTGATTCCCATATGATGGTGAACGATGGTCTGGAGCTCCTGAAGATTCATCTGGATACTTCCGTCACCTGTCACAAGGATGATGTCCTTTGTATGGTCTGCGACCCAGGCACCGATAGCTGCCGGAAGGTCGTAGCCCATGGACGCGATGGCAGAGTTGCTGATGAACCGCTGTCCTTTCTTCATCTCATAGGCATGTCCGCCTACCACGCACGCGGAGCCATTTCCCACAACGGTGATCTGATCTTCCTCGCCGCGCCTGCTGATCTCCTTGATCGCCGCGTAAACATTTGCTGGCTCGTCATCTCTAGCCTCATAGTGTTTCGGAAGAACGACCGGATATTTTTCTTTCCATTCCTGACATCGTCTGATCCACCAGTCTACGGCTTCTTTGTCCTTTGCTCCGCCGTTCGGATCGAACTCTTCCTCGTCGAGGACGAGCTCCAGCTTCTCGAGAAGATCCTTGACATCCGCATGGACCGGCATGTCAACATGGACCGTCGGTTTCTTTAACTCCTCGGCGTCGATATCATTGTAGATCACATAGGCCTCTCTCGCCCAGGTCGGGTAGTTATAGCCCACCTGACGGATCGAGAGACGGCTTCCCAACGACAATAAGAGATCGCTGTTCTGTACTGCAAAGTTTCCGGCACGGTCACCCATATGTCCGGCACGTCCCACATAGAGCGGGTCTGTGTCATACATGCAGTCGATGCTGTTCCAGCCAGTGACAACCGGGATTCCAAGCTTCTTTACGACTCTCGCGAATACATCGAATGCCTTTCCGATTCGGATTCCGTTTCCGGCGTTGATCACCGGGCGCTTCGCCTCGCGGACCTTCTTTAAGATTTCTCTCGCCTGCTCTACCGTCACAGGATCCGGCAGTTTCACACGTTTTTCGCCCTGTCCGCTCACATCGGACGGGATCATTGCCGGTTTCCCTTCAACTTTATTCATCATGCAGATCGTACATCCGGAACATCCGGTTCCGTGACCGGACCAGCCGGTTCCGCCTGCTTCGTAATCGTCCTTATCAAATCCGAGAAGCGCTTCCGTCTCAATGTATGCCCCCTGAACATTCAACGGAATATCGAGCCAGCACGGTCCCGGTCTTCCTGTCTGCGCCAGATAAAGTGATTTCTCCAGACAGAAACGGATCCGCATCGGGTCCAGCACCATCTCGCTGTACTTTGTCATGCAGTCGATCGCTTTTGTGATCTCGAATTCCTGATCCCCCATCGCACGGATCCCCAGTCCTGTGCTGTGGGCGGTCGTGTCATAGCGGACCTGTCCGGATAAAACGAGCATCGGGATCGAGTCGAGCCATCCGCCGACTACTCCGGTGATCGCGTTTGTTCCACCAGGACCTGTTGTCACGCAGAGAGCCGCGATCTTGTTATGGATCCTCGCGTAGGCCTCAGCCGCGATGGCACAGGCCTGCTCGTGATGGTTAAAATAACAGTGAAGTCCCGGCTGGTGTCCAAGCCCGTCATCCAGGTGCATCGCGCCTCCGCCCGTCACCATAAACGCGTCGGTGATGCCCTCGTCTACCAGCTTCTGGGCAATATAATCAGAAACCTTCATTCTCATAAGTGAAACCTTCTCCTCTCTCAAATCGACAAATTCAACCCTACAACTCTTCTCGTTTTCCTTTACCTGGGTGCATGGCTGAATTTGTACCAAATATACCTTTCTAGATTATACCATGCGGACCGCATACAGTCCAGTAAATCATGTTTTTAACAGGGTTTTCAGGGGATCCCCGGGGCATTTTTTCCCCTTTGTTTTCCGTTTTTTCCACCTGGTGAAATCCTTTCCACGGTGTTCCAGATATGCCAGGAACCCACACTGGAATTCCGTCATCACAGACTGTTATAATCAGCCGGTAAACAAAAACAACTGTACGGCATGATCTCAGGAGCTGCTGCCGATCCGTCCTGTCCACAAGCTTCTGACCAGCCGGACAAGAGCATGATTTCATATCAAAAAGGAGAGAAGGATACTATGAAAAAACAGACAAAGATCGCCGCTGTCTTATCTGCAGCAGCATTTATGACAATGGTCTCCGGGCTGCCGGCTTACGCCGCATCCTACGGATGGGTGACAGAAGGAGATGCGAAGGTCTATTACGATGAAGACGGGTACCTCACCACCGATGCATGGAGAAAGCGCGGGGAAGACTGGTACTATCTTGGTGAGAACGGTCAGATCGTGACCGATGCGAAGATCGACGAGTATTATGTGGACAGCGAAGGAAAAATGGTGACGAGTGCATGGGTAGAATTAAAGAATGAGGAAGATCCGGACTCCCCGGAGACTCCCGATACCTTCTGGTACTACTTTGAAAAGGATGGAAAGTCCGCTGTCTCCAAATGGGTAAAATTTGACTCTAAATGGTACTATTTTGACGAGTCCGGCCATATGGCGACAGGAAAGACGGAGATCGACGGAGCTACTTACTATCTTGGAACAGAAAAAGACGGGGCGATGAAGACCGGATGGATCCGTCTGGAGGAAAACAGTCATGTGCCGGGATCTTCTGAGAGCTGGTACTATTTTAACTCCGACGGAAAGATGGTGAAGACCCAGTATGACAAGAAGATCGATGGAAATTACTACACCTTCATCGACGGAAAAATGCAGACAGGCTGGGTCCTGATGCCGTCCGGGAGCAATGCTGACGCAACCGGCAGCAATGCAGCTGTCCCGAACGTCACAGATTATCAGTACTACGGGCCGGCCGGAGACGGAAAACGCGCCGAAGGTTTTCGCTCCATTGAGGGGATTTCCGGGATCCACGAAGCCGACGAGGTGTACACCTTCTGCTTTAAAGCAGGAAAACCATACGTTTCCACGAAAAAGGGGAATTCTCTCTTCACGATCAACGCGAAAAAATACGCTTTCAGTGATCTCGGCATCATGCAGACCGGAAGACAGATCGTGAATGTGGCGAACGATGAGATCGCGAACTTCTGCTTCGGCGAGGACGGCATCATGAAGACAGGAAAACAGACGATCTTCAATGAGGAGACGGGTGAGACCGAGAACTGGTTCTTCCACACCGACGGCGACAAGAAAGGTCAGGGATACCATGGACTCCGCGACGGCATCCTCTATGTATACGGAAAGAGACAGGACGCCACTGCCGACCAGAGATATGCACCGGCGGACTTAAACGGCACCACCTACCTTGTCGGAACAGCCGGAAATGTACAGAAAGCGTCCGCTTCCTCCACTTCTTCCGAAAAACCGGAACTTGGGCGCGGATATAAGGATATCAAAGATGCGAACGGAACGATCTGGACTGTAAATACGGCCGGTGTCGTCCAGTAAACAGGACATTGAATTCCTGCGAAATAACCGCGGACCTGCTGCCTTTCGCAGCCATCCGCGGTTATTTCTATCCACGGCTGCCCGATCAGTTCTGTGCAGCCGCATTCTCCTATTTACTTTCTGTAATATACGCTTTTACCAGGCGGTTCAGTGTACCTTTCATCTGTACCACAATGTCCATCAGCCTGTCGTTCTCTTCGCGAAGCCTTTGGTTTTCTTCTTCCAGAGCACTTTTGTAATGTCGTTCCATGCTCATTGTTTTCGTCCCCCTTACGCCTCGTCCGCAGCCGCCCTTTCCTGCGTCCACTTCCTTTTACTTAAATATATAATACATTTTTCCATAATTGAAAAGTAGTTTTTCAACTCAAATTTCGACAGCTTTCGAAAACGCAAAGCGACAGTCCCACTCAAAAGCAGGACTGCCGCAAAACTCATCTTTTATATGATATGAAGTTTTTCAAATGCCCATGCGATCCCGTCGTCCTCCACGTCCTTCGTGATAAAGGTCGCGTAAGGTTCCAGGCCTTTCGCATGTTTTTCCATAATGATACTGTTTCCGGCATAGCGGATCATCGCCAGGTCATTCATACTGTCACCGAAGGCGTAAGAATCTTCTCTCGCGATCCCATAGTGTTTCAGGATCACTTCCATCGCCGTCGCCTTATCATAGCCTGTCGGCACACACTCATAGAGTCCGTGTCCCCGGTCGATCGCAGTCATATCCGGCGCCAGGATCTTTAAGAAGCTCTCCGCATCACTATTCTCATCCGCCAGCACACAGAACTTGTCAAAGTCGACTTCTTCCGTGTTCCAGTCTGCACTCGCAAGTCCCTGGTTTTTATATACCACATTCTTCACATGTTCGATCTCTTCCATGTGGGAGACGCCGACCTGGACCGTACAAACCTTCGGTCCCTCAAGGATCCCGTCGAGTCTGCACGCGAGGATCGCTCTCTGGAGCTCCATCCGGCGCTTCGCGGAGATTTTTCTGTGAAGCAGGGCTTTTCCTTCTGCTTCTATGTAGGTTCCGCATCCGCAGAGGTAACCGTCGACCGGTACTTTCCCCTCAACGTCCTTCATCAGGCATCTCGTCCGCCCGGAATTGATGAATATCAGATGTCCGGCGCGGCGCGCCTCGGTGATCGCAGCCGCCGCGCTCTTCGGAAGCTCTTTCGACGCATCCACTAAGAGCGTTCCGTCAATGTCAAAAAATAATGCTTTTCTTTTCATATTGTTCTCTTATCGCATTTCTGCTGTCAGCATCTCTGCTCAGCACTTTGCAGAATAGCCGGACCATTTCCTGTCCATATTATTTTGCTTCCGTACTGCTTTCGCTTTCCTCTGCAACAGTCTCTGCTTCTTCTAAGATATTCTCTGCTTCCGTTGTCTCTGCAGTAGTCTCCGGCGCTTCAACGTAAGTCGAATTGTCGATCAGGTAGTAGTAGACAGCACCCATATCAAAGATCTGGTTTGCGGAGTCCTCACCGTATGTTGCCGTCATCTGCACTGCATTCTTGAAGTAATTCATAACAGCGAGCTTATCTTTCTGATCCTCAGTCGCAGAGAGATTTTCCTGTGCCTGAATCGCGTCTAAAACGAGCTGCTGTTTTACAAGGTTTTCAGCAGTATCGCGAAGTCCATCCTCATCCGTTCCGAGGAACATGCTGAGGAACTGGTCAAAGTCAAGGCCATAGCTGCTCGCATAGCTGGAGTATGTGGTCTTTAACTGGTTGAACATGTCATCAACAGCGTCCGGATCTGCTGTGACTTCGGAGTTATTGATCACTTCATTTAAGAGCTCACTTCCGGCTGCGTTGAAGAACTGGCTGTCGGCCTCCGCCTGGAGATCCGCACACACTTCCTCTTTTAACTGATCAAGAGTCGCTGTATCGTCGTTGTAGTAACGTTTTGCGAGATCATCATCCACCTTGCTGTCAGACTCAGATTTTAACTGGTTTAATTTCACATGGAATACGACTTCCTGTCCTGCAAGATCTGTGCTTCCGTAGTTATCCGGGAACTTTAAGTTTAAGTCTTTCTCATCTCCGACGTTCATGCCGATCACGCCGTCCTCAAAGCCGTCAATAAAAGTTCCGCTTCCAAGCTTCAGATCGTAACCTTCTGCTGTTCCGCCGTCAAACGCAACGCCGTCCTTTGTTCCGGAATAATCGATATTCGCGGTATCGCCTTCCTCAGCCGGGCGTCCCTCGATCGTTACCGGATACTCTGCGCAGAGCTCCTTTAATCTTGTCTGGACCTGTTCATCCGTCACTTCCTCTACCTTTGCGGAATAAGTCAGATTCTTATAATCTCCGAGAGTCACGCTCTCCTCGTCGTGAAGCTCTTCCTCGGATTTTGTCTCCGTCTCAACAGTTGCAGCTGCTGCCTGCTCCTCAGCCGCAGAGCTGCTCTCTGTGTTCTGACTCTTATTTCCGCATCCTGTTACGATCACAGCCGCTGCTGCAACACAGAGACCTGCTTTTATGATTTTTTTCATGTTTTCTTTTTCCTTCCATTCTTCCCCAACTTGTTCAAGAAGTATCTTTTTTAGTGTGCATACAGATAGATCATCATTGATTTTAAACAAATCCTTTTGAGATACTAGTTGAAATAAATATATAAAGTACTTTTGTTCAGGGGGCAATTCATCACCATTCAGAGTAAACGGGTCAATTCCTAATTCAATAAATAATCGTAGAGCTTCTAACATAGAATTTTTGTTGTGCTTTAATGCCTCATAAAATTCTCTTTCAAATTTTCTGTCTAAGAAATCTTGGTCAAATATCTTTCCTAGTTCACTGTATTGCTGGATTCGGTTCCCTATGTCAGCAGACCATTCTTTATATACTTTTTTAACCACAATTTCATCTATAGGGCATATTAGTGACTCAATACTGTCACCCATAACACTCATTAAACCATTTACCAATGTCCGAGATGCACAAAGATGTGGATAGCTTTTTATTTTCGCCCAAAAATCAGTTTCATTAATTCTATATGGATCGACATAAGTGTAAACCGTATAGGCCATTTACTTTCCCTCCCATATTAGATTTTGCCAACATTTATTACTCTTTCCAGATAACGCAATCCATGAAAAAGCTCTAATAGCACGTGTCATAGCTACGTACAATATTCTCGCTTCTTCCCTCATTCTCTCATTTTTCTCCAAACTCTCATCAAAATAATTATTTTGATATTTGTTATTATCAGACTTAATCTGTAATCCAACTTTAACTAGTCGGTCATAACAACCTTTATTTGTAAACAGATCTACAACAAAAATTCCTCCAAC
>ENA-UEQJ01002220-UEQJ01002220.1-human-gut-metagenome-genome-assembly--contig:-NODE-2220-length-14182-cov-5.502517_pt1 | contig 14182 bp, 10 predicted proteins | sample MGYA00242937_ERZ507938 | MGnify/ENA primary metagenome ERZ507938 (study PRJEB26167, sample SAMN06115437) | human gut metagenome | host: Homo sapiens | place: China:Gansu | collected 2015-07-03...
TGCCCGGAATTCCAAGGATTCCCGTTGTCAAAATACTTACTGCATTGATTCCAACCACTGTAGTAAATCCAAGGAAAGTCACACCCATATTAATAAAATAAATGGCAATGGTTCCCATAATGCCCCGCAATGCAAAATTGAGGAGCCACTCTGCCTTTTTCCCCAAAAAGCTTATGAGCAGCAATAATGCCGCCACTGCTATCAGCCATAATAAATTTTCCGGATGTTCCACTGTTGTTCTCGCATTCCCGACAATTCTTTATCCTAATCTATTCCTCTTTCCGTGTAAAAATGTCTTCCGTTTTCCTCCATGTCAGGTATATTTTTCCTTTTTTGTTCCTATACTGTTAGCAGAAAGGACGGTTAATGTTATGAAAATCTTTTTTAGTCAGGCAGATGCCTCCCCGGAAATCATTGAAGAGGATTTCTCTCCCATAGATCTGAAAGAATCCATAAGAAAAACCCGCCAGGCGTTGGAAATCGCCTATGCGGGTTTCGATAATGCTTTGGAAAGTGATCTCATTGACAGTTATATCTATGAGATCAATGCGTTGCAAAAAAGGTATCAGCATCTCACCGAGCTAGCTTCCACGCAGCCTGTGAGACAGGAAAAGTCACTATACCAACATTCCCCGATTCGTGCCCTGGTCAGCCATGTTTTCGGTTAACTGGTTCCTGCCGTAAGTCAGTCCGGCATATACTGTCTGAGAATTGTTCATCACCGGGCCGGAAGTATCCTGATCCTGGATCTGCCTGTACGCATCGCAGAGAGGTGCGATCACTTTGCGAATCTCTTCCAATATTGTGCGGTCTCTGCGGACTTCACATACAGCAAGTCTGCGAAGGCAGAACAGGTACAGTCTGGAAAGCTCTCCTGCCGGGCTGTATTCTCTGTGCAGAGAGTTCAGGAGCTCTTTGATACATCCCCTGGCTCTGTGAACAGCTTCCACCAGTCCGGCATCATCTACTGCCTGCTCTCCGTCTGCCAGATATTGTAAGGTCATTTCATACAGGATCACGATCAACTGCGTGGAATTCGCCTGTGTAATCCGAAGTGTAAATTGTTGTTTGCATTCTTTTGTCATTCTGCCATGTCCTCTTATTCAGAACTTTCCTACTGTAACAACTGCAGTACCTGAGACGGTCTCTCGTTGGCCTGTGCCAGCATGGAGGTTCCTGCCTGTGCCAGGATCTGATAAGTCGTATAAGAAGTCATTTCTTCCGCCATATCTACATCCATGATACGGGAATATGCGGAAGTCATATTTTCGCTGGTAATATCCAGACTGTTGATCGTAGATTCCAGACGGTTCTGGAATGCACCCAGTCTGCCTCGAACGGAAGATACATATTTGATGGCGCCGTCTACGCGATCAATGGCATCGTCCGCACCTTCTGCAGTGCTGACATCAACATTCTCAATTCCCATATTTTGCAGGGAAACAGCCGGAATATTTACTTCCAGCACCTGATGCTCATTAGCTCCGATCTGTAAACGCATAGCGCCGATACCTGTGGCATTGATCTTCAGATCCTTAACCGTTGTTCCTGTCTGTGCTCCATTCAAAGTTCCGCTCACATCAAGGCGCATCTCAAATCCGTTTTCTCCGGTGATAGTCAAAAGATCATCCTTCAGTTCAGTCTTCAGTGTCTTCGCATCCGGGAAACCATCTCCGAACGTCACATCTCCGTCCAGCACAATATTGCCGTCCGCATCCTTTGTCAGCGGTATAGACATGGTATATTCTTTTACCGGCACGTCAGTAGAATAGTAGTTCACCTTAACTTCCTGCTTGTTGGTATATCCCTTCAGATCGTACTCCCCATTCAGCAGTTTCTGTCCGTTGAACTCTGTTACGTCAGAAATTCTGGTGATTTCCTCTTTCAGTTGCTTTACTTCATCCTGTACCGTTGCACGGTCAGTATCCGACATGGTACCGTTGGCAGCCTTGACGGAGAGCTCATTGATTCGCTGCAGCATCTCACTGATCTCGGTCATGGCGCCATCTGCAATCTCGATAATGGATACGCCGTCGCTGGCATTCTGGTTTGCCACGGACAGGCCCTCGATCTGGGCATTCATACGTTTGGACATTGCCAGTCCTGCCGGATTATCCTTTGCATGATTGATCTTTAATCCGGAAGAAAGTCTCTCTAATGATTTGGACAGCAGGTCATCATTGGTAGATAAGGCATTGTTGGATAACATTGCCGATACATTGTAATTAATTCTCATGTGTTGTTACTCCTTACTTTCCGCTGCTGTCTGCGACAGCCTGCAGGAATCCTTTTGCCAGGCGGTACAGTTGCGCCGCATCTGCCCGGCTCTCTATTGTTTCTGCATTTTGCGTCTCACCGGCAGCCATCCTTGTCATATCCCGGGAGCTGACAACAGAAAGCTTTTCCGCTTTCCAGTCTGCAGAGGTATCTGTCTGAATCCATTCAAGGAATATATCGGAGGTCTTTTCCAGTTTCGTAACCTCTTCCGGGGTATTTCCTACGAGATAACCTTCGATGTGTTCTCCGTTGACCTGTAAATGCGCTTCCAGCTGTTCGTCTCCCGCATCTACCCGGATATCCACAGCCGAGGTCTCTCCGGTTCCCTGCTGTAGGGTAAGATGCACTCCTGCCAGCTGGTCTCCCAGATACATCGGTAGGAAATACTCCTGCCTGTTCTGAAGATTTCCTGCAAGGCGCAGCTGTTTGTGTACCAGCTGTAACTGTTTCACATCCAGATGGCTCTCTGCCTGTTCCAGACTGATTGTCTCTGTCTCCTGTAAAGCATCCTGAAGCATGGTCCGGTAATCATCTGCAAAATTCTGCTGATCCAGCTGTTCCCACAATCCGGAGGCTTCTGTTCCGGCAGGCTCCTCTCCGGTTGCCGCCACAGGTATTTCTTTCTCTTTGTTGTATTTCTTACGATAGCGTTGCAGGTCGCTGAACAGTTCCGCCGGATCCTCCAGCAGAGCCTGAGCTGCCAGCAGGTTAGAACTACTGGTATTTACCTCTCCCCTTTCCAACATTTGTGCTGCTCCCGGTTCGGTCTCTACCGCTTCCCGCATCTGCTGCAGACATTCCTGATAATATGCGTCTCTGCTCTCAGTGTCTTCTGACACATCTGTCAATATTTCTTTTGCCATCCCTACAGAAATCTGCTCTGAAATATTGTTCTCCGATAAACGTACTTCCTGTGTCAGTCCGGTATCATCCGACACTTTCCAGTCCATATGGGAGGTTCTTCTGCTCCTGGAAGCTGCCAGGAGTGTGGAAAATTGCAATTCTGCGCCGATATTTACCACCGCGCCTACTGCGGCACCATCTTCTCTCTCAATCTGGTGTACCATACGATAGATACCGATATAAGCTTTCCGCTCATTCTCCGTGATATCTTTCTTTTGTTCCAGCTGATACAGGAAACGGCTGTAGTCCTCCGCCTCTTCCTCATAACTCTGAGGATTTTCGGCAAAATAGGACTCCAGTTCCCCAAAAGTCTTCTCCAACGGATTTACGCCGTCCCGGATCATCTGCAATACATTCTTCGGTGTCAGTTTCTCAATCACTGCAGTGACCTGTTTGTCTGCTTCTTTGACTCTTTCGATATTTTCTGCAGTAATCTCCATCCGGTTATACGCGAGGATGCGGACCGCCCGCTGGTTCTCCAGTGTTTTATCCAATGACATATCTGTCAGAATGTCATCTACATTGGAAAATGCCTTGCGGATGCTGTCCCCCAGGTCTCTTCGAGGAGCTGTCATTAAAGTCTCATAGCGTTCGTTCGCTTCTGTATAAGCGGTCTGCAGCGCCTTGCCCTCGCCGTGGAATTCTGCCACGGTATCCTGCGAAGCTTTCTGTTCCAGGCTATAGGGTCCCAACACGCTGACCGGCAGTCCCGGCAGTTCGTTTGTCACCTGTACGGTCTGTGTATAGGTCTCATATTTTGCCACGGCATCCGCATCGTTGGGGAAATACTTATCCGCAACTTCTGCCTCCGCTCTACGCAGTGCTTCGATCAGCTGCTCCATAGGGGCCGTATCAATGGAAAAATCACTCTGTAAGAGTTTCACATTCACTTCCGCTGTCATGCGCAGCCGGATCTCTTCCAGTTGTTTTCTGGCCGCCAGATTCTCCGCCGTGACATCCCATTTTGCATCCGAGAACCAGTCCTGTACCATTTCTGTGGCTTTCTCGTATATATTTTCCTGCCGTGCCAGATTCGCATGAACAGGGGATTTCCCCTCCGCGAGTGCCGATGCCGCTGCCTGTGCAAAAGCATCCTCACTGACGGGATAGTCAATCGTATCCAGTTCTGCCAGCTGCTGCAAGGTATCCGTTGTCAGTGGCAAACCTGCTCCCACCAGCCACTGCGCTTTCTGGCGGTTCTCATCATTGACCGGCAGGCCGGCATCCGTGATCACCTTATCCATCTGGTCCTGCAATTCCTGCGGTACGGTATTCTGCTGTACTTTCGCACCGCTGTTCTCTGCCACATACAAGTTCCAGATCTCCGGCTCCAATCCATTATCTACAAGATACCCGACCTCGCCTTCCTGGGGCTGCTGCAGAGAAGATGCCAGCTCCCAGGCGGTTTTTAATTCATCTACATTTTCAGGAGTCAGAGGTATATCCGTTGCCCGGAACTGTTCTTCAATACTTTGTGCCAGTGTATCGCTGCCCACAGCTGCCGCCAGGGTGTCCAGATCTATGTCGTCCGTGTATCCGGCAATGTTCTGTCCGGAACGCACCAGTTCTGCTTTGATCCTGTCCACGATGGTAACTGCGGTATCCTGATCCAGTTCTCTGGGGTCAAATCCGTCCTCACAAGCCTTCGCATAATCCTCCTGGGACATAGTATGTGACAGTAGTGTCATGTAATCCTGCTGTAATGCCACATTGGTGTTCCCGGCATCCTGCTGCAGTTCAATCAGGGATTTTCCCTTATTATTCTCTTCATTTCCCACAGGCATTGGGATCTGCCCACTCTCGTATACGGCTCCAAAAGTATTTGCATTCACACTTTTTTTATTGCGCTGTATTTTATCTCTGCCCCAGGTATTTTTCTCCCTCTGGATACTTTCTGTTCTATTTTCTGTATCAGTTACCGTCTGATTCTGAAATGTTATCTTCACGCTTGTCGTCCTTCCTGGTAATAACTCTTGAAATAACTATTCAGAGACTCATTCGCAAAATCGCTCTTTCAGAGCTTTCCTTTTGCCCATTGAGGCTATATCGCCCTATAAATATCACTAAATCCTCTTACGAATGCAAGCATTCAAAGAGGCCTTAGTGATATTTACATGTCTCTGAATAGTTAAGAAAAAAGATGAGTGCACCTTTGGGTCACACTCATCTTTTATTTCGGTCGTTTCTTATAATTTCTTAACCGGACTTAGAACAGAAATACAGCAGCTCCGTAAGGGGGCAGATCAAAGCTGATAGAATAATCCTTGTAATGGTAAGGCTTTTTCTCTGCCATGATCTCTGCGGGAATTTCATTGCCCCAGCCGCCGAAACGCTCCTCATCGCTGTTGAGCAGCAACTTATATTTCTTCTTTTTCGGCACGGGTACGGTATAATTCTCCCATTTCATCGGAGTCATATTCAATACAAACAGCAGATTGTTCTTGCTGCTGGAACATTTTCTCACAAAGCAATAGGTGCTGTGTTCTGCATCATCCGCATTCATCCACTCGAAACCGTCCCAGGTATTGTCGATCTCATACATTGCAGGATACTTGCGGTACAGTTCCAACAGTTCCTTTACATAGGTATGTACGCCCTGATTCAGCTTCTCACCTAACAGATACCAGTCCAGTTCGCGCTCTTCACTCCACTCACGCTCCTGTCCGAAATCCTGTCCCATGAACAGCAGCTTTTTGCCGGAATGTCCGAACATGTAGGTATAGCCCACACGCAGATTTGCGTATTTATCCGCAGTATAACCTGGCATCTTATTTACCATGGAACACTTCAGATGTACCACTTCGTCATGAGACAAGGGCAGAATGTAGTTCTCACTGTCATTGTAGCTCATGGCAAAGGTCATAGCGTAATGATTGCCCTTACGATACAGAGGATCCAGCTTCATGTATTCACAGAAATCATGCATCCAGCCCATATTCCATTTAAAGGAGAAGCCTAATCCCTCGCCTCCGATATCGCTGGTCACATTCGGCCACGCCGTGGATTCCTCGGCAATTGTCACAAATCCGGGATACGTTCCACGGATGACAGAATTCAGATGGTGGAAGAACTCAATGGCCTCCAGATTCTTGTTGCCACCGAATTTATTCGGCAGCCACTCACCTTCTTTTTTACCATAATCCAGATATAGCATGGATGCCACCGCATCTACACGGATGCCGTCCACATGGAACTCTCTGAGCCAGAACAAGGCATTGGCTACCAGGAAGTTCTTTACTTCATTTTTGCCGTAATTGAAGATTTTGGTTCCCCATTCGGGATGCTCTCCCAGACGGGGATCGGGATGTTCAAAAATGCACTGACCGTCAAATTCAGCCAAGCCATGGGCATCAGTTGCAAAATGCGCAGGTACCCAGTCCAGAATCACGCCGACTCCGGCCTTGTGCAGTTCGTTGATCAGGTACATGAAATCTTTCGGCGTTCCGTAACGGGAAGTCGGTGCATAGTAGCCGGTCACCTGATATCCCCAGGAACCGTCAAACGGATGCTCTGCAATACCCATCAGTTCTACATGGGTATACTTCATCTCCTTCAGATATTCTATGATCCGGTCCGCAAACTCCCGGTAATTGTAGAATCCTTCGGCGGTACCGTTGTTAGGATGCTTCATAAAAGAACCGATATGGCATTCGTAGATCGCCATAGGCTCTTTATTCATGTCCTTTTTGTCCCGGGCTTCCATCCACTTGGAATCTCTCCAGTCAAAGCCTGTAATATCGGTGACGATAGATGCCGTGCCCGGCCGGTACTCCGCATAATTGGCAAAAGGATCGGCTTTGTAGAGCTTTCTGCCATCCCTTGCATAGATCAGGAACTTATACATCGTTCCCTCTTCCACACCGGGAATGAACAGCCCCCAGATACCGCCTTCTCCCAGCTTCTGCATGGGATGGGATTCCTCATTCCATTCATTGAATGTGCCAATGACATTCACCTGTGCTGCATTTGGTGCCCATACTCCGAAATAGACTCCCTGCACGCCGTCTTCCACCGACAGATGTGCACCCAGTTTTTTGTAAATATCATAATGGGTCCCCTGGGCAAAAAGATACTGATCTGCTTCGGAAATAAATACCTTCTCCTTCGTCATGACCGCGCCTCCCGCTATACAAAGTCTTTCTCGGTGAGGATGATCATATCCTCATCGTCATATCTCTTGGCAAACAGGACATCGAAGAAATGCTTCAATGTCTTTTTATTTGCATGAGCGATCGCTTCATCCACGATCTGCTTTACATCCACTACCGTAACCACATGATCTATCGTCTGCATATCTTCGATTCTGGTATGTAACGCCAGCTCTCCGAGTTCGTCAATAGAGTATTCCATCTCCCGTGCATACTGTTTGCCGAATGCCACCAGTGTGTTATTGCTGAGGGCTTCCACATCCATTCGTGCGGTAAAGCACTCTCTCAATTTTTCATGTTTCTCGAGGAATTTATCAATATCCCTCTTCGTATCTTCCAGAATAATTACGATTCCCTGACTCTCCTGCTGCAATGCCTTGTGAAGTACATTTGCCGTAGCATCGTTCATTTCGGATGCCTTGCAAATGATCAGCGCGCCGTTTTTCAGCTTGGATAAGGTATCTGCAGTATCCTTTTTATTCAATGCATGTCCAGAGATCTTTGCCACTTTTCCGGAGAAATTGCTGTCGGTTGCCTGAATTTCGCGAACCATGTTCTTCGCCAGAGATAAGGTATCCATACCCTCTTCTCCAGTGATGATCACGTTGCCGGTGTAGGCTGCCAGACTGATATTATCAATGGCCTTGACTAACTGCTCTCTGGCAGATCTGCTCTGGATAAAGGGTGCGTACAGCTCTCTCTCTTCTCTGGTAAGCGCACGAACCTTTGCTTTGTCTCGCTCTACTGCGGGGCGCTCCGGCTGTTCCGGTGCTTCCCCGGCTTCCGGCGTTTCCTCAGCCGTCAGTTCTATCTCTTCGCTGGCTGTTTCCTCATCTACCGATTCTACTGCTTCCGCCGTGGGCTCCTCTACAGGCTCGTCATCCATTGCTTCTTCCGGTTCTGCCTGTTCCTCGTCTATGATTTCTTCCTGCTCATAGATTTCTGCTTCCGGTTCCGCAGGTTCCTCAAATTCTTCTGCTTCCGGCTCATATGCAGGTTCTTCCGCGAGTTCTTCTACAGTATCCTCTTCCGGAAGCTCTTCTACAGGCTCTTGTTCCGCTTCCTCTGCAGGAGCAGCCTCCGTCAGTTCTTCCACGGGTTCCTCTGTGGCAGGCTCTTCCGTGATCTCTTCCAGCTCTTCTACCTCATCGGTATCTGTTGTATCTTCTGCCACGGTATCTGCCGTGTCCGCAGCTTTTTCTTTTTCCAGTTTTTCCAGCAATCCGTCTCTTACCGCCTGTTCAAACTCCGTGAACATGGCTCCGGTCTGCTGTAATACATGTTGGCGAACCTCTTCTTCTCTCTTCTCCAGATTCTCCTTCTTCTTGCGTTCCCACTCTGCCAGAATATCCTCGATATTCATCTGGCCGGTGATCTGTTTCTCAATGCTCTCTGCCTCCGGCATTACCAGGCTGATCTGACCGTCGGATTCCTGTGCCAGCACATCGGCCAGTTCCTTGGGTGGCTCTACGGGAGCTTCCGGTACTTTCTGTGTTTCCGGTTCCTTCACGATTTCCTGTACTTCCGGTGTCTTCTGTACTTCAGATAGCTCCGGTACTACATCGGTTCTTCTTGCAACAACAGGCTCTTCCGGCAGAATCTCTTCCGTCTCTACCTGGGGCACCTGTGACAGATCGCCGATTTCTCCGGTCTCCCCAAAGAATACTTCCGAGCTCTCCATCTGCTCCGTCTCCGGCTCCAGATCGTCTTCACTGACATCTGCGATCTCTGGATAATCCAGAGACTCCGTATCGGAATCCCCGGGATCGATCATGGGTGCCACGATAGAACGGGTAATGGAATCCGAAGTCTCCTTCGCATGGTCCTCACTCAGTACCTCCCGCAGGCCTGCTGCCAGTTCTGCCTGTAGATTGATCGTATTATATTGTCCCACATCCATGGTCTTCACATGAATGTCGAAATCATCTTCCGCCGGCTGTGCGGGTGCCTGCTGGGGCTGCACCGGTTCATAGACTCTGGTGTCATCAATCACCTGATCATAAGCCCCCTCCTGTGCATAACCCTGATTCGGGTCATAACTTCCATCCTGTGCATAGCCCTGGTTCGGGTCATAACTTCCGTCTTGTGCATAGCCCTGGTTCGGGTCATAACTTCCGCCCTGTTCATAGCCCTGATTCGGGTCGTAACTTCCGTCTTGCACATAGCCCTGATTCGGATCATAAGTTTCGTTCTGTCCATAACCGGGATCCTGCGCATAATTCTGAGAATACTGCTGCGTACCGGGCGCGTCAAAACGATGATCGTATTTTTCCTGCTGTTCCGGTGTTAGCGGCTGATGGAGCATTTTCAGCTCCATTGCCTTGATAACGTATTTGCCCTCGCCAAACCAAAGGATCAGCTCATCACATTCCTCTACACATCTGGCAGCAAGTCCTACTCTATGATATAGATAAGCCAACTCATATGCCCATTTTTCTCTGTAATCTCTCTTTTTCAGTTCTTCCAGAACAGCAATGCGCTCTTCCAGACTGACATCCTGCGCCTCATATAATTTGTACTGCAAAATATATCTGCCGGGATCCTTGGGCGCTACCTGCACAAACTCTTTGTAATACTCGATAGCCTGTACATACTCTTCCATTTTAATGGAAAGCTCGCACAGAGAATAGCAGATCGTCCTTCCTCCCGGACGGCGTTCATATGCCAGAAGCAGCATATCTCTGGCATCCTCGTATCTTCGATTGATCTTGTAAAGGTCACTGATAGTGCACAGCATCATAACACTTTTGACTCTGCGCCAGTCAATGGTATCCGCAATCTCCGCAGCCTGCGCATACTCCCCACGGCTGATCAAGTCTTTGATTTCTTCCGCTCTTAATTTATATTCACTCTTATCCAAGGTATTTCGCTCCCTTAACCTTTTCTTATCCTAAGCTTCTCATTTCCCCGGGTACACTACCCCACTTTTTTCTTATTCAGTGTACCATAGTACCCATTGATATGTCAAAATCAAACTGGGCAAAATGTATGGAAATCTCCCCTTCGGAATACTACCCACGAAAGTGGGATGACTTCTTGGGCTTTTGACGTTTTTTCGCCTGTCGGATTGCTTCTTTGCGTCGGTTACGAAGGTCCTGATCCACCGAACGATACCGGGATCTGGAACGATTTCTTCTGCGGTTAAATCTCCAGGTCAGGCGGGTACTGCGGTGGGCAAAATGATAATTCTTGAAAAACGTACGTAATAACAGTGCAAGGAAGATCAATACCGCAATTCCCACGATACAGAAAAATACTTTTACCACATTAATGAAAATAACCGCAGGACCGCCGGAAGTGCTGTTTTCCTCCTCCGGGGATGTCTCCTGTGCAACCGTTGGAATTCCACCATTGTTTCCGGTGTTATCTCCTGCTGTTTCAGTTGTCTCTGTATTGTCTGCCTCTGTGGTCGTTGTGCCTGACTGCGTTTCATCGGTTGCACCGCTTTCCTCTGCAGACTCCGTGGTCTCTGCCGTATTTTCCCGGAAGACACTACTGCCCTTTTCCGCTGCCGTAAAGTCCAGGGATGCCGTTCCCAGTACCACATCATTGTAAGTATAAGTGATCACAGCCACCTGTCCTGGTTCTGTATTATCATAGGAAATACTGGACACCGCATCCTGAAAGGTGATGGTGTTCGGCAAAGTGATGCTGTCCGTCTGGTTCAGTTCCAGAATCGGTTTGGAGTTGCCGAAAATATCATTCCCACTGTAAAAAGATCCTGCATTCTCGATATTATACTTGGTCTCTGTCTGAGAAATGTTCACTCTCTGAAAATTGCTGAAACCATAATCAAACAGAGCGATTGTATCTTCATAGTAATTCGGATTTTCGTCTTTCATGACCACACAGATCAGCTTCATGCCGTCTTTTTCCGCACAGGACACCAGTGTACTGCGGGCAACATCGGTGTAACCGGTCTTACAGCCTACCAGATACGGATATGCATATTTACCGCCGGGGATCAGTTCCATCTTGTTGACTTCCATAATATCATCTGGCTGGCGTTCCGACGGCAAAATGTGCAGCATATGTGTCATTGTCATTTTACACAGCGCTTCGTTGGCAAAAAAAGCTCTTCCGATCATCGCCAGGTCATAGGCACTGGTGTAATGATCCTCATTGGGAAGTCCGTTGGGATTGACGAAATTGGAATCAACACACCCCAGTTCCTTGGCTCTTTCATTCATGATCGGTGCAAAGTCCTGCCAGGTCGTTCCGGAAATATGCTCTGCTACCGCGAAAGAAACTTCATTGGCGGAGCGGATCAGAATGGCATTCAGACATTCCTCCATGGTCAGCTGCTCGCCGGGGTCAATAGCGATATGGTTGCTTCCGGGATCAATATCGTGTACCGCATCATAGGAGAAATCCACGATCTCATCCATGCTGCAGCGCTCGGATGCGATCAATGTTGTCAGAATTTTGGTGGTACTGGCAGGGTATTCCTGCTGATGGATATTTTTGGCATAAAGAATCGCTCCGGTATCCGCATCCATCAAAATGGCGGATTCTGCGCTGACTACCGGTCCCGTAGGCCAGTTTGCCACTTCATTGGACTGAATGGCCAGTGCCTGATTGCGGGCGATGTTCTCTTCTTTGATCGTTGCAGCAGAGACACTAAGCCCCTGAGATGCAAAAAGGCAGAGAGCGCTGATTCCCATCACTGCCCTGGTTAAAAAACTTCTATATGAAAAATGCCTGAAAAACTGCATGTATAAATCCTTCCTGATATCTTCAAAATAAAATGGTGTATGATAATGCGCATTCTTTATCATACACCATTTTACCTAAAAACCAAAGTCTTATCTCTATTTTTTAATTCTTTTTAAGACCTTCTGCGAACGCTGTCATTCTCTATACGGAATACCGTAAATGTTCCTGTCCGTCGAAGTCTTTCCACACAAAATTTTTGCCTTCCCAGATCATGTATCCGTGCCAGCTTTCTTCCTTGGGAATCGACACGGACCCCGGATTCATGCAGATATACTGCTCTGTCTCATGAACAACGCATTTCGGCACATGAGTATGACCGTGCAGTAAAATATCTCCGGAATGCAATGGCGGCAGTTTCTGCTCATTATAGATATGTCCATGGGTGGCATAGATTGCCTGCGTCCCCTCCGCAAGTACACAATAATCACTCAGCACCGGAAATTCCAGCACCATCTGATCCACCTCCGTATCGCAATTACCGCGTACACAATAGATATCATTTTTCCGCTCGTTCAATAAAGCGATCACTTCCTTGGGCGCATAATCTCTGGGCAGATCATTTCTGGGGCCGTGGTATAAAATATCCCCCAGTAAAAGCAGCCTGTCGGCCCCTTCCTCCGTATATGCTTCCAACAGTTTTCGACAGTAATATGCCGATCCGTGAATATCCGATGCAATCATCCATTTCATAAATTTTCTCCTCCTACTGCCAGTATAATCCCCCGGCCTGTGACTTGACAAGCTTTCTCAGATAAAGTACATTGACAATACAGATTACTATAAGAAAGGCTGAGATTACCATGAGGTTACGAAATATTACCGGTTCCCGGGAAGTTATTGCGGAAAGTCCCTATGTCGTACCGGAAGATACCCTGGAAGCATGCCCCGGAACCTGGCATGAGATTTTCGGAAACGATCATCCGATCCATATTGAGATCGGTATGGGAAAAGGACGTTTCCTAAATACCCTTGCAAAGCAGAATCCGCAGATTAATTATGTGGGAATTGAAAAATATTCCAGCGTATTGCTCCGTGCGATCCAGAAAATGGAAGAGGACGAGCTTCCCAACCTGAAATTCATCCGTATGGATGCAGAAGACATCGACAAGGTATTCGGGAAGGGAGAGGTCGACCGGATCTATCTGAACTTCTCCGATCCCTGGCCGAAGGACCGCCATGCCAAGAAACGCCTGCCCTCCAGACAGTTCCTGGCCCGCTATGATGTGATCCTGAAAAAAGAGGGTACGCTGGAATTCAAGACAGACAACCGCCCGTTGTTTGATTTTGCAGTAGAGGAACTGGAGCCCGCCGGATGGAAAGCGCAGGTGATCACCTACGATCTGCATAACGATGCCGCGCTGATGGAGGGGAACGTCATGACCGAATACGAGGAAAAGTTTTCCTCCGTTGGCAATCCCATCTGCAAATATATTATTTACAGATAAGGCCCCGAATATAGAATCTTATTTTTGAGATACTATCAACAACAGATAACAGAAAGGAAGGATACTTATGGAATATACGTTTACCGTTGCTAATTTTGAGGAAGAAGTTCTGAACTCCCCTCTGCCCGTTCTGGTAGATTTCTACGCAGACTGGTGCAATCCCTGCAAGATGATGGCTCCTACCGTGGCAAAGCTGGCAGAAGCTTACGAGGGAAAAGTAAAGGTCGGCAAGATCAATGTGGATGAGAACATGACCATCGCCCAGAAGTACCGCGTGGCAAGCATTCCGAATTTTGTGATCTTCAGAGACGGACAACCCGTGGCCAACTTCGTCGGCGCCATGTCCGAAGCAGACTTCCGTGAGAAGCTGGAGCAGGTGATTCTGTAAAAATCAGTTTTTTAAAACCCGGGTACGGTGAGCGGATGCCTCTGCCGTATCCGGGTTTTTGATTTTTTACAGATATTTTCCCGTAATGCTGTCGGCATCTGCCTTGATCTGCTCCAGAGTTCCCACAGCAACGACCCTGCCGCCATCTGCTACGCAGCTGATTTTGCTCATTTATGAGGTGGTGGCTCAAATAATTAAAACAGATCCAGCATATTGTCCAGATAGATTTCCTCTCTGACCTGCAGCTGGTACTCCGGTTTCGTCATATAATACAGTAAAAATTCCAGAACCAGTGCACTGCCCAG
>ENA-UEQJ01002223-UEQJ01002223.1-human-gut-metagenome-genome-assembly--contig:-NODE-2223-length-14169-cov-3.821459_pt1 | contig 14169 bp, 13 predicted proteins | sample MGYA00242937_ERZ507938 | MGnify/ENA primary metagenome ERZ507938 (study PRJEB26167, sample SAMN06115437) | human gut metagenome | host: Homo sapiens | place: China:Gansu | collected 2015-07-03...
ATTTCCGCAAAAATTTTGACCCCGGCATCATGGCGCTGTTCACCGGCGAGCTCGGCTTTTCGGAGCAGGAGCTTGAAGGCGAGTTCCGCTTCTGGCAGGACTGGGTGCGCACGCGCGTGCCGAGCGCCTATCCCGGCATCTGCGAAATTCTGCGGCGGCACAAGGACGCGGGCGGGTATATCGCCGTCGTCTCGCACTCCATGCGCGAGAGCATCGAGCGCGATTACCGGGAAAACGATCTTCCCGAGCCGGATATCATCTTCGGCTGGGAGCAGCCGCCCGAGCAGCGCAAGCCGAACACCTGGCCGCTGGAGCAGATCATGGAGCGCTTCGGCCTTGAGCCGCAGGAGCTTCTTGTCGTCGACGATCTGAAGCCCGGCTACGACATGGCGCGCGCCGCAGGCGTTCCCTTCGCCGCCGCAGGCTGGGCGAATGATATCCCGGAAATCGAGCAGTTCATGCGGCAAAACTGCGATTTCTACTGCAAAACCGTCGCCGATCTCGACCGGCTGCTGGAGGAATCATAACAGCCGCTCCCGGTGGGAACCGGGGGCGGCTGTTTGTATGCTCTGCTTATTTCTTTATGGCCAGCGCCTGCTTGACCTTGGCGATGATGCCGTCGGCATTGACGCCGTAGGCGTCGAGCACCAGCGGGGCCTTGCCGCTGCGGCCAAACTCGTCGTTGACGCCGTGGCGGACGACGGGCACGGGATAATTCTCGCTCAGATATTCGGCGACTGCCGCGCCAAGACCGCCGAGGACGTTGGCCTCTTCGGTGGTGACGATCGCGCCGGTTTCCTTCGCGGCCTTCAGAACCAGCTCGGTGTCGAGCGGCTTGATGGTGTGCATATCGATGACGCGGGCGGAGATGCCCTCGGCGGCCAGCTTTTCGGCGGCGGCCAGCGCCATCTGCACGTTCATGCCGACCGCGATGATGGTCACGTCGGTGCCGTCCCGCAGCGTTGCGCCCTTGCCAAGCTCAAACCTGTAGCCGGGGATGGAATCCGTGACCGTTTCGACGGCCAGACGGCCCAGACGCATATAGGCCGGACCCTCGTAGTTGACCAGCGCCTCAACGGCCAGCCGCATCTCGTTGCCGTCGCACGGGCACAGGACCAGCATACCGGGGATGGCGCGCATGATGGCAAAATCCTCGATGCACTGGTGCGTCGCGCCGTCTTCGCCGACGGACAGACCGCCGTGGCTGCCGACGACCTTGACATTCAGGTGCGGGTAAGCGACGGAGTTGCGGACCTGCTCCCAGGCACGGCCGGCTGCGAACATGGCGAACGTGTTGACGAAGGGCTTGAAGCCGCACAGGCTCATACCGGCGGCGACGCCGACCATATCGGCCTCGGCGATGCCCATATCAAAAAAGCGTTCCGGGCAGGCGGCCTTGAAATACTTCGTCATGGTCGCGCCTGCGAGGTCTGCGTCGAAGCAGACAAGGTCGGGATATTTTTCGGCCAGCGCGGCAAGCGCCTTGCCGTATGCTTCACGGGTTGCAATTTTCTCAGCCATTTTTTAACCCTCCAGTTCCTTGATCTTCGCTTCAAGCTCTGCTTTGGCCTGCGCCCACTGCTCGTCGTTTGGCGCCTTGCCGTGCCAGCCCGCGTTGTTTTCCATAAAGCTCACGCCTTTGCCCTTGATGGTCTTTGCGAGGATCATGGTGGGCTGCCCCTTGGTCTGCTCGGCTTCCTTGTAAGCGGCTTCGATCTGATTGAAGTCATGACCGTCGATCTTGATAACGTGCCAACCGAAAGACTCGAACTTCTTGTCCAGCGGCTCGGTGGGCATGACGTCCTTCGTCTCGCCGTCGATCTGCAGACCGTTGACGTCAACGCAGGCGCACAGATTGTCGAGGTGGTACTTGTTGGCGGCCATCATGGCCTCCCAGACCTGACCCTCGGCGACCTCGCCGTCGCCGAGAATGGCGTAAACGCGGTAGTCCTTCTGCGCGACCTTACCGGCCAGCGCCATGCCGACGGCGACGGAGATGCCCTGGCCCAGAGAGCCGGTAGACATATCGACGCCGGGGACGTATTTCATTTCCACATGGCCGGACATATGGCCGTCGATGCGGCGGAACATCTTGAGATCCTCGACCGGGAAGAAGCCGCGCAGCGCCAGCACCGGGTACATGGCGGGGGAGCAGTGGCCCTTGGACATGACGAAGCGGTCACGGCCGGGGTCATGCGGGTTCTTGGGATCGACGCGCATTTCGGCAAAGTACAGGTACGTCAGCACGTCCATGCAGCTCATCGAGCCGCCCGGATGGCCGGAGGCCGCGTCGTGCACCATCTGGACGCCATAAAGACGCGCCTTTGCCGCGTTCAGCTCGAGCGCCTTCAGTTTGGTTTGTTCCATATGAATTCCTTCCTTTGTTCATAGAATCGGGATTTTCCTGCGTTTGTGTGGGATTGATTTGTCTCGCAGGAAAACTCATTTTGCTTCTTGTTGCATTCCGGCTTCTATCATACAATATCTGCGCGGATTTTTCCAGTAGTATTTACAAAAAAACAGGTTTTTGCGTTCAGTTCAGGTATTTGCCGCCTCTGCCGCCCGGCACAGGGCGACGAACGCCTCCCGGACGGGGGCGGGGGAGAGCAGCTGCGCCCGCGCGCCGAATGAGGCAAGCCAGCCGAAAAAGTTCGGCGACACCGCGACCTCGACCGTGCAGATAAACGCGTCCGGCCCATCCGGGACGCAAGGGGTCCCGCGGCCGAAGCGGTCGATCACAACACCCGCCAGCGACCGGTCAAAGCGCAGCCGCAGCTGCTCCCGGCTGCCGGCGAACATACCAAAGACGTTTTTGCCGTATTCGGTCAGATCAAGCTCCCGCGTCTGCGCGTCCATATAGCGCGGCTGGCCCGTCATGCTGATCGAGGCCATCTTGTCCACACGGTAATGCGTCAGCCCGTGGCGCTCGGAATGCGCGATGAGATAATAATTTTCATCCTGCCAGCACAGCGCATAGGGGCTGGCAGTATACAGCCCCCGCCGGTAGCGGCGGGAGCCGTTCAGATCATAGTCAAAATAGCGGAACGTGATGCGGCTGTTTTTCTGGATGGCCTCGTGCAGCAGATCGACGGAATAATAGACGCTCTCGTTCATGGTCTTGACGCGTCCGGCGACTGTGACCTGCCGCCGCAGGCTCCCGGCGGCATACCCGCTGGCAAGCGTCTCAAGCTTGGCGATCAGCTGCATGGACTTCCGCTCCGACAGGAATTTGCTCGACTGCACCGCGTCGACCAGCAGCTTCAGCTCCGGCAGCTCAAACGTGCGCGAGGCAAGAAAATACCCGCCGTTCCGGCCCTTGACCGTCACGATATCCATGCCGAACTGCTGCAGGCACAAAATATCGTCGTAGACGCTCTTGCGCTCGGCCCGGATGCCCTGCGCGGCGAGCGCGTCCAGAATGTCCTGCATGGAGAGCAGGTGCTCCTCATCCGACTGCCGCTCGAACAGCTCCTTTAAATACAGCAGCTTCAGCTTCTGATTCTCCGTCCGTCCCATCGTCCGCGCCTCCTGTCAGTAGTGGTATATTTATTGTACAGATTTTTCGCGCCGGGAGCAAGTGGAATTGCGGATTTTCCAAAAACGTGATAAACTATAAAAAATACGCTTGCAGGAGGCCACTTATGCTGTATCTGGGCTGCCATTTGTCCTCGTCGAAGGGCTATGCCGCGATGGGGAGGACCGCGCTTTCCATCGGCGCGAACACCTTTCAGTTTTTTACGCGCAATCCGCGCGGCGGTGCTGCAAAAAGTGCTGACCCGGCGGACGCCGCCGTGCTCGTGCAGATGCAGCAGGACGGGCAGTTGGGCCGCGTCGTGGCCCATGCGCCGTATACGCTGAACCCGTGCTCCAAGGACGAGCGGACGCGGGAATTTGCCCGCGAGGTCTTTGAAAGCGATTTGCAGCGCATGGAGCTGACGCCCGGAAACTTCTACAATTTCCATCCCGGCAGCCATGTCGGACAGGGCGTTGAAGCCGGGATCGAGCTGATCGCCGCGTGTCTGGATGCGGTCGTCCGGCCGGAGCAGCACACGACCGTTCTGCTCGAAACGATGTCCGGAAAGGGCAGCGAGGTCGGCGGCCGGTTCGAGGAGCTGCGCGCGATTCTTGACGCCTGCCGGTGCGGGGAGTTGCTCGGCGTGTGCCTCGATACGTGCCATGTGTCGGACGCGGGATACGACATTGTAAACGATCTGGACGGCGTGCTGGCTGAATTCGACCGCGTGATCGGCCTTGACCGGCTGAAGGCGCTGCATCTGAACGACAGCAAAAACCCCTGCGGCGCGCATAAGGACCGGCATGAAAAGCTCGGGCAGGGCTGTCTGGGGCTGGAAATGTTCCGGCGTATTCTGCACCACCCGGCCCTGCGGGGGCTGCCCATGATCCTCGAAACGCCGAACGAGCTGCCGGGCTACGCGCAGGAGCTTGCACTGCTGCGCGCACTAGGGTGTATCTGAAAACTCCCAACGCACCCGGACAGCGGGCCTTTTTGCGGTGCGCCGCGTCATTTTTCCTTGAAATACGTCAGTATTCCTGCGAAAAAATGTCTTGCGCAACGCAAAAATCCCTCGCTGCCGGTCACATCATGAGTTTTCAGATACACCCTAGGGGAATCTCTGAATTGACGTTTTCTGTCGAATATGATACTTTATAGATAACTGGGAAAAGGAGAATCGCGTATGAACGAACATCGAGACAAGCCATACGTCAAATGGGGTCTGACGGCGCTGGTCGTGATCTTTGTCAGCATTCTGCTCGTCGTGATCTTTACGGATCTGCCGGGTTTCTTCGGTGTGCTGACGGCGCTGGAGATGATTCTGGAGCCGCTGATCTTCGGCGTGGTGATCGCGTTCCTTCTGAACCCGATCGTGCGCTTCGTCGACAGCCGCCTGCTGCCGCTGCTGGAACAGAAGACAAAGTGGAAGCCCGCGCTCATCCGCAATCTGAGCCGTGCGGCGGGCATCTTCGTCAGCGTTGTTGTGGCAGTCCTGATTTTATACGCGTTCTTCTCCATGCTGCTGCCGCAGCTGTATGAGAGCGTCGTCGGGATCGTGGACAACGCGGAGACGTATTATACCAGCATCGACCGCTGGGTCACGAACATCCTCGAGGACAACCCCGAGATCCAGAGCTATGTCGACTCGGCGCTCGGCAAGATCTATGATTTCATCAACAACTGGATCACCACGACGTTTTTGCAGGACGTGCAGAAGCTCCTGACCACGCTCACAAGCTCCGTAGTCGCCTTTGTCAAGGGCTTTATGAACTTCCTCATCGGCTTCGTCGCGTCGATCTATATCCTGTGGTCGAAGGAGACGTTTCAGGCGCAGAGCAAGAAGATCATCGTCGCGCTGCTCTCGCCGAAGGGCGCGGATCACGTGTTCTATCTCGGCCGCAATATCTACCGCGTGTTCAACGGCTTCGTCATCGGCAAGATTGTCGACTCGGCCATCATCGGCGTTCTTTGCTATATCGGCATTCTGATCCTCAAGATGCCGTATCCGGCCCTGATCGCCACGGTCATCGGCGTGACGAACGTCATCCCGTTTTTCGGGCCGATCATCGGTCTTGTGCCGTGCGCGTTCCTCATTCTGCTGGTGAACCCGCTGCAGGCGTTCTATTTCGTCATCTTCATTCTGGTCCTGCAGCAGGTGGACGGCAATGTCATCGGGCCGAAGATCCTCGGCAACACCGTCGGCATCTCGGGCTTCTGGGTGCTTGCGTCCATCACCATCGCGGCCAGCCTCTTCGGCTTCGCAGGCATGATCCTGGGCGTGCCGGTGTTTGCGATCATTTACCTGCTCATTTCCGACTCTGTCAACAATAAGCTTCGCAAAAAGAATCTGACTACCGACACGACGGCCTACGGCCCGATCAGCGAGGTCGCCGAGCTTCCGGAGCAGGACAGAACCGCCGCACCGTAACCGCCCGTACATGGAGAATTTCTCATGCAGGATGCACTGACTACGTTTTTTTCACAATTTGAGCCCGTTCCGTGGCTGTGCTATCTGTTCCCGGTGCTTGCGCTGGGGATCCTGATCCGCTGCGCGGTGAGCCTGCTGACGTTCCGGCCGGAGCCGGAGGTCTGGGCATGGCTGACCACGCCGGATGGCGCGCACATCCCTGTCACGCACTGGGAAAGCCTTATCGGCCGCAGTGCAGGCTGTGATGTACAGCTTGGCTACCCAACCGTCTCGCGCACGCACGCAGTCTTAACGCGCTACGACGACGGCAGCTGGACGATCTCGGACGCGCACTCCAAATCCGGCGTATTTGTCAACGGAAAGCAGACGGCTCTCTCTGCGCTGCGCTTCGGCGACGTCATTACGATGGGCGGCGTGAATTTCACGCTCATCCCCCTGACAAAGGAACAGGAGCGCATTCAGGCCGGGACCCGCACGCGGGCCGGCCACGCCGTGCATCAGGTGCCGACGCTGCTGCTTCTGACGCTGTTCCAGCTGCTGACAGCCATTCAGCTCATCCTCGGCGGCTGCGATCCTGCGCTGGAGCTGACCGCCTTCGGCGGACTGATCGGACTGGAATGGGCGCTGTATCTTGCCTTGCGCGCGTTCCGCAGAACGGGCTTCGAGGCGGAGACGCTGGCGTTTTTCCTGTGCACGATGGGCCTTGCCGTCGTGTCAAGCTCCGCACCGGAAAGTCTGATCAAGGAGCTGCTTGCTATCGTCGCGGGCGTGTGCGTGTTCCTCGTCGTCTGCTGGTCGCTGCGCGATCTGGAGCGGGCAAAGACCGTGCGGTATCTCGCGGCTGTTGCAGGCATCGGCCTGCTGGCGTTCAATCTGCTCTTTGGCGTGGAAAAATTCGGCGCGCGCAACTGGATCCAGCTGGGCGGCGTGTCGTTCCAGCCGTCGGAGTTCGTCAAGGTCTGCTTTATCTATGTCGGCGCGTCCACGCTCTCGCGGCTGATGGCAAAGCGCAATATCGTGCTGTTCATCGCCTATTCCGCCGTGATCTGCGCGTGTCTGGCGCTCATGAAGGATTTCGGAACCGCGATCATTTTCTTTGTCGCGTTCCTTGTCATCGCGTTCCTGCGCTCCGGCAACTTTGCGACCATCGCGCTGGCCATCGCCGCGACGGGCTTCGCGGGCGTTCTGGTACTGCGCTTTCTGCCCTACGCGCGCAACCGCTTTGAGGCGTGGGGCCATGTGTGGGACTATGCGCTCACGACCGGGTATTCCCAGACGCGCTCGATGATGTGCATCGCCTCGGGCGGCCTGTTCGGCCTCGGGCCGGGGAAGGGCTGGCTCAAATACGTCGCGGCGTCAGACACCGATCTGGTCTTCGCCTTCGTCTCGGAGGAATGGGGCCTCATCATGGCGGTTCTGATGGTCGCGTGCATTGTCATTCTCGCCTGCTTCGTCGTGCGTTCCGCGCCCGCGGGCAGAAGCTGCTTTTATACCATCGGCGCCTGCGCGGCTGTGACGGTCATGGTCACGCAGACGATCCTGAACGTGTTCGGCATGGCGGATTTCCTGCCGCTCACGGGCGTGACGTTCCCGTTCGTGTCGAACGGCGGGTCGAGCATGGTCTGTGTCTGGGGCCTGCTGGCCTTTATCAAGGCAGCCGATACCCGGCAGAACGCCTCTGTCGCCATCCGCGTCCCGCACGGCGTCACGCCGCTGCCGGAGGAGCCTGACGCACAGGAGGCTGCTGAGGAACCTGCGGCGGAGGACCCTGACGCCGTCTGGCAGCGTCCTGCCGGAAAGGAGGCGCGCGGATGAAAAAGGTATCGCGCCGCGCGCTGTTCGCGCTGGCTCTGGCCGTTGTGCTTGCCGTGGGGACGCTGGCCTTCTGCGTCAAATACGCGGCAAACGCCGAAAAATGGGTCACGTTTTCCGGCAGTCCGCACGTCTATACCGGCACGAATCTCACCGGCGGCAAAATTTACGACCGCTCCGGCGTACGCATTCTGAACACGACCGACGGCCGTGTGTACAGCACCGACGAGGCCGTGCGCGAGGCGACCGTCCATCTGCTGGGCGACCGCTACGGCTATATCAGCGCGCCGCTGCTGGGCAATTTCGCCGAGCAGATGATCGGCTACGATAAAATTACCGGCCTGAACGAAGCATCCAAGGGCACGGCCAGCGCAAGACTCACCATCAGTGCCGAGGTGCAGAAAGCAGCCCTGCAGGCGCTTGGCAGCTACCACGGCGCAGTCGGCGTTTATAACTACAAAACCGGCGAAATTTTGTGCGCTGTGACCAGTCCCAGCTACGACCCCGACAACATCCCCGATATCGCGGGCGACGAGACAGGCGCGTATGACGGCGTGTATCTCAACCGCTTCTTTGACGCGGCCTATACGCCTGGCTCCATTTTCAAGCTCGTGACGAGCGCTGCTGCACTGGAGCAGAGCGCGTCCGCGCAGACCGAGACACATACCTGCGCCGGGAAAACCATCATCGGCGGACAGGAAATTATCTGTATGTCCAGCCATGGGACGCTTGCCATGCCGGAGGCGCTGGCGCATTCGTGCAACGTCTATTACGGCGAACTGGCCGCGTCCCTCGGCAAAGACACGCTGCAGGCGGTCTGCGATAAGCTGGGCCTCAACGGAACGCTCACCTGCGACGGCTATACCGCCCGGTCGACCGTCGATCTGTCAGACGCGGACGACGGCAGCGTCGCCTGGGCCGGAATCGGCCAGTACACCGACCAGATCACGGCGATCCAGTTCCTGCGCTTTATGGGCGTGATCGCGAACGGCGGAGAGGCGGCGGAGCCGTATCTCATGCAGAAAATTTCCCGCGCGGGCCAGACGGTCTATGAAGCGGAAACGAAGACGACCGGGCGGCTGTTGTCCGAAGAAACAGCCGAAGCGCTCGGAAAGATGATGCGCGGCGCGGTCGTGAACCAGTACGGCGCGTGGCAGTTCGGCAGTCTGACGGTCTGCGCCAAGTCCGGCACGGCGGAGCGCGAAAACGGCCCGGCAGACGCGATGTTCGCGGGCTTCGTGGAGGATGAGGCATATCCGCTCGCGTTCGTCGTCTTCGCCGAACGCGGCGGCTCCGGCAGCCAGACAGCCGCGCCCATCGCCGCAAAGGTCCTTGCCGCGTGCAAGACCATGCTGGATACCCCGAACCCGAACGGTTGAGCGCTTGGACAGCCGGCAGGCGCGAAAAGCAGTCGTCCGCTGGAAAATCCATGCAGCCACATAAAGTATAAACGTAGGAGAATCCCACTATGACTGATTTCCACACGCTGATCGACAGCTATCAGAACTGCGCCTGCGGGCAGGCGCATGAATGTGCCATCCGGGATATCGAGATTGGCAGCGGGCTTGTGTCCGAGGCCGGCGAGATCCTGAAGAAAAACGGCTTTGGCCCCCGGCTCCTGCTGGCGGCGGACGAGCAGACGCTTGCCGCTGCGGACGGCATTGAGGCTTCCCTGTCCGGCTTTACCGTCCTGCGCCATATCTGGCCGTCCATCCGCGTGGCGACCATGCAGGATGTGGAGAAGATCGAGGGGTATTTTGACCGCGTGGACGGCGTGCTTGCCGTCGGCACGGGGTCTGTCCATGACCCGTGCAGGCTTGCCTGTGCGCGGCATAACGTGCCGCTGTGCCTGTTCGCAACAGCCCCCTCGATGGACGGCTTCGCGTCCTATTCCGCGCCCATTGTCAACGGCAATTTCAAGATCACCTATCCCGCAAAATGCCCCGAGGTCATCATCGGCGACACGAAAATTCTCGCGGACGCTCCGGCAGAGCTTAAATCCGCGGGCTTCGGCGATATGATCACGAAATAAATCGCGATCATCGACTGGCAGGTATCGAATCTTCTGACCGGGGAATCCTATTGTGAGCGCGTCGCCGCCCTGACGCGGCGGGCGACCGACCAGATCTTCGCCATGGCTGGACGCGTTACAAAGCGCGATGAAAAAACGGCAGCGGCAATCTTTGAGTCTCTCCTGCTGACCGGCATTGCGATGAGTTTCACCAAAACCTCCCGCCCCGGCAGCGGCACGGAGCATATCATGGCCCATTTCTGGGAGTGCATGGAGCTGCTGGACGGCAAAACGCCCAATTACCACGGCGAGGACGTCGGCGTGACGACGCTCATCATGCTCCGGTATTACGAAGCGCTCTCCCGTCTGCCGCAGGTCACGGCCCATCCGGAGGTCTGCAATTGGGATGAGATCTACCGCATCTACGGCCCATTGGCCCCGGATGTCCAGAAGCTCAACACCCCGGACACCATCACAGACGGCATCGCCCCCCGCCGCATCGAAGCCTGCTGGCCCCAGATCCGCCGGATCGTGCAGTCCGTGCCGTCCTATGACGCCTGCCTTGCCGCCATGCGGCAGGCCGGGTGCAAAACAACGATCGGGGAGGTCGGCAAAGCGCCGGACTTCGTCGAGATCAGCTTCCGCTTCCACCCGTATATGCGCCGCAGGCTGTCATTGAAGCGTGTGAGCCATATGCTGGATCTGCCGGAACCGCTTTTCTGAACAGACACGCCGAAAAGGAGCGCAGAACCATGGAAAATTACGATGAAAAGATGAACTACAGCTTTGAGCCTGTCGCGCCCGAAACGCCTCAGCCGCCGCTGGAACAGGCAAAAGAAGAGATCCGGCGCAGCGGCAAGCACACCGGACTCAAGATCGCAGCGCTGCTGGCCGCGGTGGCGATCGTCGCGGGTGTCGGCGGCTCCGTGCTGACGAAGGCCATCGACGCCATCGGGCAGAAAAACCTCGCCGAGCAGGAAAAGAATGCCTCTGTCGGCGTCATGGCCGAGCAGCCCGTAGAGCAGGAGCAGCCCGCAGCGCCGGAATCGCAGAGCAATGCCGCCTACCGGCTCGAACGGACGCCCCTGCCGGAAACGCTCAAGTCCAACGAGGGCGACAAGACGCTTACACCGGCGCAGGTCTATAAGATGAACATCGGCGCGGTCTGCGGCATTTCCACGCAGGTCACAGCCGACCTCTGGGGCGTGGAAACGACCGGCATATGCACGGGCAGCGGCTTCGTCCTGACGGAGGACGGCTATATCGTCACCAATCACCACGTCGTCACGGATGCGGACGAGGGGACCGTCGTCGTGCAGTTCTATTCGGGCGAGGAATACCCCGCCGCCATCGTCGGCACGGACAGCATGAACGACGTTGCGCTTCTGAAGATCGAGGCAGAGGGCCTGCAGACCGTCACGGTCGGCGATTCCGACGAGGTCGAGGTCGGCGAGACAGTCGAGGCCATCGGAAATCCGCTGGGCGATCTGACGTTCACCATGACCGCCGGTTACATCAGCGCGCTTGACCGCGAGATCGACACCGACGGAACGGTCATCAATATGCTGCAGACCGACGCGGCTATCAACTCCGGCAACTCCGGCGGGCCGCTGTTCGATATGAACGGCAATATCATCGGCGTTACGACCGCGAAGGTATCCGGAACGACGGAGACGGGCGTGACCATCGAAGGCCTCGGCTTCGCCATTCCCATCAACGACGTGCTGCGCGTGGTGTATGACCTGCAGCAGTATGGCCGCGTCCGCGGCCGGGCCTATCTCGGCGTCACGCTGCAGAATCTCGACGCAGAGGTTGCGGAAATTTACGGCCTGCCCTCCGGACCGCAGGTCGTGACCGTGACGGAAGGCAGCTGCTCGGAAAAGGCCGGTTTGCAGCCGCACGATATCATTCTGGAATTTGACGGCCGCGAGATCAACGCGTATTCCGATCTTGTCTCCGCACTTTCCAAGCACCGGGCGGGCGACACCGTCAAGCTGAAGCTCTACCGCGCGGGCGCGGAGATCGAGGTCACGCTCACGCTCGACGAGCGGCCCGGCGAGGAGGAGATCAACGAGGCCGAGCAGCAGGCGCAGAACGAGCTGGAAGGCCAGTCCGGGCAGGAGGAAGAATTCACCGTCCCTGACTTTGACGGCTACGGCTACGATTACGGCGGATAAAAGGCATATCCCCCTGTCCATCGCATAAGGATGGACAGGGGTGATGTTTTATGAAGCGATTTTTCCGGCAGTACGGCAGACTGACGCTGGCGCTGGCGGCGGTGCTGGCGTTCTGCGCCGTTCTGCCGCTGCTGTTTCAGCAGAGCCAGTCGATCGAAACCGGGTCGTGGGGCCTGAGCTTCCGGACGGAGGGCCAGCCGCCCGTCGGCAACGCGTCAAAGGAGGCGCTGCGGCGCTATGACGCGGTCTATCTCGGCGATGAGACACAGAAGAAGATCTATCTGACCTTTGACGCAGGCTATGAAAACGGCTGCACGGAGCCGATTCTGGAGGCGCTGGCGAAGCACAACGTCAAGGCGGCGTTCTTCGTTGTGGGCAACTACATCGAGCAGAACCCGGAGCTTGTGCGCCGGATGCTGCGCGAGGGGCATATCGTCGGCAACCACACGTACCACCACTATGATATGTCGAAGCTTTCAGACGAAGCCGCCTTCAATCAGGAGCTGACAAGCCTCGAAACGCTCTACCGGGAGACGACCGGCGAGGACCTGCCGCGCTATTACCGCCCGCCGCAGGGCATTTACAGCGAAAAAAATCTTGAAATGGCGCAGAAGCTCGGCTACCGGACGGTATTCTGGTCGCTGGCCTACGTCGACTGGTATCAGGACAACCAGCCGACCGACGAGCAGGCGTTTTCCAAGCTCCTGCCGCGCATCCATCCGGGCGCGGTCGTGCTGCTGCACTCCACGTCGCAGACGAACGCGCGGATCTTGGACACGCTGCTGAGCAAATGGGAGGAGATGGGCTATTCCTTCGGAACACTCGACGAGCTGTTCGCGTAGCCGTCACCATTTTCGGACCTCTGCATAACATGGAATGAGCGAGCGATCAAACGCTACGTTATCTTTCAGGAGGTCTTGTTATGTCTTGTAATCAGTCCGGATTCTGCGCCTTCGGCAACAGCTGGTGGTGGATCATCATCCTTCTGCTGATCTTCGGCACCGGCAGCAATGGCTGCGGCAATTCCTGCGGCTGCGACACCGGCTGCGGCTGCTGACAGCGCTACATGACGCAAAAGGGGAGCGGCGTGAGCCGCTCCCCTTGCGTGCGTGTCAGGGTGTATCTTCCGGCTGGCAGAGCGTGAAGCAGCTGCGGTCGGTGCGGAGCAGGCCGTCGCGCTGCATATTCGAAAGCTCGGCGGACATGGCGCTGCGGTTGACGGACAGGTAATCTGCCAGCTGCTGCCGGTCAAAGGGGATGCGGAAGCTGGCGCTGCCGGCCCGGCGTGCCTGCGCGGACAGATAAGCCAGCAGCTTTTCGCGCGTTGTGCGCTGGGAAAGAAAACCCGCCTTTTCATTCAGCTGCATATTTTTTTCTGCCAGCACCCGGATGAGGTTCTGCGAAAGCGTTTTGTGCTGCGCGCAGGCCTTTTCGCAGGGGGAGAAGACGGCGCGCACGTTCAGATACAGAACGCTTCCGTCCGTGGTGCACTGCACGCTCACTGGGGAAACGGCGTGCGCGCAGGCAAACGCTTCGGCAAACAGCTCGCCCGGCCCAACGGCGGCAAGCAGATTGCGGTTGCCCCAGAAATCCTCCTGCAGGACCTCGGCCTCGCCGGACAGGATGATCCCGGCGGATGAGGCTCTGTCTCCCGCCCGCAGCAGGAACTGCCCACGCCGGAAGCGGGCCTGCCGCGCGGACAGACACGGCAGCATCTCCCGGATCTGCGCCCTGCGCAGGCCCCGGAACAGCGCACATTCGGTCAAAATGTTCGGTTCATCCATAATTTGAATCTCCTTTGTTTGAAAAACAACATACATTTCTTCTTCAGTATCCTATACTATGACCAGAAAGTCAAGTAACTGACGATTGGATCAGCAGTTACTTAAAAAGGGGGCGATGAGCATGATCATGGACGGCTGCCAGGGCAAGCCGAGAACGCCGACCATTGAGGATCGGATCTGTCCGAACTGCGGCAATCCGATCGAGATTTTTTCCACAGACACGGAGGTCGCCTGCGATAACTGCGGCTTCATCGTGTACAACGACAAGCTCAGCTGCGTGCAGTGGTGCAAATATGCCCGCCAGTGCGTGGGCGACGCAATGTATGAGCAGATGATGGCCATTGCCGAACGGCAGAAAGCCAACCGAAAGCTACGCAAATCGGAGGATAACACCCATGATCAGACGGATCATTGAAATTGATGAAGAACGCTGCACGGGCTGC
>ENA-UEQJ01002224-UEQJ01002224.1-human-gut-metagenome-genome-assembly--contig:-NODE-2224-length-14162-cov-4.556905_pt1 | contig 14162 bp, 10 predicted proteins | sample MGYA00242937_ERZ507938 | MGnify/ENA primary metagenome ERZ507938 (study PRJEB26167, sample SAMN06115437) | human gut metagenome | host: Homo sapiens | place: China:Gansu | collected 2015-07-03...
GCACGGCGGCCAGCGCCACGCCGAGATACTGGGCGACGACCGAGCCGTAACCGATGCCGGCGATGCCCATCCCGCAGCGGAAGGCGAAGAACCACGAACAGCCGACATGGACGACGTTTTGCAGAATGGCGATCCACATGGGGATGCGGGCGTTCTGCATCCCGATGAACCAGCCGTTGAGGCCGAAGAGCATGATGCCCGCCGGTACGGCCCAGATGCGGGCGTAGAAGTATTCGGCGACCAGTTCGTCGCCGTTCATGGCCCAGATCGCCGTTTGGCCGAGCGCGCCAGCGTGGCGGTGCATTCGCGGTGGTTCTTCGCGCCGTAGGCCTGCGCCGTCAGTCCGCTCGTGCCCATGCGCAGGAAGGAGCAGTTCCAGTAGATGAAGTTGAAGATCGAAACGCCGACGGCCAGCGATCCGATCGCGCGCGTGGTGTCGCCGCCGCCCAGATTGCCGGCGATCATCGTGCTGTATATCCTCGTTTCGCTGGTGCGGGGGCTTGCCTGCCGGACAAAAGGCTGTGGGAAAGCCGAATAGTTGTATATTTAAAATTTTTTAATTACATTTGCCGCGGATTTCCGCTCTTTGGCTGACATGTCGAGATTTTCGAACCGCATATTGCTGACGCTCCTGCTCGGTCTGTTTTTTGCAGCGCCCGAGGCGGTGCGCTCCCAGGGCTTCGATGCGAAGACCTTGCAGCGCGCGCAGCGCAACGGCCAGACGGGTAACCTCTACGGCAGCAATCCCTACGAGCAGACCGAAGGCGAGGAGGGCGAGAACCAGCAGCCGCAGGACACCACCAAGAAGGAACGGAAAATCCGCAAGCCGCTCGAGTCCTATTTTTTCAATGACTCGATCCGCGCGCTGAACAACTTCAAATGGCACGTGAGCCGCGATTTCAACCGCGTCGAGATCGGGCCTTTGGACACCACGCTGACCGATTACCGGATCGACTATCCGTTCTACCGGGAGGACGTGGGCGACATCGCCCAGGGGGCTTTGGGCCAGACGTCGCTGCCGTTGAACTATTTCCGGCGTCCGCAGTTCTTTGACTTCAGTTTTGCGAGTCCCTACTACGCGTACACCTACAACATGGAGAACGTGCCCTTCTACAACACGAAGAAGCCGATGATCCGGATGAATTACGCGGAGTCGGGGCAGAAGCGTTTCCGTGAGGAGAATTTCGGCATCATGCATGCGCAGAACATCTCTCCGACGACGGGTTTCAACATCGACTACAAGGCGCGGGGCACGCGCGGCCAGTACGTCTGGTCGCGGACCAAGAACCACAACCTTGCGGTGGCCGTCAGCCACACGGGCAGGCGGTATTCGGTCCATGCGGGCTACTACAACAACCACATCGAGCAGCAGGAGAACGGCGGCGTGGTCGGCGAGTGGGCCATTGCGGACACGACGTTCGAGATGCCTTCGGGCGTGCCGATGCGGCTGGCCGACGCCGAGGCCAGGAACCTCTACCGCAACAACGCCTTCTTCGTCACGCAGTCCTACGGCATCCCGCTGCAACGGCTCACGGAGAGCGATTTCTCGATGGCGAACCTCTCGGCGGTGTATATCGGCCATTCGTTCGAGTACAGTTCGTGGAGCAAGGTCTACACCGACAGGAACGAGCCTTATACGAATGAACGGGACCACCGGGACGAGAACGGCGATTTCGTCTCCGCGAAGGGGCATTATTACGATAACTGGTTCATCAACCCTGCGGAGACGCGTGACTCGATCTACGAGCGGAACATTTCGAACCGCTTCTTCGTGCAGGCGCAGCCCTGGGACCGGAACGGAATCGTGGGGACGCTCGACGCCGGCATCGGCATCGACATGCACACCTACTCGCAATTCGAACTGAAAGATTACCTGACGGGGAAGTACACGAAGGTCAACAAGACGAGTTACTTCTTTTACGGCTCCGTCAGCGGAAAGATAAAGAAATATGTCGACTGGGACGGAAACCTCCGTTTCTACCCGTCGGGATACAGAGGCGGAGATCTCTCGATCGGCGCGCACCTCGCGCTGAAAGGCTATCTGCGCGGACACCCCCTGATTCTCGAAGGCCGGTTCTCGATGGACCGCCGCTCGCCGACCTACTGGCAGGAGAATCTGTTCTCTAACCATTATATATGGAACACTCCTTTAAGCAAGGAGAATGAAACTCGGTTCGAGGTCAAGTTTTCGGTTCCCGATTTCGCGTTCGAAGCGGGGGCATGGCAGGGAGTCGTCTCCGACAAGATTTACTATGCGTCGGACAGCAACGTCGCCCAGCACAGCGGCAACGTCAGCCTCACGAGTGTGTATGCTCGCAAAGATTTCCGTTTAGGCGGACTTCATTTGGACAACAGGGTATTGTTGCAGTGGAGCACGGATCAAGATGTTGTACCCGTTCCGCTTTTGAGCGCCTTCCTGTCGTATTACTACGAATTCTGGGTCGTGCGCGATGTGCTGCGCCTGCAGATCGGTCTGGACGGACGCTATAATACCAAGTATTATGCGCCCGGTTACAATCCGGCTCTGTCGGTGTATTACAACCAACGGGAGGTCGAGACGGGGAATTACCCCTATATGGACGCTTTCGTCATGGGAAAGTGGAAGAGAATGCGGATATTCCTGAAATATCAGCATGTGAACAAGGGACTGTTCGGTAACGGAGAATATTTCTCGGCGGCTCGCTATCCGCTCAATCCGGGCATGTTCAAAATCGGTATCTCATGGGGATTCTATGATTGACGTGCTGTTCTGTGCGGTGTAAGCTGCCCGCAAAACAACATTTTATGTTAAAAAAGACCGTATTAACGTTTGCGTTCTTAACCATTCTTACGACATTTTACGGCTTCAACGCCCAGTTCAGCGCACCCGCGACGGACGACGCACTGAACGCACTGGCCGAGATGCACCACTCGCTGCTCCCCGAGGGCAGTTACGTCATTTCGGCCTACGACAATCTGATTCGCAACATCAGCGAAGAGGAGGGCCACGACTGGCGCCTGATGAGCGCCATCGCCTACCACGAATCGCGCTTCACGCCCGACATCACCTCGCGCAGCGGGGCCCGCGGCCTGATGCAGATCATGCCTTCGGTGGCGCGTCAGTTCGACGTCCCCGCGGCCGAGATCACTGATCCGAGGACCAATATCTGGTTGGCCAACAAACTGATGTCGAAGATCATGTCGTCGCTCCGTTTTCCGGAAGGGACACCTGAAAAAGACCGCATGAGCATCATCCTGGCCTCGTATAACAGCGGTATCGGCCATGTGAACGACGCCCGCCGTCTGGCCCGCCTGAACGGAGAGAACCCCAACTCGTGGGAGGTCGTGGCCCGGTACCTTACGCTGAAGGCCGAGCCGGAATTCTACGAGAACGAAGTGGTCAGATGCGGACGATTCACCGGCAGCCGGCAGACGCTGGCCTATGTGAACGACGTGATAGGACGCTACGACAGATACTGCCGCATCGCCGGAAGGTGACGGCGGCAGGATAAATTAAAGGCAGGACCCGCAAGAGCGGTCCTGCCTTTTTTGTGCCTGTGCCCCGCGCAGCGGGGACAGGATGCCCTGCGGTGTGGAATCTACTCGAAGACGAAGATAGTTGGCGGCAGTCCAAATTTTGCAATTTCCCGAATTATCGCTATATTTGAATGATTCGGAGTATTCCGACATATTTTGAGAAAACTGTGGAAAACCATTCGGCGTATTTTCAGCAACTATTCCGCGATCACTATGAACCCTTGTGTGCACGGGCTTTTCAGATGGTCCATGACCGCAAGGCGTCGGAAGACATCGTGCAGGATGTCTTTCTTGCCTTGTGGGAACGGCGGGAGGAGGTGGACTTCGACCGGCCGCTGCTGCCGCTGCTGTTTGTCGCCGTGAAGAATCGTGCCATAGATTTGCTGCGCTCCAAAAAATGGCGGGGGGGGGAATCCGGACTGGACGAGTTGGATGTCTGTATTCGTACGCTTGTCGCCGACCATATCGAAGAGGAGTTCCAGTTATCGCAGTTGAGCGAGGAGATCGACTGCTGCATTTCGGGACTTTCCGAGCAGTGCCGCCAGGTGTTCCTGTTGAGCCGCACGACAGGCCTGAAAAACCGGGAGATCGCCGAGCGGCTCAACATCAGCGTCAAGACCGTCGAAAAGCATATTGGGGCGGCGCTCTCCCAGCTTCGGCTCCGGCTCAGCCGCAGCGGATTTCTGCGGCTTTTCCTCTGAAAAACAGAAGATGCCCTGCACCGTTTCGGTGCAGGGCATTGTTTTTTCCGCCTCGTTAGCGGAGTGGGAATTCGTGTGTGTGTGCGACGCGTCCGCCGGGACCGACGATTCGGATCGCGATTCGGTCGCCCGTCATGTCGCACCGTATGTAGCTTTGATTGCCGTTGACCACGACCGGGAACCGAACTTCGTCGTTTGCCGGGTGGAAGCCGTAGCGGTGCGTGTGGCCGGAGAACATGATATTGATGCCGGCCTCGTTGAGGATCGGCAGGAACAGATTCCGGAGGTGGTTGCTGCCGTGCCACGTTCCGCCGTCGAGCGGAATATGGAGGAAGACGACGCGTGCCGAGGCGTTGCGGAAGGTTTCGGAGGCCACCGCCCTGCGGAGCCATTCGCACTCTTCGCGGCGATAGGCGTCGTAGTCGGCAAGCCCTCCGTATTCGATGTCCGTGTCAGGCTTGTCTTCGCCGCAGTCGAGCAGCAAGAAACAGACCGATCCGACTTTGCAGAGTTGGTAGTGGCGGCCGTTACGCGTCGGGAAATAGTCGTGCAGACGGTCGGCGAAGACGCCGCGCGTCTCATGGTTGCCGCGGTTGTAGAGTATCGGGGTCTCCGAGGCGTAAAGGTTTACCGAGGCGTCGATGAAATCCCGGAACAACTGCTCCTCATTTTCAATGCTGCTGGACATGTCGCCGTTGAGCATTACGAAGTCGTGTTTGCCGAAATTGATTTCCCGGCACAGTTCGGTCATGTCGTCGGCGCGTCCGTGGATGTCGTTCAGGATGACGAACGAACAGTCGGTTCCCGTTGCCGGGAATGTCCGGAACCGGAACGGCGCGCGTTTGTAGACATTGCTGGCAACGGTCCTGCCGTAGAGGACGTTGTCTCCGTGTTTCCATTCGAGTACCTCCTGCGAGAAGATGCGGTAGCAGTATTTCGTTCCGGGACGCAGGTTGTTCAGCCGCACGGCGTGCAGTGTCTTGTGCGCCTGTTTGCGGCCCGCGACGGTTTCGTAATGGCGGGTATGTTCGGCGGCGTAGAAACTGCGTCCGTCGTCCTCGGTTGCCTCGACCCATGACAAAGCGGGTTTGTTGGTAGTCCACAGGACGGTTACGCCGTCTTCGGTCATGTCGCACAGCCACGGGCCATGCGTGATCTTGAAATCCTGGGCCGGCAGCGTCAGTGCCGCTGCCAGCCCGAGGAGTGTGAATAGCAGTTTTTTCATCTTCCGAACGCTTTATTCCTGATTCTCCGGGAGGTCTTCCTCGGTCTGGAACCGGATGTCGGCCACGACGGGGCGGTGGTCCGAGGCGTCGACGCCGTCGACCTGCTGGTCGCTGCGCGAAACCACTGTGCAGTTCTGTACGCCGAAGTGTCCGATCGGGGCATACAGTATGTAGTCGATCTTGCGGGTGGGATTCTCCGACGGGAAAGTGTATTGGTCGATCGTTCCGACATTGGTCAGGAACGCGGTCATCGTGGCGATGACGTTCGAACTGGGAATGGCGTTGAGGTCGCCCGCAAGGATGAGGTCTCCGTCCAGTTCCGTGTCGCGGATACGGCGGATCTCATTGGCCTGCACCAGGCGGCTCGCATCGCCCGAAAGATGATCGAGGTGCGTCGAGGCGACATAGAGGTCTTTGCCGTCGATCTCGACGCGGATGACGCACAGCGAACGGTCCTCTCCCGGTTGCGAAGCGGCGCAGGGGAGCCGGTAACTGCGGGTCTCTATAATCGGGTGTTTCGACAGCACGGCGTCGCCGTATTCGCCTCCGTCGCGGTCGATGGCTTTCGAGAAGTGCCACTCCATACCGAGTTTGGCTGCCAGGTCGCGGGCCTGGTGTACGTCTTTTCCCGTGCGGTTGGTGAAGACATCCACCTCGTTGAGGGTTACGAAGTCGGGGTCCTGCCGGCGGATTACCTCGGCCAGCGCGTCCAGATCGGCTGCATTGGCGGGGCTTGTGGCGCGTGCGCCGTAAATGTTGTAGGTCATTATGCGGATGATCCTGCCTTTGGGTGGAATGACTGCCTTGTCTCCGTGCTCGTCGTTGTAATTGTCGTCGTTGGTGCATGAAACGACAATCAGGAGCAGCGCCCACAGACATATAGTCTTTTTCATAGTCTTTTGTTTGGTTTAAAAATTTGTTAGTCGGATCAGAATGCCCATACTTCGGCGATGCAGGTCTGGTAGAGGTCGGCCTGCGTGGCGGTGACGAAGATACGGAAATAGCGCCCCGTTGCCTTGTGGTCGAGGTATACCGTGTTCTCGATCCGGTTTTCGACGGTAAAGGTCCCTGCATGGGTCCAGTTTTGGTTGTCGTCGCTCACGTCGATGTTGAAGATACGCGGGTTGCCGCTGCTCTTGGGAACGTCGGAGCCTTCTTTGTCAGACCGTCCGCGGATCGTGAGTCCGTGCAGTTCCTTGGGTGCGCCCATGTCGACGGCGATCCAGTGCGGCGGGCCGGGTTTGGCGTTGCGCCACTGCGTACCCCAATAGGTGTTGTTTTCGCCGTCGATGATCGAAACGGCCAATCCGCGGTTGGGGTAGGTTGATGTCGCTTCAGCCTCCTGCGTCGAGAACCCGGCGATCGACCAGCCGCTCCTGTCGTATCTCGGGAACGGATTTTCGGTGTAGTAGCCGTTGATGCGCAGGTAAGCCGTCTGCAACGATTCGTTGACGGCCAGGTCGGGTGTCACATTCTCGATCCGTACCGGCAGCAGGAAGACGCCCACGCCGTCGAACGCCTGGCTGTTGATGGCGATCCGGATGGGCGAGGAGATGTATTTCCCGTTAGGAATCACGGCTTCGAGGTTCTCGATCGTGTAGCTTCCATCAAGCATCATCGGGTAGTTGCTCTGGTGCTTCTGATTGTAGGTATCCACCAGTTCGGGGGCGACGCGAAATTTGACCGTCACATCGCATCCCGGGTTGCGGATTCCGCTCAGGTTGGCGTAGACCATGAGCGACGTGTCGCGTTCGAGCGGGAATGAGAGTGTGTTCTTGGAGGCGTCGTCGACGGCGTTGACCGTGTAAATACGCGTATAGTTCTCGGGGTTGTCCACGTTCAGGTCGTCCTGAATCGGGTTTTCGCAGGCTGCGAAGAGCGTTCCGCAGCAGAGGACAGCCAGGTATTTCGTAAGTTTCATAGTCGTTATTCGTTTTTACGGTTACCATCCGGGATTCTGGACGATCTGCGGATCGCGGTTGATTTCGGACTGGGGAATGGGGAAAAGGTAGAACTCGGGCCGGAACACGCGGGTTTCGAATACGGTTTTCTCGTAGAACGCCTCGTCGGTGAAGCTGTTGCCTGCGTCGACGTTCATGCCGTAGAAGGGTCCTCCGTCGGTCTGGTCGGCGATCAGCCAGCGGCGGGTGTCGAAATAGCGCAGTTGCTCGAAGCAGAGTTCGATGCGGCGTTCCAGCCGGATCTGCTCGCGCATTTGACTCTGGTTGAGATCGCTTTGGACCGGTCCCAGGCCGCCGCGCTCGCGGATTTTGTTCAGGTAGGTTTCGATGTCCGCATTCCCGGGATCGTATTCGTTGAGCGCCTCGACGTAGTTGAGCAGTATCTCGGCGTAACGCATGATGACGAAGGGACGCTTGATGTAGTTGCCGTTCTTGGGATTGGACGAGGGCGAAACGTTTTTGATAGCGATGTATCCCGAACGCGGGAAGTCCCACGTGCCTTTCTTTCCCGATCCTCCGGTGTAGTAGAGCTGGATGCGGGTTTTCTGATCGCCGATCCAGTAGGCGCCGTTGAAGCAGATGTTGACGTAGAAACGCGGTTCACGATTGACGAACATGTTGCGCGTACCGGCGGGAGCGAATACCCAGCCCGATTTGGGGTCGGAGTAGTTCGCCTTCGAATAGCCGCTCTCCTTGTCCGGGGTAATGGCCGTGCCGTCTTTCATGCGGAAAGCGTCGACCAGTTGCTGGGTCGCCCCCATGCTTTCATAGCCGCTGAACTGCCGGGGTGAAGCCGACCGTTCCCAATGTTTGAGGTAGTTGCTGATGCGGACCATCATCACCTCGCTGTTCCAGTTCTCCAGGAAAACGTTGCGGCAGGACAGGTAAGGGTCGAGCGTTCCGTCGGTGTGGTACTCCTTGTAGAGGTCGAAAATTCCCAGGTCGATGACATCTTTTGCAGCCTGGGCGGCCTTGTTCCACTTTTCGGGGTCTTTTCGGGTCGAAAAAAGGTGTTTGCCGTCCGTGTTGACCACGTTGGCGTAGGCCGGGTTGCCGTTGAACTGGTCGCTGGCGGCCAGCAGCAGTACGCGGCTTTTGAGTCCCATGCACATGGCCAGTGTCGCCCGGCCGTAATCCTTGTCGGCCTGTACGGTGAAGTGCAGCGGCAGGCGGTTGTTGTCGATCATGTCGTCCAGTTCGCCGACGATGTAATCCACGCACTCGTCGTAGGAACTGCGCGGCAGGTTCATCTTCACATCGTCGCGGTCGAGGTCGCCCGGAAGCACCTCGTCGCCCAGCAGTACGCAGGGGCCGTACTGGCGCAGCAGGCAGTAATAGAACCAGGCACGCAGGAAGCGGGCTTCGTTCTTGTATTGTTCGACGACGATCGGGCCGCGCGTAGGATCGTCGAGCATCTCCTGGTTCGAGCCGATGTGCTGGATGAAGTAGGTTGCCGAGCGGATGCCCCGGTAGTAGTGCGACCAGTACTCGTAGTAGTTCGACGATGCGCTCCAGTTGCCGAGGTTCATCTTGAAGGAGTTGTAATCCTCGCGGTCGTAGGTAACGTCCAGGTCGTCCGAACACGGGTCCCAGGGCACGCCGTTGGTGCGGTGCGACTCGTCGCGGATGTAGCTGTAAACGGTAGCCAGGTATTTCTCGGAGTAGGAGGTGCGCTGGAATACCTGCTCGATGGTGATCCGGTCGTCGGGAACCTGGTCGAAGAAGTCGTCGTTGCAGGCGGTCAGGATGCCGAGGGCGGCCAGTAAAGTGAGTATTGTTTTAAGTTTCATAGCTTGTCGGGGATTTTAGAAGTTGAAATTGATACCCAGGCTGACGGAACCGATGTTGGGGTATTTTGCGCCGCGGCCGTCGCCCAGTTCCACGTCCCACAGTTTGAATTTGCTGAATGTAAGCAGATTGACGCCCTGTATGAAGATGCGCGCATTGTTGATGTGGATGCGTTTCATCCAGCGGTCGGGGAGCGTATAGGAGAGTTCGATGTTTTTCAGACGCAGGTAGCTGGTATTTTTGAGCCACCACGTGCTGGCTTCGTAGTTCATGTTCATGTTGCCGATCGAGAGGCGCGGGTAGAAGACATCCTGGCGGGGATTGGCCTCGGTCCAACGGTCGGTGATGTTGCTCAGCAGGTTGCCGCGGCTCGATCCCTGTGCGAAAGGCAGTACGCCTTCGCCGCTGAGGATCGCGTCGACGTGTGCGGCGCCCTGGAACATGGCCGACAGCGAGAGGCCTTTCCAGCCTACGGAGAATCCGAAGCCGTAGACGATTTCGGGAACACTTCCCCAGCCGATGGGTACTTTGTCATATTCGTCGATTTTGCCGTCGCCGTTGATGTCCTTGTAGCGGATGTCGCCCGGGCGCGTGTCGCCGACCTGTACAGGCGCTGCGGCGATCTCCTCCGGACTTTCGAAGAGTCCCAGTGCGATGAGCCCGAACCGCTGGTCGACCTTGTTGCCGATGGTTTTCTGCCAGGGATAGGCCACGGTGCTGTCGTCTTCGAGGACCTTGTTTCGGTTGAACGAGTAGTTACCCATGACGCTCAACGACCAGTCCCGCCACGAATTGGCATAGCTGACCGACATTTCGATACCTTTGTTCTCGACTTTGCCGATGTTGCCGTAGGGGTTGTTGATCATACCGAAATAGGACGGAATGCTTGTGCGGCGCAGGTAAATGCCTTTGCGCGACTCTTTGAAGGCGTCGAATTGCAGGTTGAACTTGTTGTTCAGCAGGCGCATGTCCAGTCCGATGTTGGTTTTGTCGGCGATCTCCCACGTTACGTCGACGGCATATTCGTCGATGGCCGTAGTCCCGTAGGTCTGGTCCATGTTCTTGCCGAACTGGTAACTGGTGTCGTTGGTGTCCTTGACCGTAGCCAGGTAGGCGAAACGGCGTCCGCTGATCTGGCTGTTGCCGACACGACCCCATGTGCCGCGCAGTTTGAGGTACTGGATCACCTCTGTGGCGCCTCTGAAGAAGGGTTCGTTGCTGATTACCCAGCCAAGTCCGACCGACGGAAAGAAGCCGTAACGGTTTTTCGGGGCGAAGTTCTCCGAACCGTTGTATCCGAAGTTGAACTCCCCGAAATAACGGTCGTCGAACGAGTAGGTGAAACGTCCTGCCAGGCCGCGGAAACGGTAGGGCAGCGCCTCTTCGACGTTGGTGGCTTTGGTATTGATTTCGTCGCTCTGGTTAAAGAGCATCATGCCCGATACGGTGTGTCTGCCGAAAGTGTTGCGGTAGTTGACTGCGGCTTCCAGATAGATGGCGCGGTTACCCTTTGCACTGAGGCTGTAGGCCAGGTTTTCGGTTCCCTGGCGGGTTTGCTCGTAGAGCAGGTTGCCGTTGGCGTCGCGTCCTGTGGCGTGGTAGGTGTTCGGGGTTTTGGTGAAACGGTTGCTCGTGTAGTTGTAGGTGTCGAACGAGAACATGCCTGAAACCGAGAGTCCTTTGTAAATCTGCTGCGTGATGCGCAGGTTCGAATAAACCTGGCTGCGCCACTGGTTGGCATAGCCCGTTGCGCCGAGCTGTGCCACGGGGTTTATATCGCCGCCCGAGAAGGCGCCGAGCTTGCCGTCGGGGTAGAGCGGCGCGATATAGGTCGGAGGTGTGAAATAGGCCGATTCGAAGATGCTTGCCTGCGAAGATGCCGGATAGTTGGCGTTGGCCAGGTAGCCCTGGATGCCCAGTTTGATTTCGGTGGTGCGGAACGGGTTGAGCGTGAGGTTCGAGGTGACGTTGTAACGGCGGTAGAAGGTGTTCGAGTTGTAGTCGGCCAGTTTCGTGTCCTTGTACATGCCGTTCTCGTCGTAGTAGGCCAGGCCGATGTAGTAGACCGCCTTATCGGAACCGCCCTGCACGTTGACGTTGGCCGAGCGGTTGCGGCTGAAGTTACGCAGGATCTGTTTCATCCAGTCTACGTCGGGATAGAGATAGGGGTCTTCCCCGCGGCGGGTCTTATCAATGATCTCCTGGCTGTATAGTTTGCCGCCGCCGCGGGTGAGCGACGCTTCGTTCGACATCTCCATGTAAGTCGCGCCGTCGGCGAAATCGGTGATCTTGGTCGGTTTGGTGAGGCCTTCGGTATAGCGTACGCTGAATTTGGGGCGTCCTTTCAGACCGCTTTTGGTATTGATGATAATGACGCCGTTGGCGCCGCGAACGCCGTAAACAGCAGTTGCAGAGGCGTCCTTCAGGATCGAGAAACTCTCGATGTCTTCGGGGTCGACGTTGGAGAACGAGCGGGGAACGCCGTCGACGAGCGTCAGAGGGGCGCTCATGCTGGCTGTCAGCGTTGAGATGCCGCGGATGTAGATGTTCGCGTCGTCGAAGCCCGGTTCACTGGTTCGCTGTACCGAGACCAGACCCGATACGCGGCCCGCAAGGCCTTGTGTGAGGTTGGCGACGGGAACTTTCAGTTCCTTGGTCGCTATGGTCTGCTGCGAGCCGATGACGCTGATCTTTTTCTGCACGCCGTAGCCCACCACCTCCACGGCGTCGAGGATGGCGTCGTTTTGCAGCATAACCACGTCGACGATTTCCTGCCCTGCGACCGAAACGTCCTGCGATTTGTAACCTACATAGCTGAATTCCAGTACTTCGTCGGGATAAACGTCGAGCAGGTATTTGCCGTTGATGTCGGTGGCTGTACCGATGTTCGGACGGGCCTTGATGCGGATCGTGACGCCGATGAGCGGATCGTTGTTCTGGTCCCTGACGACGCCTGTGATGCGTGTGATCTTCCGGGGTGTAGCTGCGGCCGCAGCTACGGAGCGTCCGATGACGATCTGCCTTCCCGAGAGTTTCCAGGTGTTGTCGGTTCCGGCGAACAACTGTTTCAGGACAGCCGAAATGGGCTGATTCGTTACTTTCAGGGTGACTTTGCGGTGGATGTCCAAGATGTTGTCGTAGTAAACGAAGATGTAGTCGCTTTGGCGTTCGATCAGTGTGAGGACCTCCTTGATGGGGCGGTTCTGTACGTTGAGCGTGATGGTTTTCGCCGCCTCTGCCGTTTGTGCACTGACGGGCCGGATGAACCCGATTGTTGCCAGCAAAAACAGGAATGTTATCCGGAATAGGTGGAATAATCCCCCATTATCGGCCTTAAAAAGACCGATTTTACCATTTTTGTTGTACATTTGTAAAGATTTGAAGTTTAAAAAGCTATTTTAGATTTTCAATCGCTCCGGATGTCGTTGAGGGACGACATATGGTCTTTTTTTGGAGGGATACGGGCTGTTACATAGGCAGGTCAGTTTGGGTTGTTGGTAGTCGGGTTATAGTCGATTCGGAAATTCCCGGATCCGGAGATTTGCAGGTTGATAGGGGCTGTTGCGCTCAAGATTTTCAGCACTTCGGCCGGATCGTCTTTGAGTTCGAGTTTGCCCGAGAGCGTCAGCGCTTCGGCTTCGGGCGTACACTCGATCCGACAATTGTAGTAGCGGGAAAGGCGTTCGAGGATGTTCGACAGCGGGTCGTTGTCGAAGGGCAGGTATCCGTGAATCCAACTGATGTAGCTTTCGGCTTCCACTTCGCGGACCTCCAGCGATTCCGAGGTGTCGAGGATGGCTTGTTGGCCGGGAACGATGCGAATTCCGCGGTCGGATCGTCCGGCAGGGGCTACGCTGACGGAGCCGGAGAGCAGGACGACCTCCTGCGTGCGATCGCGGCCGTAGGAGGATATGTAGAATTTGGTTCCCAAAACGCAGACATCCATTTTGCCTGTGTGTACCGAGAAAGGCCGTTCGGCATCGTGCGCCACTTCCATGTAGATTTCGCCTTCGACGTATATTTCGCGCTTCTGCTTTTCGAATACGACGGGGTAGACCAGCCGTGATCCGGCGTTGATCCAGACGCGGGTTCCGTCGGCGAGCGTCAGCGTCGTCTGCTTGCCGTAGGGAACGACCAGCTGGTTGAACGTCGCAGCCTCTTTTTTGGGAATGGTTTTTTCGGCGTTGTTGATCCGGATGGCGGTCGAATCGTAACGGATTGTCGATTTTTGGGTTTCGAGCAGGAGGGTTTTCTGCTCGGACAGCACCAGTTGCACCTCTTTCTGGGTGAATACGGGGGTGTCGGCCTGCCGGATAAACATTTCGATGTCCGGGACGGTCGACGGTTGCAGTCGGTAGTAACCGACAACGGCCAGCATGACGCAGGCTGCCGCTGCGATGCCGATGCCCAGACGGCGCAGTTGCGGCCGCAGGAAAGACCGGGGTCTGGGTGCTTCGGCAATCCGGGCCATGACGTTTTCGAGGGCTTGCCCGGTGTTGAACCGGGTTTCCGCAAGGCGGGCGTTTCCCCAGGCTTTGTAAGCCCGGAGAAAGGCGTCGCGGTTGGCTTCGGATGCTTCGAGCCACTCCTGCAGTTCCCGGCGTTCCGTGTCGGTGAGGGGTGTGCCGTCCAGTTGGCGGGTTATCAGATCTTCGATGATATGTTCGGGTCTCTTCATTCTATCTATATCACGGATGAAAGCGCTGAAACCCTACCTCCTCCGGTGTTTTTTTTCGGACCGCCAGGGTAAACAAAAAGCAGAACCGGTGAGGCTCTGCTTTTTGCGGGTTGCGAAAATAGGCATTGTCAATAGACCCACTCGAAATTGTCGACGTAGAGTATGTTCGACTTGCAGCCTGCCATGAAGTCGCCGTAGGCGCTCGTCGAGCAGGAGATCACGATCTGGTACAATCCGGAGGGTTTTGCCTTCGTGTCGTAGAAGTTGAGCGGAAGCTGTACGTCGATCATCT
>ENA-UEQJ01002250-UEQJ01002250.1-human-gut-metagenome-genome-assembly--contig:-NODE-2250-length-14070-cov-7.818838_pt1 | contig 14070 bp, 10 predicted proteins | sample MGYA00242937_ERZ507938 | MGnify/ENA primary metagenome ERZ507938 (study PRJEB26167, sample SAMN06115437) | human gut metagenome | host: Homo sapiens | place: China:Gansu | collected 2015-07-03...
TAAAAAACGTGCGTTTTTATAAAAATTTAATGATTTATATTCTTTTTTTATCATTCGAATAAATCTTCTAAAATCGTACATCTCTATCGTTTCTTATTTTACTCAAAGGAAGGAACTTTCCACATGGAAAAATTAAAACCGAAGCTGTTTTCTGTCATGAAAACCTACACCCGTGAGCAGTTTGTCAAAGATGTGGTTGCCGGCATTATCGTTGCAATCATCGCTCTTCCGTTGTCCATCGCCCTCGCCCTTGCCTCCGGCGTCACACCGGAAAAAGGCATCTACACTGCGATCACAGCAGGCTTTGTCATCTCTTTTCTGGGCGGAAGCCGCGTCCAGATCGCAGGTCCGACTGCAGCATTTGCAACGATCGTCGCCGGAATTGTTGCAAAAAACGGCATGGACGGACTGATTATCGCTACTCTGCTGGCAGGCGTGATTCTGATCCTGATGGGTCTGCTGCGCCTCGGCAACCTCATTAAGTTTATTCCATATACGATCACAACCGGCTTTACCTCCGGTATCGCTGTAACGATTTTTATCGGTCAGATCAAGGATTTTCTCGGTCTGAGCATCGTTACCGATGAACCGCTGATTGAAACGATGGATAAATTAAAGGCTGTTTTCGTCTTTATCGGCACGCTGAACGTACAAGCGCTGCTTGTTGGCGTTCTCAGCCTCGCCATCCTGATTTTCTGGCCGATGCTTCCCGGCTTTTTAAAACGCATTCCCGCTTCCCTGATCGCCGTAATTGCCGGCAGTGCTGCGGTAGCTGGTCTGCATCTGAACGTCAATACGATAGGGGATCTGTATGAAATTTCTAATAAGCTGCCGGCGATTTCGCTTCCGGCGTTCTCCCTGACAACCGTTCAGAACGTCCTGCCAGACGCCTTTACGATCGCGATTTTAGCAGCAATCGAGTCCCTGCTCTCCTGTGTCGTTGCGGACAGCATGGTAAACAGCCGTCACCGCTCCAATATGGAACTGATCGCACAGGGTGCCGGAAACATCACCTCCGCGCTGTTCGGCGGCATCCCCGCCACCGGAGCCATCGCCAGAACCGCCGCAAACATCAAAAACGGCGGACGCACTCCGATCGCCGGAATGGTGCATTCTGTTGTCCTTCTGCTGATCCTGGTTGTCCTGATGCCCTACGCTGCCCTGATTCCTATGCCGGTTATCGCAGCGATCCTGTTTATGGTTGCCTATAATATGTGTGATATCAAAACCTTTGTCAACCTCTGCAAAACCTCTCCGAAGAGTGATATTATCGTTTTGGTCAGCACCTTTGTTCTGACGGTCGTATTCGATCTTGTCGTTGCCATCGAGGTCGGCATCCTGCTCGCTGCGATTCTGTTTATGAAACGTATGAGCGATGTTACAGAAGTAGAAGGCTGGAAATATGTCGATGAGGACGACGATGCGGACAGCCTTGCCCTGCGCGTTGTACCCGATCACATTACAGTTTATGAAATCAGTGGTCCCCTCTTTTTCGGCGCTGCGGATAAGATTCTGAAAATCACCCTCGACGAAAAGCGCCGCTGTCTCGTCCTTCGTATGAGAAGTGTCAGCGCCATCGACGCGACCGCCATGCATAACCTCGAGAAGCTCTACGAGGACTGTCAGAAAAAGGGCATTCAGCTGATTTTCTCCCATGTCAACGAACAACCCTGGCGTGTCATGGAAAAAAACGGCTTTATCGAAAAAGTCGGTGCCGACAACTTCTGTGCTCATATTGATGACGCCCTAAAGCGCGCCGAGCAGCTGTAGCTTGTGCAAAAGCAGCGCATCACTGTTCTGATAAAAATCGCATTTTGAATACATCCGCCGCAGAATTCTGACTTTTGCGGCGGATTTTTATAAAAATTTAATTTTTCTCTTGAAAAATATCACATTTGCGTATATCATATTGCCCATAGGCAATTTTCGAAATGAAGTTTGCAGGAAAAGACATTTTGTCTACCGAAGGAGTAAAACTCTCAGGTGCTGTAGTTTGCAGCGCAACTGTAAATGGATCGACTCTCTGGAGACACCCGGATCAGCCGGGGGCCGAAGGTGCAACATACGAATTTCTCGTATGAATCTCTCAGGTAAAAGGACAGAGAAGATATTACGCAAGTATTCTGTATCTTCCTGAGACTGACGCAAAAAGGATTTCTTTTTGGTGCAGTCTCTTTTTATTCCCTGTATGGAATATTCGTAAATCTTATATTCTATTATGCCTTAAACGATATCTGTCTGCGCAGCGGATATTTCGTTCTTCGGCGAATAAACCTGTCCGGCACACCGCCCGTTTCTATTTTCACGAGTGATTCCAATCCCTTCTTTCATTTCGAAACGCTTTCCTTACGCATAGCGTAGCATGGCATCAGAAAGGCATCTGCTGCCAAAAATCTGTTGCATCAAAGAATAAGAAAGGGATCGAATACCATGTGGACTTCTATCAATCAAGCTCTGAATATAATCGACAACTTTGTCTGGGGTGTACCGTTGATGGTACTGATTATTGCCGGCGGACTGCTTTTGACCATCCGCCTCGGTCTGCTCCAGATTCGTAAGCTTCCCCTTGCACTGAAATGGATGCTTCAAAATGAGGAAGGCGGAAAAGGTGAAATTTCCAGCTTCTCCGCACTCTGTACCGCACTGAGTGCAACAATCGGTACCGGAAATATCGTCGGTGTCGCAACGGCAGTTTGTGCAGGCGGTCCCGGCGCCCTGTTCTGGATGGTTGTAGCAGCGTTTCTCGGCATGGCAACCAAATACTCCGAAGGTCTGCTGGCAGTCAAATACCGTACTGTTGCCGAAGACGGACACAGCCTCGGCGGTCCTTTCTACTATATTGAACTCGGCATGGGCAAAAAATTTAAGTGGCTCGCAAAGATTTTCGCCTTCTTCGGTGTCTGCGTAGGTTTATTCGGCATTGGTACCTTCAGCCAGGTCAATGGTATTTCCAGTGCAGTACATGGTTTCTTTGATCCAAACGATGCCTTTACTGTAAAAATTCTGCCGTTCCTTGGCGAATATTCCTGGTCCGTTGTCATTGCTTCCCTGATTCTCTCCTTCTGCGTCGCAGCTGTTTTGATCGGCGGCGTCAAGAGAATTGCAAGCGTCAGCCAGATCATCGTTCCCTTCATGGCAGTCATCTATTTTGTATTCGCAGTGATCCTGATCTGCTGCAACATCACCAAAGTGCCTGCAGCGTTTGCAACCATCGTAACCGCAGCGTTTTCTCCAAAAGCGATTACCGGCGGTGCAGTCGGCAGCATGCTCATCGCAATGCAGAAGGGTGTTGCCCGCGGCATCTTCTCCAATGAAGCCGGTCTGGGAAGCGCGCCCATCGCTGCGGCTGCTGCACAGACGAACTCTCCTGTCCGTCAGGGTCTTGTCAGCATGACCGGTACGTTTATTGACACGATCATCATCTGTACCCTAACCGGTCTTTCCATTGTTCTGACCGGTGCATGGCAGGTAGAAGGTCTGGAAGGTGTTCAGGTTACAACCTATGCATTCCAGCATGGTCTTCCGTTTCCTGCACAGTTTTCTTCCTTTATCCTGATGCTCTGCCTTGTATTCTTCGCCTTTACAACAATCCTTGGCTGGGATTACTACAGTGAACGCTGTCTGGAATATTTAAGCGGCGGCAACATGAAGCACGTTAAGATCTTTCGGTGGATCTACATTCTGGCTGTCTTTATCGGACCTTACATGACGGTGAGCGCTGTCTGGACCATCGCTGATATCTTCAACGGTCTGATGGCTATCCCGAACATGATCGCGTTGTTCGCATTGAGCGGTGTCATTGTAAAAGAAACCAGAGCATTTTTCCAGCATGCAAAAGAAGAGGCACTCGCAGAGCACCGTTCTTTCGAAGAAGTGTGTGAGGAGAATTTAAACGAAGAAGAAGCGCCCGCGAACTAAAACTATTTCCTATGAAATAAAAAACTGCCGCACCCGGATGATCTCTCATCTGATGTGCGGCAGTTTTTCTATCAGCAGAATGTACGCAAAGCACATTCTACCGTATACGTCTTGCGGCGCTCTTTATTCATGACAATAGAATGCTCGCAGAGCGTGCGTCCTATTGTTGATTTTTGAAGTCGGGAGAATTATTCGCCCTTCTCCAGAGCCAGAGTCTTGGTTGTGATATCACAAACCTCTGCAGGTCCGTAGTACTGGATTGCACCCGGATATACATAGCAGGTGTTCTCAGACCACTCTTCTCTGTGTGCCTCGAAGTATTTGAAGGGCTTGCCATCCAGTTCAACCAGAGCCTTACGGATAACAGGCTTGTCTTCGCCATGTCTTCTCTCCATGTTCATCATCTTGGTGATGGGCATACCGCCTGCAACCCACTCAGCTGCCGGTTTGGACAGGTTGGAAACCTTGGAAAGGTAACCATTGTAACCATACTGGATCAGCATGAATGCATTGTAACCTAAGGAGTAGCAGTAATCGGAATCGAAGTTGGAAGGGAATGCACATCTTCCTTCGTAACCGAAGAAATGATGCAGTGCATTGAACTTACCGTTGTATGTGCCTGCAGCCTTTCTCTCAGCCAGCTTGTCAGCTACCAGAGCGGAGAACAGCTTCTCGGACTCGATCAGGGAAACCTGTACGTTGCCGTGAGGATCTCTCTCCAGGAACAGCTGCTGCTGAATGCCTTCCGGCAGGATTGCGAATACAGCCATGGATTCTTTAGACAGACCGTTTTCGATAAACGCATATTTTTCTTTCCAGGTAGGAAGTGCATTGAACGCATCTGCCTTGCTGCCTGCTAACAGCTCGTTGATCTCAGCGATCAGTGCGGAGAACTCGGGAACGAATTCTACAACACCTTCAGGGATGATTGCAACACCGAAGTTCATGCCCTTTGCTGCTCTCTTTGCTACAGAATCAGCGATGTAGTCAGCGATCTGGGACAGGGACATCTTCTTTGCTGCAACTTCTTCGGAAATCAGGCAGATGTTCGGCTGGGTTTCCAGTGCGCACTCCAGAGCAACATGGGAAGCGCTGCGGCCCATAACCTTAATGAAGTGCCAATATTTCTTAGCGGAGTTTGCATCTCTTTCGATGTTACCGATTACTTCGCTGTAGGTCTTTGCAGCGGTATCGAAACCAAAAGAGCACTCGATATCTTCGTTCTTTAAGTCGCCGTCGATGGTCTTCGGGCAGCCGATTACCTGTACGCCGGTGTTGTTTGCAGCGAAGTACTCAGCCAGTACAGCTGCGTTTGTGTTGGAATCGTCGCCACCGATGATAACGATTGCGGTGATGCCATGCTTCTTGCAGACTTCAGCAGCGATTGCGAACTGTTCCTGAGTCTCCAGTTTGGTTCTGCCGGAACCGATGATATCGAAACCGCCGGTGTTTCTGTATGCATTGATATACTCGTCATCAAAAACAAGATAATCGTCTTCGATCAGACCGCTCGGACCGTTCTTGAAGCCGTACAGTACGTTCTCCGGGTTGGTTGCCTTTAATGCATCGTATAAACCGCAGATAACGTTGTGTCCGCCAGGAGCCTGTCCGCCGGAAAGGATAACGCCTACAACCTGCTTCTTCGCAACGGAAGTGTTCGCACCTTTCTGGAAAGTGATCTCCTTTTTACCGTAGGTATTGGGGAACAGCGCTTTGATCTTCTCCTGATCTGCAACGCTCTGGGTCTCTTCGCCTTCCTTAACGCAGATATCTGCAATGCCGTGTCTCAGCATGCCGGGAAGCTTCGGAGCATACTCATATCTGGCTTTCTGTAAAGCTGAAATTTCCATAATCCTTCTCCTTCTTGTATTTCTACAACATTTTTTCATTCATTGTTGATTATAAGCTATTTTTTTCAAAAAGTAAACCACTAATCCCTTTTTCGCAAAGGGAAACCAATCTGATTTTTCATCTGAAAACTGGAAAAATCCCCAGTTTTACGCAATTATCTTCCAGTATTTCATAGCTTCTGGCGATTCCGGATACTAGACAGTATTCCATCAATCCGGTACCTCCATTGCGTTCATAGATTCGAAATGCCTGTCGATATTTTGAATGATTCAAAATGAGTGCCGGTAAAATACCCTGATTTAAAAGCATCTGGTTCATCATAAAACGACCGGTTCTTCCGTTTCCGTCCCGGAATGGATGAATCATTTCGAATTCCATATGCAGTTTCGCAATCTGTTGAATGATTTTCTGTAATTTTTCTGTTGGTTTCGGCATTTGCATGGAAGAAAGATAATTTTCCATTCTTTCTTCTATCTTTTCCGGTTCCGGCGGGAGAAACGCAACCTCCGCCAGACTTCCGATATAGACCTGATTGGTGCGGAAATTTCCATCAGAATCCATAATAATTCCATTGATTTGCCGGATCAGATTCAGATCAATCTCCTGTACCTGCGAAAAATTCATCTTTTGATAAGCTTTGTATGAATTCTTTGCTTCTGTATATTCAGAATAAGTATGCCCGCTGCGCACTTCATCATAGGAAATGATTTCAACAGTCTCTTCCAGCGACAGGGTATTGCCTTCCAGAGAATTCGTATTCCACGAAAGGCGAATCCGCATATCCTGTTCAAACGCCTGTTTTAAATGTTCAGGCATCTGCTGATACGGGTAACGTTTTTGTATTTTTTCTATTTTATCCAAATACTTTGCGTTATCTATATTCATGTTGAGCTCCTCTTCCCGGTAATAAACAGAATACATATCTCACAAAAATGCGTTAAATCCTCACGTTTTGCCTTATTTTCTCAAATCTCCCGGATATCATACGGAGTAGTCTGATACACGTAATAATTGAGCCAGTTTGTATACAATCCGTTGCAGTGCGCACGCCAGGAAAGTAACGGTTTCTTCTCCGGGTTGTCCTCCGGATAATAGTTTTCCGGTACATGGATCGGCAGTCCCTTGTCGCGATCCCGCTTGTACTCCCCGTCCAGCGTGTAACGATCATATTCCGGATGTCCCATAACGAAAATCTGCCGTCCGCCTTCCGTCATACATAAAAGAACTCCCGCTTTGTCCGATTCCGCCATAACGGTCAGCTCTTTGCAAGCATGAATCAGCGCTGCAGGCGTTTCGGTATGTCTGCTGTGGGGGATACAGAAAACGTCGTCAAATCCGCGCACCAGCGGCTCTTTGCGGTTTAACACACGGTGTTCAAATACCCCGAAAAGCTTTTCCGACAACAGGCGTTTGTCGAGTCCGAAGTGGTAATACAGACCTGCCTGAGCGCCCCAGCAGATGTGGAACGTGGAATGGACGTGGGTCTTTGACCATTCCATAATTTCGCAGAGTTCTTTCCAGTAATCCACCTCTTCGAAAGGAATCTGTTCTACCGGCGCACCCGTGATGATCAGTCCATCGTATTTGTTGGATTTCAAATCATCAAACGTATCATAAAATTTATTCAAATGTGTTGCAGAGGTATTCAGAGACAGGTGGCTGTTCATTTTCATAAAGGTCACGTCCACCTGCAGCGGCGTATTGGACAGCGACCGAAGAAGCTGCAGCTCCGTATCCTGTTTGACCGGCATCAGATTCAGAATACAGATCTGCAATGGGCGGATATTCTGGTGCATCGCACGATATTCGTCCATCACGAAAATATTTTCATTATCCAGAATCTCTCTGGCAGGCAGATCACTCTGTATTTTAATCGGCATTTTCTCTCTCACTTTCCTGCCGCTGTGCGGCGTTTCTTTTGAATAAATTCGTCCGGACGGTTTATTTTTCCAGATACTGCTCCATAAACTCTTCTTCTGTCAGTACAGCTATGCCCAGCTCCCGCGCTTTTTTATTTTTGGCGGAATTAGAGGTACTGTCATTGTTGATCAGACAGACGGTTTTGCCCGTCACGCTTCCGGTTATCTTTCCGCCGAGGGCTTCGATCTTTTCCTTTAAGGCACTGCGATTTTCAAAGTGGTTCAGGCTGCCCGTAATAACAAAGGACTGCCCGGAAAGCGGCAGGGCTCCTTCTGAAAAGGTTTCCTGCTCCAGCTCCACTTCCTTTAATAAAAGCTCCAGCGCAGTTTTATTTTTTTCCTGTGCAAAAAAATCCACAAACGCACCTGCGATGACGGGTCCTACGCCGTCCATCGCCGCCAGCTCTTCTGTAGGTGCAGCGAGCATTTTGTCCAGATCATTTTTATATTCCCGACAAATCATCCGTGCATTGGCAATTCCGATATTCGGGATTCCAAGGCTGTAAATCAGGCGTGCAAGATTTGTATGTCTCGCTTTTTCAACGCTCGCTTCGAGATTCTGATACGATTTTTCGCCGAAGCCGTCCATCTGCATAATCGCATCCCGGTGTCTGTCCAGATGGAACAGATCCGCATAGGTATGCAAAAAGCCTTCCGCCAGAAATTTTTCCAGCGTTGCTTCGGAAAGTCCGTCGATATTCATCGCGTCCCGGCTGACAAACAGCGTAAAAGATTTGATCTTTTTGGCATCACAGTCCGGGTTCGGACAGACTAACGTCTCCGTATCGTTTTCTTTTACGATTCGGGTCTCTCCCTGACAGACCGGACAGGTGCAGGGAATTTCCAGCGTACCGCTTTTGGTCAGATTTTCCGCGATCTGTGGGATAATCATGTTTGCCTTATAGACTGTAATCCGGTCGCCGATGCCGAGCTTTAACTCTTTGACAATGCTGACATTGTGAACGCTGGCGCGACTTACGGTTGTCCCCTCCAGCTCCACAGGGTCAAAAATCGCAACCGGGTTAATCAGTCCGGTACGACTCGCGCTCCACTCCACCTCGCGCAGCGTCGTCTCTGCCTGCTCGTCCGCCCATTTAAATGCAATGGCATTGCGCGGGAACTTTGCCGTTCTTCCAAGCGACTCTCCGTAAGCGATATCGTCCAAAAGCAGTACCAGCCCGTCGGACGGAACCGGATAATCTGTGATTTTTTCTTCAAACCAGGCAACCGCCTCCTGCATTGTGTCCGCAGTTACCGCTTTATATTCTACCGTTTCAAAGCCTTGCTTCTGTAAGAATATAAACTGTTCTTCCCTTGAGTTTTTAAAATCCACACCCTCTGCACGCACCAGTGCAAATGCGAAAAAATGCACCTTTCGCTGCGCAGTGATCTGGCTGTTTAGCTGGCGCACGGAACCGGAGCAGAGGTTTCTCGGATTTTTGTACCGAGCGTCCACGTCTTCGATTTCGCCGTTGATCTTTTCAAAATCCGCATAGGTGATGACCGCTTCTCCCCGCAGGATCAGCTCTCCCTGATAAGGAATCTGCAGCGGCACGTTGACAAAGGTTTTGGCGTTCGGTGTGATGACCTCGCCAACTTCGCCATTTCCCCGCGTGACCGCCTTAAACAGTTTTCCGTCCCGGTACGTCAACACGATGGTCAAACCGTCCAGCTTCCAGGAAAGCAAACCTTTCTGATCTCCCAGCCAGTCTGCCAGCTCTTCCCGGCTTTTCGTTTTTCCAAGGGAAAGCATCGGACTTTCGTGACGCTCTTTGGGAAGTTCGTCTACTGCTTCATAACCAACCGATTGGGTCGGACTCGCTGCCAGCACAACTCCGGTCTTTTCTTCCAGGGCAACCAGCTCGTCGTAGAGCCTGTCATATTCTAAATTACTCATGATTTCCCGGTCTTCGGCATAATAGGCTTTTGCAGCCTCATTCAACTTCGAGACCAGTTCTTTCATTCTGTCTGTATCATTCATATCGCTTTTTCTGAACTCCTGTCTGTCCGGATCCGGAACCATTCCGATAGGTACCATTCGTGCGGCTGTCGGTGGTACTCCGGTAGGTACTATTTGTGCGGCTGTCGGCGGTACTCCGGTAGGTACCATTTGTGCGGCTGTCGGCGGTACTCCGGTAGGTACCATTTGTGCGGCTGTCGGCGGTACTCCGGTAGGTACCGCGCTGCTCTGCTTTGTGAGCGCCGTCTGCACCTTGCCTGCGGTCAGCCGTTTTTGCGTAGCCGCCTGCATTCCGGTGAGCCGGATTCTGACCGCTGCGCTGCATTCCTGCATTCGCTATGCGTCCGTTCACTCTTGGCTCTGCAGCGCCGGTCTGGGCTTCTTTTTTCGCAGCAGGCTGCCGTTCCTTTTCCCATGCAGGACGCGCCGGACGGCTGGCATTTTTCCCAACTTCATAGTACAGCTCTTTTAACTCCGCGCCGGTGACTGCACGAATATCGCCCGGGTTTAATTTTCCCAGCAGAATGTTTGCCACACGCACACGTTTGATGCTTAGAACGCCATAGCCGAGGGTCTTGCACATCCGGCGGATCTGGCGGTTTAAGCCCTGTGTCAGGATAATGCGGAAGACAAATTTTCCCTCTTCTTTTACAAAGCAGGGACGGGTACGCTCATTTAAATCCTTTAACAGCATACCGTCCGACATTTTTTTGAGAAAATCCCGACTGATGGGCTTATTGACGCGGACGAGGTATTCCTTTTCATGAAAGTTTGCCGCACGCATCAGACCGTTGATTAAGTCACCGTCGTTTGTCAGCAGTAAAAGGCCTTCCGAATCTCTGTCCAGGCGTCCTGCATAGGTTACACGCACCGGATATTCGACGACATCACGGATCGTGATCTGGGCATGCTTGTCCTTTTCTGTGCAGGTCACTCCAACCGGCTTGTAATAAGCCAGCACCACCTTTTTCTCCCGGTGTCCGACCGGTTTGTCCTCAACTGTAATTTTGTCCAGATCGTTGACCCGCATACCCGGATCTGCGATCTTGCCATTCACAGACACTTTTCCCCCTTCGATCAGGACATCCGCTTCTCTTCTCGAACAGATGCCAGCCTGGGAAAGATATTTATTTAAACGGACCTTTTCAGTATTTGCCATAAATTAACTTCTCCATTCCGATAAAAATCGCAGCATACAGATATTTTAGCACACTTTCAAATTCCGTGCCAGAAGAACATGCAGGGATTTTCAGGCGCATGGTTTCCCTCTGCTACAGCAAAATCCGGTCCGGAAGTTTTTCTAACCCACGGCAAAAACGGTCCTGCCAACTCTATAGAGCTCAGCGGAACCGTTTTTGTAACTTTGTTATGAAATTCTATCCAATACATCTGGAAGGTTATCGGATTTTTTTGTCTTACTCGCGCTCTACGATCGCTGCACAGCCCATGCCGCCGCCAACACAAAGAGTAGCAAGACCTTTCTTTGCATCTCTCTTTTCCATCTCATGAAGTAAGGTTACCAGAATACGACAGCCGGATGCTCCTACCGGATGACCAAGGGCGATTGCTCCGCCGTTGACGTTTAAGATATCGTTGTTGAAGCCAAGGTCATGCGCAACTGCTACAGACTGTGCTGCGAATGCTTCGTTTGCCTCAATCAGGTCGAAGTCGCCGATTTCGTAGCCGGCTTTCTTCATTACCTTGCGGGTTGCTGCAACCGGTCCGATACCCATGATGCGGGGTTCTACGCCTGCCAGCTCGCCTGCTACCCAGGTAGCCATCGGCTTTACGCCCAGCTCCTTTGCCTTTTCTTCGCTCATAACGATCAGCGCTGCCGCTGCATCGTTGATACCGGAAGAATTGCCGGCGGTTACGACACCACCCTCTTTGAATGCAGGACGCAGTTTGCTGATGCTCTCTGCCGTTACATTCGGTCTGGGTCCCTCATCAGTATCAAATACAACGGTCTGTTTTTTCTGTTTTACTTCCATCGGAACGATCTCGTCCTTGAACTTGCCCTCTGCAATCGCTTTCTGTGCCTTCTGCTGGCTCCATGCTGCAAACTCATCCAGCTGCTCTCTGGTCAGTCCCCAGTCTTCTGCAATATTTTCTGCAGTAATACCCATATGATAGCCGCCGAATGCATCCGTCAGGGCATCGCGGATCAGCGCATCATCCATCTTTCCAGCGCCCATTCTGTAACCGAATCTTGCATTGTACAGAAGATAAGGAGCCATGGACATATTTTCCATACCGCCAGCTACGATGATATCCGCATCACCGGAGGCAATCAGCTTGGCAGCCAGGTTTACACAGTGCATGCCGGAGCCGCACAGTACGTTGATCGTAGTTGCAGGAACCTCTACCGGAATCCCTGCGTTGACTGCTGCCTGTCTTGCAGGGTTCTGACCAAGACCTGCCTGAATTACACAGCCCATATATACTTCATCTACCTGCTCCGGTTTGATTCCGGTTCTTTTCAGAGCTTCTTTGATTACAACAGTGCCCAGATCCGGTGCAGGAGTTTTGGAAAGAGTTCCTCCCATTACGCCGATTGCTGTTCTGCATGCGCCTGCCAGCACTACTTTTCTTGCCATAACAATGATTCCTCCATTTTCCCTTTTTTCTTTATCATACTACTTTTGAAACGCTTTTCAAGCCCACTGCACGCTTTGTTGTGGTCTTTTTTAGGAACAAAAGCGTAAAAGCTTTCACGTCGGAAGGTACTTATCAGGGCATTTTTTATCTGGTGCTCAAATGCCCGATATTTTTGATCAGCACGGAAATCGTCCCGTCGGGATTTGTGATAAATTCTACCTTCTCGGGGTCCTTATATTCTTCCATCGGAATCGTGATTTCGATGCCGGTGTCCGTCGTCAGGTGCTGCTTCTGGAACTTTTTGATCGTCGCCTCGCTCTTGGGCCTGACAACTTCTTTTTCCATGTTATATTTTTCCAGCTTTTCCTCCAGGTCTGCCTGCATCTGCGGACTATCCTTAAAAACCTTCTCCTTGACCGCTTCGACCTCCAGGCTTCCCTTTTCCTCCAGCTCATCATAGATCGCCTGCTTGACTTCCATCTTTCGCCGGGTGTCCTCATCTCCATAGTATTTTTTGTTGACCTGTTCCACTGCTTTTGTCACGATATCCAGCTTTGTCTTCTGAGACATCGGTGCATGACATTCCAGAAACAGTTCGGAAAAGTACAGCTTCTTTTCCCCATTTACTTCGAATTTTTTCTCTGTCAGCAGAATTTCTCCATTCGACAGATTCACTAAAAATGCCTCAGAAAGCTTCTGTCCCGCAGACGGCAGGATCGCTTTCTGTAAAATGATATCGTTTAAATTTTCTCCGGTTTCGGTAGCCTTCGTTGCATGGGTATAGGAAGTTTTATAATTTAATTTCAAAAATCCGAAATAATCGACGCCCTCCGCAGAAAAAACGACAACCGCAACGTCCGCCGCCGGAATATCGATATTCGAATTCATGATCCCATAGAGCTTTTCACACAATGCCCTGCTCGTCTGGACAAAATTTTCGGCGTTACAGTTCTGGATCAACCCCATCACCTCAGATTCGTCAGAAAACTGGCAGACCTTCATATCGTCGCTCTCTGTAAATTTTTCAATATGAGCCTTTAAAAAATCGCACAGATTCGAACCCATATCGATCGGACAGTCCGAAAGCACCGGCATTCCAACCACAGAATCCAGGATATGGACAATCCCCATTTTCATAATCATATCGTCTTTTTTCATGCCAGTTTCTCCTCAATTTCTTTTCCATACAATAGAATGCACGCTCCGCGAACATTCTGCGAACATTCTATTGTCATGAATGAAATGGCACGTGTAAACCGTACCATTCCGTTTTTGCTTTTGTATGCGGCAGCTGCGCCATCTATAAACATAGCAGTTCGATGAAAAATATGCAAGAAAAAGAGGCGAACGCTTTTGACGTCCGCCTCCGGGATTCTCGCTTTTGCGACCTGACGCAGGGAAAAATCTTCCTCTCGGGATTCTTCTTATTCCGCCCGTTTTAACGCTTTTACGATCACAGGTCCGATCAGCGCTGCTAAAATAATCTTTGCAGTATCACCGGGCAGGTAAGGGATAACCCCCACACCAAGACCTCCGATGAAGTCTAAGTTCAGCTGCAGGCAAAGCCATACGGTACCGAACAGGTAACATACCAGCGTTCCCAGAACCATCGCACCGAACTGTTTCCAGAAGCTTTTGCCGGTCTTCTCAAACAGAATACCGGTCAGCGGGATCATGAACAGGAAGCCGATCAGATATCCTCCAGTCGGTCCTGCAAGCTTTGCAAAGCCACCGGAAAAACCGGAAAATACCGGAAGTCCCACCAGACCCAGAAGCAGATAGATCACATAGCTGATGAATGCATTTCTGGTGCCCAGAATATAA
>ENA-UEQJ01002278-UEQJ01002278.1-human-gut-metagenome-genome-assembly--contig:-NODE-2278-length-13967-cov-6.537365_pt1 | contig 13967 bp, 13 predicted proteins | sample MGYA00242937_ERZ507938 | MGnify/ENA primary metagenome ERZ507938 (study PRJEB26167, sample SAMN06115437) | human gut metagenome | host: Homo sapiens | place: China:Gansu | collected 2015-07-03...
CAGATACGGTGGCACAAAAAGCACCTCCGAACTGTTTCAGCAAAGCTCACCGTGCCGGAATACGAACTGTTCCGCGCCATGTGCACAGCGCGTCACACGACGCCATACGCCGTTCTGTGCAAGATGGTACGGGCCTACATCAATATGTCCGTTCAGGGCTTGCAGTCCCGCCGCTGAAATGGCAACGCCGCTTTTGAGATTGGCAATCATGCGGCCCCCTTCAAGTGGCCCCAATCGTACCGCCTTGGCAAGGGTCAAGATAAACGCCCCCACCGCCGCGTCCGCTTCGCGTTCGCGTTCGGGCAAGTCCGCCACGGCTTCGTGCGCCAGCGCCCGCCGCCGTGGCGGCCCTGCCCGCCCCCTTCGGGGCTGCGGTGGGGGCGCCCTTGCCCTGCGGCGGTAGTTCAGGGGCACACTTGAAAGGGGGACCTGAACATGATTTCAGCCAATCTAAGCAAAAGCGAACGGCGCGCCATCTACAAGCGGGACGGATACCGCTGCGCCCTGTGCGACAGCCCGCAGGGGCTACAAATCCACCACATCGTATTCCGTTCCCATGGCGGAAGCAATGACCCTGCAAACCTCATCACGCTCTGTTGGCGGTGCCACGCGGAAGCCCATGGGACGGCCATTCCGGAGCGGCATACCTACCAGCGCACCAGCTGGGAAGACCGTCAGAGCCTTGCCGAAGAGTACGAGCTGGCCTGCACGGAGTACATCTGCGACTACTACGCCAACATGGGCGTCATCGCTGACCCTGTCAACGGTGGGGGGCTTTAATGCCCCCTTATAAGCAACGAGTGGTGGCTCCCCCCGCGCTCGCTGCGGCTCGCTTTGCGCGTGGCGCGGCCCCCCCGCTGTGCTAAGCGGGCGCCGCTTTGGCTCCGTGGGCTGCGGCGCCCGCCGCCTGCGCGGCCCGCAAAGGTTGCGGGCCTTGCCCTCGCCGCCCCGCCATTTCAAGTGGGGGCGTGGTTGCGGGGCGGCTCGTTTAGGTTCCGCCGCCTGCGGGCGGCGGGGGTTTGGGATTATATTCAGCTATGATACCAGCGGTTTTCACGTATGTCACCTCAAAGCGGTTACAAAAAAGTGTCAATTCGGTAAAAATGGTGATTGTATCTCGCGAAAGTTCTGCTATAATGAGATAAGAGAGTTTGCGTAAATGCAGACGTCATACTGACATTGTAGCTTAATTATGGAAAGCTGGCAAGGCTTTCTCAAAAGAAGAAGGAGATTCCAACGATGAATATTCTGGTTATCAACGCGGGCAGTTCCTCTTTGAAGTATCAGCTGCTGAACCCCGAGACCGGCGTGCTGCTGGCCAAGGGCCTGTGCGAGCGCATCGGCATCGACGGCAAGTTCACCTATAAGCCCCAGATCGAGGGCAAGCAGGTTCTGGACGCTGTGGACGTGGCCATGCCCACCCATTCCGAGGCCATTCAGGCTGTGCTGAACGCTCTGGTGGACAAGGACAACGGCGTGATCGGCTCCATGAAGGAGATTGACGCTGTGGGTCACCGCGTGGTGCACGGCGGCGAGGCCTTCAACAAGTCTGTTCTCATCACCGATGAGGTCATGAAGGCTCTGGAGGACTGCATCCCCCTGGCTCCTCTCCACAACCCTGCCAACATCACCGGCATCAACGCCTGCACCGCCGTTATGGGCAAGGACGTGCCTCAGGTGGCCGTGTTCGATACCGCTTTCCATCAGACCATGCCCGCCAAGGCCTATATGTATGCTCTGCCCTATGAGTACTATGAGAATGACAAGGTCCGTCGCTACGGCTTCCACGGCACCTCTCATAAGTATGTCTCTCAGCGCGCTGCCGCTATGCTGGGCAAGAAGCCTGAGGAGCTGAAGCTGATCTCCTGCCACTTGGGCAACGGTTCCTCCGTCACCGCCGTGGACGGCGGCAAGAGCGTGGATACCTCCATGGGCTTCACCCCTCTGGCCGGTCTGCCCATGGGCACCCGCGCCGGCGATCTGGACGCCGGTATCCTGCAGTACCTGATGAATAAGTATGACATGAACATCGACACCATGCTGGATATCCTCAACAAGAAGTCCGGCGTTCAGGGTGTGTCCGGTGTGTCCTCCGACTTCCGTGATCTGGAGAATGCCCACAAGGAGGGCAACGAGCGCGCCGGTCTGGCCGTGGATATGTTCAACTATGGCGTAAAGAAGCTCATCGGCGCTTATGCTGCCGCTATGGGCGGCGTGGACGCCATCATCTTCACCGCCGGCGTGGGCGAGAACAGTGCTTCTCAGCGTCTGGACATCGCCTCCGGTCTGGAGTTCATGGGCGTGAAGATGGACGCCGAGGCCAACAATGTCCGCGGCAAGGAAGTCGTCATCTCCGCCGCTGACTCCAAGGTGAAGGTCCTGCTGATCCCCACCAATGAGGAACTCATGATCGCTATGGACACCGCTTCCATCGTCAAGGGCTAAGCTATATTCGATCCATCAAAGGGACCCTCGATGAGGGTCCCTTTTCTATACGGAGGAACTGATCTATGCAGCTGAACACACTGTCTATGGTCCACGAATTCCTGCGCCGGAGCGTGAAGCCGGGAGACTTCTGCATCGACGCCACGGCGGGAAAGGGCCGGGATACGGCCCTGCTGTGCCGCCTGACGGGGGATGCGGGCCGGGTGCTGGCCTTTGACATTCAGGAGGCGGCGGTGGCGCAGACCAAAGCCCTGCTGGCGGCGGAGGGCCTGACGGCGGAGGTGATCCGGGACAGCCACGCCAATATGGAGCGCTACGCGGCGGCGGAAACGGTGGACTGTGTGGTGTTCAACTTCGGACGGCTTCCCGGCGGGGACCCGTCTATCTTTACCCGATCGGATACTTCCGTAGCGGCGTTGGAAGCGGCTTTGCGGCTGCTGAAGCCCGGCGGCGTCATCGCCATTGCCCTGTATTACGGCGGCGCCAACGGCTACGGGGAGCGGGATGCCGTGATGACATGGCTGGAAACGCTGGATGACCGGAAATTTTCCGTCCTCCGCTGCGATTGGGCCAACCGGCGGAACGATCCCCCGGTCCCCATTTTTATCTGGAAGGAATGATCGATTTTTCCGTATTGTCATTGGCGAATGGATTTGCTATCATGAAGCTGTAACGCGGCGCAGAAGCGCCGGTCCAGTCAGGAGGAATAACTATGAAAGATCTGAAGGATACCTGCCGGGTGGCTGTGGTGCAGTGCGCCCCGGTGATGTTTGACAAAAAAGTCGGTACGGAAAAAATGGTGGAACTGATCCGGGAAGCCGGGAAAAACGGCGCGGAGCTGATCGTGTTCCCGGAGCTCATCATCCCCTGCTATCCCTACGGCATGACCTTCGGCTACACCGTAGGCAGCCGGGACAAGGTGGGCCGTCTGGACTGGAAACGGTACTATGACAACTCCCTCTGCGTCCCCGGCCCTGAGACGGAGCTGCTGGGACAGGCGGCGAAGGAGGCTCACGCCTATGTCAGCATCGGCGTGTCCGAGCGGGGTGAGGACAGCGCCACGCTGTATAACTCCAACCTCGTATTTTCCCCGGAGGGGGAGCTGCTGAACGTGCACCGCAAGCTGAAGCCCACCGGAGCGGAGCGTCTGGTGTACGGTGACGCCAACAAGGACTATTTCCCCATCACCGATACCCCTTGGGGACCTATGGGCAATCTGATCTGCTGGGAGAGCTATATGCCTCTGGCTCGGGTGGCCCTGTACCAGAAGGGCATTACCCTCTACATTTCCCCCAACACCAACGATAACCCCGAATGGCAGGACACCATCAAGCACATTGCCATCGAGGGCCACTGCTTCTTCATCAACGCCGACATGGTGTTCACCAAGGAGATGTACCCCAAGGATCTCCACTGCCCGCAGGAGATCGAACAACTGAGCGACATCCCCTGCCGGGGCGGAAGCTGCGTGGTGGACCCCTACGGCCACTATGTAACGCAGCCGGTGTGGGACAAGGAGGATATCATCTACGCCGATTTGGATATGCAGCAGGCCATTGCCAGCCGCATGGAGTTTGACGGCGTGGGCCATTATGCCCGGCCGGACGTACTGGAATTGCGGGTCCATGAATAAACAGACAGCCGCCCTGACGGAAATTCCCATCGGGGCGGCTGCTGCCGTCTTACCAAAGAAAAACAGGCCTCATCTTGGCAGAGGAGGCCTGTTGCTTCGGAGTGATTTTTTTTACAGATGCAAGACCCGGTCCCGGATCTCCTGCGTCCGGCCCTGATTCCAGAACTGGGTGCCGATATAGCCGCAGGTCCGGCGGGCGACGTTCATCTTGTCCTGATCCGTGTTGCCGCACTTGGGGCACTTCCAGATGAGCTTGCCGTTGTCCTCTACGATCTGGATCTCACCATCCCAGCCGCAGACCTGGCAGTAGTCGCTCTTGGTGTTCAGCTCGGCGTAGATGATGTTGTTGTAGATAAACTTCATGACTTCCAGCACGGCGGGGATGTTGTTCTGCATATCCGGAACTTCCACATAGCTGATGGCGCCGCCGGGGGAGAGGTGCTGGAACTGGGCCTCAAATCTCAGCTTCTCAAAGGCGTTGATCTCCTCCGTTACGTTGACGTGGTAGCTGTTGGTGATATAGCCCTTGTCCGTGATGCCCTCAATGATGCCGAACCGGCGCTGGAGGCACTTAGCGAACTTGTAGGTGGTGGATTCCAGCGGTGTGCCGTACAGAGAATAGTCGATATTCTCCGCCTTCTTCCACTCTGCACACTTGTCATTCATCTTCTGCATAATGGACAGGGCAAAGGGAGTAGCGGCGGGATCGGTATGGCTCTTGCCGGTCATGTACTTCACGCATTCATACAGGCCCGCGTAGCCCAGAGAAATGGTGGAATAGCCGTTGTAGAGCAGCTTGTCGATGGTTTCGCCCTTTTTCAGCCGGGCCAGCGCACCGTACTGCCACAAAATGGGGGCGGCGTCGGAGGTGGTGCCCTTGAGCCGCTCATGGCGGCACTGAAGGGCCCGGTGGCACAGCTCCAGACGATCCTCAAAAATCTTCCAGAACTTGTCCAGATTGCCGCCGGAGGACAGTGCCACGTCCGGCAGGTTGATGGTGACCACGCCCTGATTGAAGCGGCCGTAGTACTTGTGTTTGCCGGGCTGGTAATTCTTGGCGTTGGCAATGTTGCCGATACCCGCGTCGGTGAAGCGGTCCGGCGTCAGGAAGGAGCGGCAGCCCATGCAGGTATAGACGTCGCCCTTCAGCTCCCGCATCTTCTTCTCGGAGATGTAGTCCGGCACCATGCGGCGGGCGGTGCATTTGGCGGCCAGCTCTGTGAGATACCAGTAGGGGGCATCCTCGGTGATGTTGTCCTCCTCCAGTACGTAGATCAGCTTGGGGAAGGCAGGGGTGACCCACACGCCGTCCTCATTCTTCACGCCCTGATACCGCTGGAGCAGCATCTCCTCGATGATCATGGCCAGATCTTTCTTTTCTCGCTCGTTTTCAGCCTCGCCCAGATACATGAACACGGTGATGAAGGGAGCCTGTCCATTGGTGGTCAGCAGCGTTACCACCTGATACTGAATGGTCTGAACACCGCGGCGGATCTCCTCCCGCAAACGGGCCTCCACCAGCTCCGTGATCTTTTCCGCACCGGGGTCCGCGCCGATGGAGGCCATTTCCGCCTCCACGATCTTACGGATCTTCTGACGGCTGACCTCCACAAAGGGGGCCAGATGGGTCAGGGAGATAGACTGGCCGCCGTACTGGTTAGAGGCCACCTGCGCCACGATCTGGGTGGCGATATTGCAGGCAGTGGCGAAGCTGTGGGGCCGCTCGATGAGGGTACCGGTGATGACGGTGCCGTTTTGCAGCATATCCTCCAGGTTCACCAGATCACAGTTGTGCATGTGCTGGGCGTAATAATCAGCGTCATGGAAGTGGATGATGCCCTCCCGGTGGGCCTCCACGATCTCCTGAGGCAGCAGGATGCGCTCCGTGATGTCACGGCTCACCTCGCCGGCCATGTAGTCCCGCTGGGTGGAATTCACCACCGGGTTCTTGTTGGCGTTTTCCTGCTTGGCCTCCTCGTTGCAGCACTCGATCAGGGAGAGGATCTTCTCGTCGGTGGTATTGGAGCGGCGGACCAGAGAGCGGGTGTAGCGGTAGGTCACATAGTTCTTGGCCACCTCAAAGGCGCCGTGGGCCATGATCTGGTACTCCACTAAATCTTGTATTTCCTCTACGGAGGGGGAGCGGTTCATCTTCAGGCAGGAGAACTCCACGCTTTCCGCGATCCGCTGGATCTGCATGGGGGTCATCCGGATGGACTCGTCCACGCTTTCATTGGCCTTGGTGATGGCCGCAATGATCTTGGTGATATCAAAGGTTACCTCCGAGCCGTTCCGCTTGATAACTGTCATGCTGATCTTCCTCCATTACATTTTGAAAGGGCGCACAGAGCACCCCCAATATTTTTGTAGCAAAAGAATCATAACATACAATATCTTGCGTTTCAAGGGCTGAAAACAGATTTGTAATATGTTATAAAAAGCGCGAGAAAACTTTGGCACCTATCTTTACCTCGGGGACAAAAGAGCGTATAATAATAAAAAATCAGGATCGGACAGGAGGAAATCAACGTGGATACAGTGCAAAAACTGTTTCGCTTTTTAGACGAAAGCCCCACCTGCTACCATGCGGCGGCCAACGCCAAAGCGGCCTTGACGGCGGCGGGAGCGGTGGAGCTGCGGGAATCTGAGCAGTGGAAGCTGGAAAAGGGAACACTATATGTTGTGGAACGGGGTGACTCCGCTCTGATGGCGTTCCGGGTGCCTGAGGGGCCGTTTCACGGCTTTTTGATGGCGGCGGCCCACAGCGATTCTCCCACCTTCAAGGTGCGGGAGACCGCAGAAGCGGCTTCCGCCGGCAATACCCTGCGGCTCAGCGTGGAGCCTTACGGCGGCGGTGTGTGGCGTGGCTGGCTGGACCGCCCCTTGTCTGTGGCGGGCCGGGTGGTGATCCGGCAGGGAGACCGCCTTGTGAGCCGTCTGGTGAACATTGACCGGGATCTGCTGGTGATCCCCGGCGTGGCGATCCACATGGACCGGAGCGTGAACAAGGGAGCGGAGTTGAACCCGGCGGTGGACCTGTTGCCCCTGCTGGGCTGCGGAAAGGAGCCGGGAGCCTTCCGGAAGCTCATCGCTGAGGCGGCGGGAGTGCGGGAGGAGCATCTGCTCTCCACGGAGCTGTTCCTCTATCCCAGAACGAAAGCTGTGCAGACCGGCCTGAACGGGGAATTTATCGTTTCCCCCCGGCTGGACGACCTTCAATGCGTGTTCGGCTGTCTGGAGGGCTTTTTAGCGGCAAAGCCCGGCGGGAGCCTGCCGGTGCTGGCGGTGTTCAACAACGAAGAGGTGGGCAGCAACACCCGTCAGGGGGCGGATTCCACCTTCCTGACCGATGTGCTGGAGCGGATCGCCCACGGCTGCGGCCTTGACAGCGAAGCGTGGAAGGCGGCCGTCGCCAACAGCTTCATGGTGTCGGCGGACAACGCCCACGCCATCCACCCCGCCCACCCGGAGTACGCCGACAAGGGGGAGTTCCCGGTGCTGGGCGGCGGCATCGTCATCAAGTACAACGCCAACCAGCGCTACACCACGGACGCTGTTTCCGGGGCGGTGTTTCAGGCCATCTGTCAGGAGGCGGGGGTGCCGGTCCAGCGATACAGCAACCGGGCGGATCTCCCCGGCGGCTCCACCCTGGGCAATATCTCCACAGCCCATCTCTCCGTTCCTACCGTGGACATCGGCCTGCCCCAACTGGCCATGCACAGCGTCTGCGAGACGGCGGGGGCGGCGGATACGGACTATCTGGTAAAAGCTATGACCGCCTATTTTTCCAGAGATTTTCACCGCGACCGTGACGGCGGCATCGTCTTTTGACAGGGAGGGCCTATGAAGCTACTTTTCAAGCAGCGGTTTTTCTCGTGGTTCGACAGCTATGACATTTATAACGAGGCGGGGGAGACGGTCTACACCGTGGAGGGCAAACTCTCCTGGGGCCATTGCCTCCACATCCTTGACGCCGCCGGGAACCACATCGGCACGGTGAAGGAGCGGGTGCTGACGCTGCTGCCCAAATTCGAGCTGTACGAAAATGATGAATATATCGGCAGTATCCAAAAGGCATTTACTTTTTTTACCCCGAAATTCGACATTGACTGCAACGGCTGGCAGGTTCAGGGCAGCTTCATGGAATGGGACTATCAGGTAACGGAGCCTTGCGGGGCGCTGGTGGCCACCGTCACCAAGGAGCTGTTCCACTGGACGGATACCTATGTCATCGACGTGGTAAACCCCGCCGACGCCCTCCGGGCGCTGATGCTGGTGCTGGCCATCGACGCGGAGAAGTGCTCCAGAAGCAACTGAATATACAGAAGCCGAGGCCGGACGCTTGTGCGTCCGGCCTCGGTTATGTCAGACGGTTTGACTTTGAAACACGCCGTACCAGTCGGGGTCCTTTCGGAACAGCGCCGCCGCTTTGGCGACGGCAGCCTCCCGGTCGGCGGGACCGCTGACCAGAAACCGTCCCGTGTCAGGGTCGAAGTTTCCGGTGGAGGTATGGCCCGCCTTGTCGGAGACCTCCATGATCAGCCCCGCAAAGTCTGACCAGTCCCGGTCAGCCCGCAGGTGAAAGAGATCCCGGGTGCAGGGCTCGCCGCTGGGGTTGCTGCTGTATGTGGTGCGAAGCGACTTTTTATTGGAAAAGACGGTATAGATCATCCAGCCGGGCTGCCCGCTCTCAAAGCCGCTGACAGCGAACGTACCTTCAAAATGGCCATGGCCCAGCAGATTCCGGGTGTCGTGACCGCAGATCATGACCGTGTGCTCCACGGCGTATGCCGGATCATTGAACCGGTATTCCGTGGCAGTGACGGTGGTATCGATCTTCCGGGCAAAGGGCAGACAGATGACGGCTGTCAGCACAACCGCAAGCACTAAGAGAATCAGAATGACGCGCTTTTTCATGGGGCCTCCTTTCCGATGGGGAGGGTTTATTCCTCCGGTTCCGTGGAAGTCTCAGCTTGTTCTGCGGCAAATTCCTCCTTGGCCTGCGCCAGAATTTTCCGCTCCGCCTTGGTGGTGAGCTTTGTTTCGTCAAAATGCGCGAACAGGTCCGGGCGGCGGGTCATGGTGCGCTTGTAGCTCTCCTTTTTCCGCCACGCGGCAACCTTGGCGTGGTCTCCGGAGAGCAGAATCTCCGGTACGGCCCGGTCATGCCACACGGCGGGCCGGGAATACTGGGGATATTCCAGCAGTCCGTCCCAGTGGGATTCCTCCTCAAAGCACTCGGCGTCCGGCAGCACACCGGGCACCATGCGGCACACGGCGTCCGCTACTGCCATGGCGGGGATCTCTCCGCCGGTGAGAACAAAATCGCCCATAGACAGTTCCTCGTCCACACACGCGTCGATGAACCGCTGGTCAATGCCCTCGTAGTGGCCGCAGACTAAAATCAGGTGGTCATATTGGGCTTTCAGTTCTCTGGCGACGGACTGGGTGAAGGTACGGCCGCAGGGGGACATGAAGATGGTCCGGCCGGGGCCATAGGTGTTGACAACGTGCTCCCAGCAGCGGAACAGAGGGTCTGCCTGCATCACGGCCCCACGGCCTCCGCCGTAGGGGTAATCGTCCACCTGCATCTGCTTGTTGGTGGTGTAGGCACGGATCTGATGGGTGCGGATGGCGATATAGCCCCGCTCCTGTGCCCGGCCTAAGATGCTGACGTTCAGCATGGCGTCCACGGATTCCGGGAACAGGGTCAGAATGTCGATCTGCATGTCCATTTACAGCCCCTCCCAGACCTTGACCTCCATCCGTCCCCCGTCCAAATCAACGGAGCGGATAAAGGCGTCCTTCACGGCGGGGATCAGGATCTCCCGCTCACCCTTGACGGTGTAGACCTTGCTGGCGGGGTACTCGTCCACCGCCGTCAGAGTTCCTAACAGGGCGCCGGTGTCACAGTCATAGACCTCCAGCCCCAGCAGTTCATCGTCAAAATACTCTCCCTCCGGGAGAACGATGTCGGCCCGGCGGAGGAACAGGTCTTTATTTTTATAGGTCAGGGCGGCGTTCATATCGTCCACGCCGGGGAGCTTCAGCAGCACCAGCTCCTTGTGGACATGATTCGCCGTGGGGGTGATGGGCTGACCGTCGATATAAAAGGTTTTGCAGCGGGTCAGCAGCGCGGGGGAGACCCGGCGGGGCTGCACCCGCACCTCGCCCCGGATGCCGTGGGCATTGACGATGCGGCCTACCCGGATAAATTCCTGCTTCATAAAGCACTCCTTGTCTGTGTTTGATTTCTTGCCTGTTATTATATACGTTTTCGGCGGGGCAGGCAATAGAAACCTGATTTCTGAAAAAATGGGAGACTTTTTTGACGGAGATCTGCGCTTTCGTGCGATCAGCGTCTTGACGGACGGAAAAAAAGAGGGTATAAGTAATATGTTTTGCATACTGAAGAAGAGAGGAATCGTTTATGGAGACAAAACGTGCCAGTTGGGCCAGCAATCTGGGTTTCCTGATGGCGGCCATCGGCTCTGCGGTTGGCTTGGGCAATATCTGGGGCTTCCCCTACAAAATGGGTAAGTCCGGCGGCTTCGCGTATCTGGCGGTCTATGCGCTGCTGGCAATTTTCGTGGGCTTTATCGTCATGGCATCGGAGCTTGCCATGGGCCGCAAGACCGGACAGGGCGCCATGGGCACCTATCACGCCCTGACGAAGAAATTCCGGTGGATCGGCTGGCTGGCGCTGTTCTCTCCCTTTGCGGTGATGGGCTTTTACGCGGTGCTGGGCGGTTACTGCATCGAATATATGGCCCTGAACCTCAGCAACTTTGCCTTCGGCAGCGAATCGCTGGCCACCGGCGGTGAACTGTTTGCCGCCATGCTGTCCAATTCTGCCGGAGCGGTGCTGTTTGCCGCCCTGTTTCTGGCTCTGTGCTATCTTATCAACCGGAGCGGCATTTCCGGCGGCATTGAGAAGTTCAATAACGTGGGTATGCCCACGCTGTTTGTCATGCTGGTGGTCATCATCATCCGCTCCCTGACCCTGCCCGGCGCTATGGAGGGCCTGAAGTTCATGTTCGTGCCGGGATACGCTGTGGAAGCCGGGTTTGTGGCGGAGACGCCCAGCCTGCTGTCTGTGTTTGCCAGCGCCGGCGGGCAGATGTTCTTCTCCCTGTCTCTGGCGATGGGCGCCATGATCACCTACGGCTCCTACCTGAACCAGAAAGAGGATCTGGTGAAAAATTCCGCCATCATTGTGTTTGCGGATACGCTGGTGGCTACTATGGCCGGTATCGCTGTGATCCCCGCTGCCGTGGCCAACGGCATTGCCAGCGGAACGCCGCTGGACCAGATCAAGCTGGGCGGCCCGAACCTGCTGTTTGTCACCTTACAGGATGTGTTCCGGGCCATGGGCACCGTCGGCGCGCTGTTCGGCGTGATCTTTTATCTGCTGGTGCTGATCGCCGCCATTTCCTCCGCCATCGCCCTGATCGAGGTGGACATCACCTATTTCCTGGACCGAGCGGAGCAGAAAGGCAGAAAGGGAAACCGCCCCAAGGTGGCGTTTCTGGTCTGTCTTGCCATTTTCGCAGTTTCGGTGCTGGTAGGGATCGACGGTCTGGGTACCACCGGTGTGTTCCCCTGGCCTGCGACCGCCGGCTGGAACGATTCCATGCTGGACTTTGTGGATATGCTGTCTGAGGGCCTGGCCATGCCCATCGGCGCTTTGATGATGAGCATTATGGTGGGCTGGGAGATCCATCCTCAGACGGTTCTGGACGAGCTCCATATCGGCTATACCGGCAGGATCGACACCTTCTATCGGATCTGCATCAAGTATATCACGCCCATCGGTATGCTGCTGGTGCTGGCGGGACAGGTGAACGAATTCTTCTCACTGAACTGGTTCTGATTGGTTCTGAATTGATTGAATCTATCGATAGGAAGATAGATTTTCCACAACGGTAAGGAAGAGTGTGCGCGGGAAACCCAAGAAGGGTGTCCTGCGTTGTTGAAATAATACATTTTCAGAACTTTTATAAAGTACTGAAAATGAATTCAGCGGGGAGAAAAGATTTTTCGACACGATGAATCAAGGGAACGGTTATTCCGTTCCCTTGATTTTTTACTATTACTATGTTCCGCTTTTCAGCAGGCCGGCCAAATAGCCGCTGGACCATGCCCATTGCAGATTGTAGCCGCCGCAGTCACCGTCGATGTCCAGCACCTCCCCGGCGGCGTATAGTCCCGGCACCAGGCGGCTTTGGAGGGTTTTGGGGTCGAATTCTGCGGTGTGGATACCGCCTGCCGTGACCTGTGCGCCGTCAAAGCCCAGTACGCTGACCACCGGCAGGGCGAAGTCCTTGGCGGCCCCTGCGATCTTCCGCAGATCGGCGGGGGACAGGGACGCTACCAGGGCGGTCAGTCCATAGCCCGCGTACCGCAGGACCGTGCGGCCCAGACGGTTGTGGAGCACACCGGCCAGCAGGTTTTCCGTGGTCAGCTCCGGCATGGAGCTAAGCCGCCTGCGGAGCAGCTCCTCGATTTCCGGTGCGGAACACTGGGGCAACAGGTCGATGTGAAGCGTCAGGGGGCCTTTTTCCGTGGCGGCGGATCGGGACAGCTCAAACACGGCGGGGCCGCTGACACCGAAGTCGGTAAACTGAACTTCACCCCGGCTGGCGGCCACGGCGTCCCGGTTCCGGCAGAGACGGAGGTCGGCGTTGGCCCGGACGCCCTTCAAAGCCTTGACAAAGGTGTTGTCGGTCTTGATCTGTACCAGCGCGGGATACAGCTTGGTGACGCTGTGGCCCAGGGATTGCAGCAGCTCGTAGCCGCTGCGGGTCCCGCCCAGGAACAGGGTCAGGTCAATATCTTCCATAGGGCTTCCTCCTTCAGGGGGCGGTCGTCATATCCTTACGGCAGGCAGCAGACCGCCAGCACGGCGCACTCCGTGGTCTCGATGAGGGCCCCGAAGACGTCGCCCGTGACGCCGCCGATGCGCTTGCGGGCCGCGGACAACAACCAGAAGGCCACCAGTCCGGCCGCCAGCAGGCCGTAGAGGCCATGCCGTCCCATCACGAGACAGGCCGCAAGGCAGAGCCCGAGGGCCGTATAGGCGTAGCGGGGCTTCATGCCGTCGTGCATCATGGAGCCCAGACCGCCGGGCCGGGCCGAGGGCAGACGCATGCCCACGAAGACCTGGCAGCGGCCCAGCAGACCGGCCAGGCAGCAGGCCCCCAGCGCATGCAGGGGCGCCGTCCCGGCCAGTGCCGCCAGCGCCGCGACCTTGGTGGAAAGGACGAAGAACAGGGCCAGGGCGCCGAAGCTGCCCAGGCGGGAATCCTTCATGATGGTCAGACGGCGTTCGGGCGAGGTCTCCACCAGCAGGCCGTCGCCGCAGTCGGCGACCCCGTCCAGATGCAGCCCGCCGGTGATGACGGTCCAGACAAGGGCGGCCCCGATGCCGCAGAGCGCGGCGGGCAGGCCCAGCCGGGCAGCCAGCAGCAGGGCCAGAGCGCCCAGAGCGCCCACCAGCAGGCCCACGGCGGGCAGCCAGGCCACCACACCGGAGAGCGTGGGGGGCAGAGGGGCGGAGCCCACGGGGATGCGGGTAAAAAAGGCCAGACCGGCGCGGAATGAGGTGATGATGGACATGCGGTATCGCCTTGCTGGAGGTTGAAGGAAAAAAGTCGTCGTCCTCAGATGCAGGCCACTGCCGCCGGCAGCAGGGAAGCCAGCGTCGCGAAGACCAGCAGGGAGCCCCACATAAGGCGCACGGCCTGCCGGATATGCCGGGCCGTGGCCAGCGGGGTGCCGTCGCCCAGCCAGGGATGATCGCGGTACAGGGGGCCGTACCAGGCCGGGCCGCCAAGCCGTAGGCCCAGGGCCCCGGCAAAGGCGGCTTCGCTCCCGGCGGCATTGGGGC
>ENA-UEQJ01002279-UEQJ01002279.1-human-gut-metagenome-genome-assembly--contig:-NODE-2279-length-13960-cov-8.619823_pt1 | contig 13960 bp, 11 predicted proteins | sample MGYA00242937_ERZ507938 | MGnify/ENA primary metagenome ERZ507938 (study PRJEB26167, sample SAMN06115437) | human gut metagenome | host: Homo sapiens | place: China:Gansu | collected 2015-07-03...
GACGGCTCCACGCTCCATGACCGGGACGCCTTCATCTACGGCGGTGCGCTGACGCTCGATGTGGAGTTTTACGTGGCAGACCGTATCGCCCTGCTCGCCAACCTCCGGGAGCGTTGCCTGTGGGGTGGCGACACGAGGAAGTTTCATACGCAGTTCGGGGTCGGAATCAAGTTCATCATCAACTGACACGGACATGGAACGGACGGAAATAGACATCATCAGACAAATGCCCATTGCGGTTTTTCTCGCACGGCTGGGGCATGAGCCTGTCAGAAGGAGCGGTAACGAGCTGTGGTATATCGCCCCGTATAGGGGCGAGCGCACGCCCTCTTTCCGTGTGAACGTGGCGAAACAGCTCTGGTACGACTTCGGTCTGGGCAAAGGTGGTGACATCTTCACGCTTGCCGGGGAGTTTATCGGAAGTGGCGACTTCATGGAACAAGTGAAGTTTATAGCGGGAACCTCTAATATGCAGATTGCAGAGTTTGACAAACCGACCTACATTCCGAAGCAGACAGAACCTGCCTTTGAGGGAGTGGAAGCCGTCCCTCTGCTTCGTTCTCCACTGACAGACTATCTGGCGGAACGGAGCATTCCTTACGTTGTCGCATCACGCTACTGCTGCCGACTGAATTACTGTGTGCGTGGCAAACGATATTTTGCCGTCGGTTTCCCGAACGTGGCGGGTGGATATGAGATCCGCAGCCGCTTCTTCAAAGGATGCGTGCCTCCGAAAGATGTGTCGCTGGTCAAGGCGGAAGGCTCTCCGGCTGACGTGTGCAGCGTTTTTGAAGGCTTCATGGACTTTCTTTCTGCTGCCACGTTCGGATTGGAAAAGGGTGAGTGCCTCGTATTGAACTCTGTTGCCAACGTGGAAAAGGCAATGAGGTATCTGGACGGCTGCGGGTGCATAGACTGTTATCTCGACCATGACGCAGCCGGACGGCGCACGTTGAAAACGCTGAAAGGACATTATGGAGAACGTGTCTATGACCGTTCCGCTCTCTATGACGGTTGCAAGGACTTGAACGAGTATCTGCAACTGACAACCAAAAAAGAACAATAACTTAAAAATCAAATGACAATGAACATACTGAACAACAAAAACAAGAGAATATCAATCTTCAAGACGTTGGCACTCTGCCTGTTCGCTGCCGTGTCGCTCACGCTCGTATCGTGTGACGACGACATGGACATACAGCAATCCTATCCCTTCACGGTGGAAACCATGCCCGTGCCGAACAAGGTGACGAAGGGGCAGACGGTTGAAATCCGCTGTGAGCTGAAAAAGACGGGCGACTTCGCCAACACCCTCTACACCATCCGGTATTTCCAGTTCGAGGGGGAAGGCACGCTGAAAATGGACAACGGAATCACGTTCCTGCCCAATGACCGCTACCTGCTTGAAAACGAGAAGTTCCGGCTGTACTACACGGCGGCGGGTGAGGAAGCGCACAACTTCATCGTGGTAGTGGAGGACAATTTCAGCAACTCCTACGAGTTGGAATTTGACTTCAACAACCGAAACGTGAAGGATGACGGGGTTATCACTGTTGTCCCCATCGGGAACTTCAAGCCCCTTACACGATGATGCGTGTATTCATGGCTATCCTCTGTTCGCTTCTGGCCGTCTGCGCCGTCTTGTGGCCCCTGTCAGTCTGCGCCTCTCCCACCGGCAACATCAACCTAGACGCCATCAACGCGGCAGGCGCGTACGCTCAAGGCTTTACGGGAGCGGGCGTGCGCATCGGCATTCTCGATTCGGGCTTTGACACCACCCACATAGCCTTTGAAGGCAAAGACATCATCAAGCTCTACAGCGACCAGTATCTTGAGAAGTTCGGCATCGGCGTCAACGCCACCCAACAAAGTCACGGAAGTCACGTAGCGGGCATCGCTTCAGGCAACTCCTCCGTTAACTACGGTGTAGCCAAAGACGCCTCGTTGCTTTTGCTCTACTCGACCATTCAAGGTCCGACCATGATCTATGAGGTCGCAGACCTCTACAAAAAAGCTATTGAAACCTACGACGACGTCAAGATCTACAGCAACTCCTGGGGCTGGATGCGCGGCTTGTTCAGCTACGGTGACATTCCGGACGAAACGAAAGCCTTCAATGAGGTTTTCAACTCCGCCGTCGAACACGACAAACTCATGGTCTTTGCCGCAGGCAACCAAGGAGGACTTGCGCCGGCTGACCCGATTCTGCCGATCATGCGGGACCCTACGAAAGCGGGCCACTTCATCAACGTCGTCAACATCGAATCTGACCACCTCTTTGAAGAAGGATTCGTCCACGGCAACAGCAGCGCCATCGAAGCCTCCAACCGCGCTCTCTTTGCTTCTCTATGGTCCGTCGTCGCGCCCGGAACCAACATCGTGAGCGTTGAAGCGGGAAGCGGCAACGGCTCCATTGAGATGACCGGCACATCCATGGCCGCGCCGCATGTGGCAGGCACCCTTGCGCTCGTGCAGCAGGCATTTCCCTGGATGACCGCCTCGCAGCTGGCCGACTGCGTTCTTAGCACCGCCCGCAAGCCTCAGGAAGGAGTCTACGAAGTACTTGCCCTGCATCCTGAACAAACAGGCGCGGACCCAAACCATAACAACCCGGACTATCACCTGCAGTACGGCGGCAGGCTGGACTTTCGTGTCGCCTCGCCCACGTGGTCACCGGACGAAAATAAATACGTCTCCAACGTCTATAAAGAATCCGCCGCCATCGTCTTTTGGGGCAGCGCCGGCACCAAACTTGGTAACCTTGATGCTCTCAAGGCAGAAGCCGCCGAACGCGCAGCTGCCCAGTGGCGCAAGGAAATCCTCGACGGCTACGAATGGGAACTTGACCCTGACGCCTATCTCGAGGCGGTAGATAAGGCATACAAGGAATGGAAGGAATACTTCATCAAAAACTGCACCATCGTTGAATACGGAATCGGCGCGGGGCTGCTGGATGCGGCTTCTGCCGTGGGCGGCATTGCCGAACTCAACATCAACCGCATGGCGCGTTGGGATGAAACGAATTCAAAGTGGACGCTCCCGGTTCAGACAGGGCTCAACGGAAACGAACAGATTGCCTACACGCTCAATCTTGCCGGCAACGGCGTGAGCCGCTTTATCAATGACATCAACGAAGTGCGCTGGAATCCGACGCTGCACATCACCACCCAAGAAGAATTAAAGGCATACAACGAGGCAATCCAAAGCGGCCAACCTTATAAAAAAGGTTCGAGCAATCAGACCTCTGCTCCGGATCAGGCCGATCTTCCCGTCTCACTCGTCGTTTCCGGCACGCTCGATGAAAGCAAGAGCATCGTCGCAGCGGGCACTCTCGTCATGAGCGGTCACGCCTCCTACAGCGGCTCCACCGACGTGATCAAGGGCGCCACACTCGTCGTTGACGGCATCATTGACAAAGACGTCCAGTCCGATGCCACGGCCACCGTAGCGGGACGCGGTGCGGTCGGGTCACTGACATCCCGCGGCACACTTTCTCCCGGAGACGATATCGACGTCGCCAACCGCATCGGCACGTTCCATGTGACAAACACGCTCACGCTCCAGTCCGACTCGTCCCTTGTCTTTGACATCAGTCAGGACAGACTGGATCAGATCACTGCTCTCGAAGTCAAGCTTGAGCAAAGCTCTTCGGAAGGGACAAATGATCAGCTTAATCTGACACTCAGAACCGGCGACTACGTTGACACAACCTACGAGCTCAGAGCAACAGATTTCATTCCCGGACTTAAAAACGAAGCTGTAATCAACGCCCTTCAAAACGCCGAACTTTTCTGGGCAGGCGGCATCACGTTTGAATTCATCAATGAGGATAACGGCAACTTTACGCTCAAGCGCAAGGACGACAGCATGCAGTTTGTCGGTCGGGAAGTTGCGCTGTCGTCTAAAGCCATGTCCCGGGCTCAAAAGCTTGACGCGGCCATTGAGTCCGCCGGCATTCTGACCGGGCACGCAGCAGACTTCTCCGCCGCCATCGATATTCTGTCCGAAAGCCTTGCCAACGAGGACGACCCAAACCGTGCCTTTGCGTCCTCAGCGATCCGGTCGGCCTACGACTCCATCGAACCTGATGCGCAGCTTGCTTTTGACGCGGCGGCCCTTGCCCGTTCCGTTCGCCTGCGTGAGGTGACAGCGCTCTCGCCGCTTACCGATCTGTATGCCACGGATGTCATTCCCGAAGCCTCGCTCGTCGTCGAACGGGCAAATATGGACGGCGCGAAATCATTTCAGAGTACCCGTACCATTCTTTCAGCCGGCGCTCGCCGCAGTTTCGGCGACTGGGCGCTGGGCTGGAAAGTCGGCGGCTATTACGACGACATCGAAATCTCCGGCCCGGACAAGGGAAACGCGCAAGGTGTTTTTGCAAGCGTTTCGGCGATGCGGGAATTCGGTGCCGGCATGCGACTCTTCGGTCAGGCACTTCTGGGCTACGGAGTTGAGGATCGCACAAGATACGTCAGCGACTTCGACGTTTCAAAGCGACTCGATACAACCACCCATGCTGTCAGTCTCGGCGCGTCCATCGGTATCGGCCGCAAATTTGCCCCCGATCAGATCGCGCTCTCGTTCATGCCGTACGCTCAGCTCAGCTGGGACGGCATTCACCGAGACGATGTCCGCGAGTCGGATTCTCGCGTTGCACAAGAATATGAAGATGAACTTTTAAGCGTAGCGGCACTTGAAGCCGGCCTGGCTTTCAAGACGCGCAGCAGTGCCGCCTCCCCGACAGGCAATCTCTTTCTGGAAGGTCGCATTGCGTACCGCAATCGCTTTCACGTCAATGGCGACGAGACATACACATGGACCGGCATACGCGACGAAACCAACGTCGAATTCTTCGACAACCGTCACGCAGCGGCAGCGCAATGCAAGATTGGCTGGATATCGTCAACCGGTCACGAGTTCGCGCTGATGCTCGACGGTGAAGCCGGGGACTCCGGAGACGAGCGCTGGGGCGCTTCGCTGCGCTGGACAAAGCACTTCTGATCGGACAGAAATTATCGGCTCACCATACGACAAGCGCCGCTTCGAAAATCCTTTAAGCGGCGCTTGATGTTTCTTTTTAAAAATCCGTATCTGAACTATTCCGACTCACCGAGCAATTTGCCGACCGTCTTGTCGATTCTCTCGGCGGTCTTGCCCCACTTCGTGAGCGTCATGCTTCCGGCCTTGTACTTGGCGGTCGATACGATGGCGCCGTTTTTATAGAGCGTCAGTTCCGCAAGACCGAGGTAGGTCGTTGCGTCCCACGAACGCTGCATCACGTAGCTCAAACGGTATTCCGACGTGCAGGACGCAGCATCCCGGACCACTGTCGTCTTGATGCCGCGGCGCTGGAATGCCGACTGCAGCGACGGAATGGCCTCACCGATCGTGACCTTGGGATTTTGGATGATGCAGACTTCCGTCGGCATCACTTCAAGCGGCTCAACCATCTTTCCGGTCGTCGTGTTGGCGCACCCGACCATCAACGCGCATACGGCCGAGGCCGCTGCCAAACCAACTGCTTTGTAAAGCATTTCTGCCTCCCGTGTCATTGTTGATTCTGTACGGCCACAATAGCAGATTCCGCTCGATGCCAACGAGCTCAAGGCCTTGAATCAACATGATTGGTTACCGGATAACGGAAAAAAGATAGGACATATCGCCGCGAACTTTCGATATTCTGAAACTAGATTATTCGGCAAACGACGAATGTTTTATTCGTCAATCTACGACTCGAATTTCAGCGAGTACTTCTACTCGACAAATGTCGTAAAAATCATCTTTCTTGCCCGAGCTGTAGGTTTGAAAAACCGGTTTTGTCATCAAGGCGCCGAACTTCGAAATTTCGGATCCGATCTTCCGACATTGGATCCGGCTCCGCGTTGATCTGAGAATTTGATCGGTTTCCATTCTGTGTCAGAGATTTGTCTACGAGTGCCTGAACTCTTCCTCGCAAGAACCCGAGCTCAAGATATCAGAGGACTATGGTAACGATCATCCGGTATCGCTTGGCATGTTTACCTAAGGTTTCGTATCCGAACCATTACGGTTCGCCGAAGAGTTTGCCGATTGCCCGGTCGAAGCTCTCTGAGAGTTCCACCTCGCTCAGTGAGCTTCACGCTTCCGACGCCGGCAAAAACGTTCCGACATCTGCTTGTCCGCTCATAGTCGTTCTTGCCGGCGGTCCGAACGTCAGACACTCTCAGCCATTGCCATTCGAACGAATTTCGGCAATGACTCGGAAACGTTGATCAAGCATCGTTATCCTTGAGGTTCTAATCCGACAAGCGGGTACGCAAGGCGTGCCCATACTTTGCGCGCATAGACCGACAGCATTCGGCCGGCGACAGTCGTGCCGGATTTCGCTTCTTGCAATTCCGCGCCATTCTGGCAAAATGCCGACCTTCAAACGGATTTCTCAGTGTTTACCGTGGTCTTCGGACCGATCAAACCTGAACTACAAACCAACCCGACGCGGGCGTTTGCCTGCGTGAATGCAAGTTTCGAGTGTCTCCCTCAACGGAGCTCTCAGCTTGTCTTTGGTGGGTTTTCGCTCGCTCCCTTTGATGGATTTTCAAAAAGGCGAAAACCACTATGCCAATGACATTCACAACTTGCATTTCGGCTCAAGACTTCGGACTTGCGTCCGAGACAATGATCCCGGGGTTTCAGGCTTCGCAGCTTTCCTGTGCTGCGCCCGCCCAAATCGTTCGGGTCGATCCCTGCCACGTGTTCGATGAATCCTTTCTGCAGGATCTCGTGCTGTGGTGGACCTGGCCCGACACCCGTATCCCGCTCTACATCGCGGGGCCCACGGGCTGCGGCAAAACGACCTCCGTTCTTCAGTTTCTCGCACGCGTCCATGTACCGGTCATTTCCCTGACCTGTTCCCGACGCTTCGTGAAGGACGACCTTGTCGGCCGCTGGGGCGCGCACGAAGGAGGCTTCGCATGGATCGACGGACCGGCCACCATTGCGTGGAAAACCGGAGCCGTACTGCTCATCAACGAGTTTTCGCTCGCTCCCCCGGAAGTCTGGGTGGGCGCCAACGACATCTTCGAAGGGCAGTCAATCACGATCGAGAAGACTGGTTTGAGCATTCCCAGACACGTCAACACCCGGGTCATTGTCACCGACAACTGCCGTTGCGGTACGCTGCCCGAGTCGGCCTACAGTTCTCGCAACCAGCAGGACGCCAGCACGTGCGACCGCTTCTGGCATATGGCAGCCGATTGGCCCAAACCCGAAGTGGAAGCCCGCATTGTCCTATACCGTTGTGAGCGCATCGCTCAGGGCGCTCTGTCAAGCGAAACGCTTGCCGAGCTTGCCCGATGCGCCGCACGACTAGCACAAACCTCGCGCACGAACCCCGCATTGGAAGCGGATTTCGTGAGCGAAGACGTGCCTGCGGCATTGAGTACACGCGTTGTGATTCGCCTGTGCGAAATACTGACACAACTGCTTGCGGATTCCTGCAGCCCCGAGCAGTCTCTGTCGCGAGCCGTCCGGCTTGCCATCGGCAGTGCACTCAACGACCGCGCGTGTCTGACGCTCTTGGAAATGGCGGCGTTTCACTTCGCCCCGTTGCTTGAGACGCTTCACTCTTCGACGGCAGCGAACCGAAGACGTCGTAACGTACGACCGAAAATCGGTTAACGCCGCTCGCTCTTGCCGCGCGCCCTTTGAATCCCGAAGGACGCCCCCTTCTCATCCGTTCCGACCCCGTTTTCCGTCCTTCCTGCTCAAGACGCAGAGGCTCTCCGCAATGCTTGTCCGCAGGCATTGTCGAGTCAGCCTCTGAGGTTCTTTGCGTGTGCGATCGACGGCAACGGGGTCTTTTCTTATGGAAAAGCACCCGATATGCCCGACGATCCCCGCCCCGAACCCGTTGCGATGGCCGACGACGAAATCGCGAAACTGGCCCCTCTGAAAGGAGAGGAAAGTTTCTCGGTACGGTTTGCCGTCAACGTCGACCTTGAGCCGAACTGTAAAGGCCCCGTGCCTTTCTTGGGCCCGCACTTTTGCGAGCTCACCCGAAAGCAGTTTCGAGACCTCTACGGGAAAAGCCTTCTTTGCAGGACAGACCGAATTGAAAACATCGACGCCGGCTGCGGCCCGCTGCCCGAGCTTCCAAAAAAAGCTCCGAAAAAGGCAGCGTCGCTACGGCGCACGTTTCGTCGCCGTCCGTTGAAGCGTCAGCGTTTCAACGAAAAAGAAAGCCGTCAGATGCGTCTGCTCGATTAGTCAAGCATCCATGACTTTGAGAGCTCGCAACTGAACCTTAAACTTCTGCGGTTTGTTTCCCTTCGCTTTCTCTCTTTTTCCCGGCATCTTCGGCCTAGCCGACGGTTGTCCGGGAAAAAGGGAGTGCCGGGATTTTCCTTACCCTTTCTTATCCCAACTACCCCGACGATTCCCGCCCTTGAGCCACACCGAGTTTGACACTCTCGCCGAACGCCTTCTTGAGAGGCTCTGTTTGTGCGCCAGCCTGCGTCAACGCTACGCGACGATTCTGTCCGAATCGCTCGCCACCTTTTCGCCCGACATTAAATCTCAGGCGCAAAAACGACTTCTGTCGTTTTTACAGGCTACCTTCACCGGCAACATCCGGCACGCCCCCAAACTCACCGAGGCGCTTTTTGAAGTCGCCCTGACGCTCACGGGCCTCATTGCCAGAAGCGACGCCCGATTTTCCGATGAATGCCGCAGGCTTCTGGCCGCCTTTTTCGAAGAACCCCAAATAAAGGATCCCGTCTCCGGTGACAAACCAACGGCCTTTCAAACCGCCCTTCTGCTCCTGGCGGGCTTTCTTCTCACGTTTCCGAAGCCAAATTCAGTGGCATCGTCCGCGTTCAATAAAGTGCTCTTTGCTCGGCACCTCTTCTTTGCGTCGATGGCAACTGCCGCCCCGGGCATACTGACGCGCACCATGGTCGCAATGCGTACGCAATCGAGCTCGAATCCGCCCCTGCGGCTCTTCATGCCGCCCGACGCTTTTGCAGAGCTTTTCACACAACGACTACGCAGCGAGATTCCTGCACTTTTCAAAGCCGTCTCCGCACATTTCTCAAACGTCACGGACCAACCGTCGCTCTGTGCATTTCTCACTCAGGCAAGGCTCGTTGTCTCCTCCTTTCGCGCCCATTGCTGGGAAAACGACGGCAGACAACACCTCGTCACCCTCTGGGAAATTCATCCTGAGGCGGCAAAACGCCTTTTGGCTTTGATTTCACCCGAATCGAAACGAGCACTTGCAACCGCCGCCTACGACTTTCTGCAACTCGAAATCAACGTTGACGCCGACTTGGGAATCAGAAGCACACGAAGCAATGTAACGAATCAAGCCCTCCGAACCTTGCCCGATTCGATCTGTCACCCGGTCATGAATGGGGCCGTGGCCGGCCTCGGACTGTCTTCCTGGGCATCGGGCGTATTTACAAAGGGTTTGCGCAAAGTTGACGAAGCTCTGCGTCTGAACGTCGCTTCGCGCAAATTTTTTGGCGTGGGGCTCAATTCCCACATGGAAAAGAGCATTGAGACCATGGCAACAGAGCCGAGCGTCTCAGCGTCGATCGGAGCCGAAAACTTGCCGCAGACAGAGGACCAAATCAAGGAACACATCACGCACGCCTTGATGCGTTACGCCTCCGAACACAAAGCTGCCATACGAACTGCCGCAAACCGCACGGCACAAGGTTCGAGCGCCGCCCGATCGCAGCTGCCCGCGCTTCCCGCCGGCTTATTCGTGCCGTCGCGATTCTTCACCGGTCCGATTTCACTCTGGATCTCGCCGCTGCAAGCCTTGGGACTAGCCGTGTCCTGTACGCGAGAAGTGTCTGAGGCAGCCGACAACGAATCGGAATCACAAACCGAAACCATGATCGCGCTGTACCGTCATTCGCCGGGCAATCCCTTGCCCGAAACCGGCGTTCTGTTTCCCTTTTTCGAGTCCGTTTCGGCAGCGATCTGGTGGGTGGAGCACATGACGGAGTTTCACAGCACGAAGCTCTCGAACGTCACGCGAAAGGATTTATTGAAACAGTTTCTCTTTACCGACGCCATGGCGCGACTTTTAAGGCTCTTTATCCGAGAAAGCCGAGAAGCAGACCAAGAGATCGGCAATCGCATGCTCGCGCAAAGCGCAGCTCTCACTCAAAACCAAACCGGAGAACGCACAAAACGCGAGTTGCAGAAATTTGTCAAGCCAAAGCTTCTTCGCAAACTCTGCTCGGCCTCAATTGCCGAAGTCGCGCACGGCTATCTGACGCATGAACTTCGCCGCAAAGGCGAAACCGACGTCTCCACCGGTCTTGAAATCGTGCTTGATATCCAGAAGCGGCAACTTGCCGCCGCCCGCAGCAAGCGCATGAAGCGCGTTGTCGCCCGACCTGATTCCTGATCTTCTTGTTTCATTTATGGCACTTTTGACAATCTTCTCCCGCCGTCGACGTTCCGTCTTTACGGCCGGTACCGATTCTGTGCGCGCCGACACCTGGCGCCCCGCAACCGAATTCAAGCCCGCTCTTGCCTGGAGCGTGACCGCGTCCGTCGCCGGTGTCTGTGCCGCCGCCGGATTGGCTCCGGCTTTTGCCGCCTCCCTTGTCGGACTCGTCTCTGCCTTCATGGCAGGCATCCGTCTGAAATCCGGCTTGGTCGTTCTCAAGGACCGAGCAGCGCTTGCGGGCAGTGCTTTGGAATTCGTTTCATGCCGCATCTTTGCCCGACGTCTTCTTCGCGCACGCCGCGAAATGGCCCGCAAGGGCGACACCGAAACCTTTGCGCCCGTGTGGTTCGGCCGCGGTTTTGACTGGGGCCCCGAGCACGCGCAAAAGCTCTATGAGCTCTCCAAAATTGACGTCGAGCGGCTGATTCCGCACCGCAATATCTGTCGGCGTCTGACCGGCACTGCCCCTAAGGATCCCCGTACGGTAGGGCTCGCTGCCATTGACGGCTTGGAGAGCAGAAAGAAGGACATCTGGGTCTCGGAAAAGACATTGGAAGGCGGCACGCTCATTGTGGGAACGACCCAGGCGGGCAAAGGCGTGCTTCTTACGAGTCTCGTCACTCAGGCGATTCTGCGCGGCGAAGCGGTGATCGTGATCGACCCCAAGATGAGCTCCCGACTCAAAAACGCCGTAACGGCTGCTGCAAAGCTCGCCAACCGCAGCGATCCCCTTTTCTTTCATCCGAACGACCGCGAGGGGATCCGTATCAATCCGCTCACGCACTTTGAGAGGCCGAGTGAAATCGCCAGCCGCCTCACCGCCGTGATGGCCGACTCCGGCCCCTTTACGTCCTTTGCATGGTCTGCGGTGAATGTCGTCGTAAATCTCCTCGTTCACGTCGGCCGCACGCCCTCGATTGCCGGCATCGAATCGGTGCTTACGGGCGACTTCGAGGATCTGCTTTTGGAAGCGGTGGAGCTCGACTGCGGGCCGGATCTGTTTGATACGCTCGTCTCCGAAGTCAAGCTCAAGGGAAAAAAGGGCCGCGACGGCGTGCTTGTGCTCTTGGATAAAGCTCGAGACAGAGAGGCGCTCTCGGAGGCCACGCTCAAAGGTGCCGCTACTTACGCTCACGACCCGGTGCATTTTTCCAAAATCACGGCGAGCCTCATGCCCGTTCTGGCAATGCTCACTTCGGGAGCTCTGCGACAAACGCTTTCGCCCGCATACGACGACGCAGAAGCAATGAGCTTGTCGGAGATCATCGCCCAGCGAAAGATTCTCTACGTGTGCCTCAATTCGCTTCCCGATCCGACGGTCGCGGGCGCCATCGGCTCCCTTCTTCTTGCCGACCTCGCCTCCTGCGCGGGCGAACGTTACAACGACACCTCGATTGCCCGCACCACGGTAAGTCTCTTCGTTGATGAATGCTCGAACGTCATCAACCGCTCCCTCATCGAAATCCTCAACAAGGGCGCCGAATCAGGCCTGCGCACCACCTGTGCCATGCAGACGGTGGCCGACCTTGCCGCCCGCTTGGGTTCCACCGACGAAGCGCGAATGGCGCTCGGCAACTTCAACAGCCTCGTGAGTCTTCGCACCAAAGATCGCCTCACGCAGGAATTCGTGGCCGAAACGTTCGGGCGCACCTACATCGCCAACACCGCCGCCACGCTCACAAGCGCTTCGGATACGGCGCACCCCGGACACTTCACCGCAGGCGCCTCTCGTCAGATCACGGCTTCGCGCGAAGAAATCATCCCCTGCGACGTGCTCGGCAAACTCCCCAACTGCGAGTTTTTCGCGTCTCTTGCGGGCGGCCGTCTTGTGAAGGGCCGCACGCCGATTCTGATTGCCGACGAAGACTTGGTCTCCGGCTAAAGCCTGTCGTCCTTTGAAAGGAATTTCCATGACCACAAAGCCTTTGAGATCCCTCGCCTCCGGCGGCCTGTTTCTGATCATTGCCCTGTGGCTTGCCGTCTTTTGTTTTGCCTCGGGCTCAACCGTTCAAGCCGTTTTTGAGCACGAAAGTACAACGTGCGAAGCATCCTGCCGGGCGCATATTGCCCCTAAACTCAGGTTGATTGACGGCAGTTTCGATGAACTGCGAAACACAATCTACCGGGAGATTGTCTCCCTGCCAGCTGCTGATGAATCTCTCTCAGAACTTGACGCCGCTCTTCGCAACGGGCTCTGGCAGACGGCATTAAATCGCCTTGCGGCTATCCAAGGACTCCTGCGTCTCGTTTGCTTGCGTCTGGAAGTTTTCAAATACACGTTCGGACTCATCTTGCTTTTAGCCGTCGCCACCGTCATTGACGCTTTGAGTCTGCGAGCCATTGCGCACCACACGTTTGAGACCTCGCGACCGGCAGTGAGCTTTACCTCGGCAATTGGCTTTTTAGGGGCTTTGATTATGGGCTCAGCCTTGGTACTAATGCCTTTTGCGGGGGCGGCTGTGGTCGGACTCTCGGTGATTGCTGTCGGCTGTGTGGGTTTGCACGCTTGGGTGAGGTATTTCCATCGTTTATGACGATGCCGTCTTGTAAAGCCGCAGTTTGTTGTCGTATTCACGAACAGGAGGCGACTTTTCTCCATTGCGCGAATGGTGCAAATTCGCATGCAGTAGCTTCTCGTACTAGCAGAATCAACAGGCAGGTTACGTAAGGTTATAGCATTTGATATAATTATGTTGATTTCAATAAGTTGGCGTAACTGTTCTGAGTAACCGTATGTCCGCACCTATTTTCCAACGTCCTGATCTAGCGCTTGCATTGAGCAACCGTTTGCTGCACCCTGATGCGTTGCAACTCACGTCACGGGACGGCCTTTTTCTCACCGGCGTTCGCCGTATTGGCAAAACCACATTTATCCGCAGAGACCTGATACCACAGCTCGAAAAGGAAAACGCGTTGGTCATCTACATTGACCTTTGGGAAAACCGCGGAAGCATCTCTCCGGCGGAAGCGGTTCTTTCCAAAATAAGACAATTTTTAGCGGAATCTCCACGACTGTCATCTTTCAAGGTGACATTTCCCGGAGTGCCCTTAAGCTTTGAACCAAAACAAGTCGGCATTCCCTCAGGCGTGTCACTTGCAAACGTCTTTTCGGAGATTGTTGCCAAGTACGATGTAAATATTGTGCTCATCATCGACGAAATTCAGGAAGCATTAAAAAACGAAGCTGGACTCAATTTGCTCACAGCTTTGAAAGCCGCCCGTGACGCCGTCAACCTGCGCCCGAACAACCCAAAAGACACGTATCTGCTAATCGTCGGTACCGGTTCGCATCGTTCAATTTTGACTGCAATGGCCGCTAGATCGTCCCAACCTTTCTATGGAACCGATCGTCAAGATTTTCCTCTGTTAGGTGACGAATATCTGCAGTGGCAAGTAGACCAAATGAAGGACAAGTCAAAAGTTCCTTCAAGAGAAGTGAACTAAGGTCATCGTTGCGGAATTTTGAATCTCAAAACGAATACGGCTATAAGCCATGTATCAAAAGGAGGTTTC
>ENA-UEQJ01002284-UEQJ01002284.1-human-gut-metagenome-genome-assembly--contig:-NODE-2284-length-13935-cov-6.662289_pt1 | contig 13935 bp, 10 predicted proteins | sample MGYA00242937_ERZ507938 | MGnify/ENA primary metagenome ERZ507938 (study PRJEB26167, sample SAMN06115437) | human gut metagenome | host: Homo sapiens | place: China:Gansu | collected 2015-07-03...
GCATAGGCCACCATGCGCAGCAGCATGACGCAGACGAACTGCACCTGCTGGATGTCGTTGGTGGTGCGGGTGATGAGGGACGCGGTGGAGAAGTTCTCGATCTCCGCATTGGAGAAGTGGATGACGCTGGAGAAGGTCTCGCGGCGCAGGTCGCGGCCGATGGCGGCGGACACCCGGGAGGCCAGGAAGCCCACCGCGATGGACACGGCCACCATCAGCAGGGTCAGGGCCAGCATCTGGCCGCCTACCTTATATAAATAGTGCATCTGCACGTCGTGGGCAATGCCCTGGGCCTCGTATTCCAGCCCCACCAGCAGCAGAGCCTGGCTCTTCAGGTTCTCCACCACGGTGTCGTCCAGCTGGCCGATGGCACCGGTCAGCTGCTGCTGCACGGCGTCCCGGCGGAAGCCGGGCATCTGGCGCATGGCGGCAAACTGGCCGCACACGGTGTCCAGATCCTTGGCCGTGGGGGCCGCAGTCTCGGTTTCCGTGTCGGGATTGCGGTCGGCACCGGAGGCCTGCAGGTCCGCAAGGCCGGTCATGCCCATGCCGGTCTGCCCGGCGGGGGTGTTGGCTGCCTGGGCGGCTGCCAGATACAGCACGATATCCGGCGTGCTCACAGCATCTTCCAGCGCAGTGCGCTCGTCGGCGGTCAGGTCGGTGCGCAGGCGCAGCACATCGCCGTCGGCGGTGTAGGCGTTCTGGAAGGCAGCGGCGTCCTCCTCGCGCATCAGCAGCGAGAGGGCATCCAGCGTGCTCTGCCGCACGGTGGCAGGCAGAGGGCTTTCGATGCCGCCCTGCTGGATGCCGGTGTCCACGATCTTGCTGGTGTAGTCCGGCAGCGACAGATCGCAGTACGCCTGCACGAACAGCAGTGCGAACACCACGAGGCAGACGGCCCAGTGACGGGCCAGCTGCTTAAAGATCTTTGTCATGGTTTGGTTCTCCCTTCGGTTTGGTGGTACGCGCAGCATTTTCCGCAAGAATGGCTTCCATCAGCGCGCCGCGCAGCGCTTCCATCTGGGCCAGCTGTTCCGGCTCCAGCCGGGCCATGACACTGGAAAAGTAGTCCCCAAGAGCAGCCTCGCACTGTCGGCAGGCCTCGTATCCCTTGGGCGTGAAACGCACCAGCGTCTTGCGGCGGTCGGCAGGGTCGGCAAAGCGTTCCACAAGGCCGTCCTGCTCCATCTGCCGCACCGTGCGGGAAATAGCAGGAAGCGGTTGATGAAGCTCCTGAACAAGATCGGAGATATAAACGGCACCGTCCTGTCCATGGAGACGAATGCAGCCCAGCAGCCCTTCCAGCATGGGGAAGTGGCGCTTGGGGCAGTCGGCCAGAGCGGCCTTCATGCCGGCCTTGGATGCTTTGCTCAGCCGGTGGATGTAGCGGCAAAGCCCACGGAAACTCAACGTGGATTCCTCAGACACGCGATCCCTCCTCTCAAAAATTACTTAACAGCTGTTAACTGTTAACGCTTGACAATAATAGCCTTTTGCCGGCCGGATTGCAACCCCCTGCAGGGATTGTTTCACAAAAGTTCACAAAAACTCCCTCAGTCGCCTATCGGCGCCAGCTCCCTCTGAGAGGGAGCCTTATCTCGTGGCGGCACCAAAAGCCTCCCTCCTGGAGGGAGGTGGCTTTGCGAAGCAAAGACGGAAGGAGTTGACTCCCGTTCCTCCGCATACACATAAAGCAAAGGGGGCATCGGGCATGGAACAGCGTTTGTGGATGATCCTGCAATTGTTCGGCGGGGCGGCACTTTTCTTATACAGTATGGACACCCTCACGGACGCTTTGCAGCAGGCGGCGGGGGACACCCTGCGGCAGGCCCTTGCCCGGCTCACGGCCCACCCGCTGGCCGGGGTGCTCACGGGGGCGGCGGTCACGGCGGTGGTGCAGAGCAGCTCGGCGGTCACGGTGCTGGTGCTGGGCCTTGTGGGGGCCGGGCTGCTGACCCTGCAGCGGGCCGTGCCGGTGGTGTTCGGAGCCAACATCGGCACCACGGTCACCGCGCAATTGCTGGCCTTCCGGCTGGAGGATGCCCGGTATCTGCTGCTGGTGGCGGGGCTGCTGCTCTGGTTCGCGGGGCGCGGGCGTCTGCACGCAGCCGGGCAGGCGCTGTTTGCGTTCGGCCTGCTGTTTGAGGGCATCGCGGTCATGGCCGAGGCCATGGAGCCGTTGGCAGCAGGGCCGGTGTTCCGGCAGTGGATGGCCCAGGTGCGGTACCGCCCCGGCCTGGGCCTGCTGGCAGGGCTGGGCATGACCCTCGCCGTGCAGAGCAGCTCCGCCACCATTGCGGTGCTGCAGCAGGCGGCCGCCCGCCCCGGGCCGGACGGCGGGTGCCTGCTGGGCCTTGCGGGAGCCATCCCGGTGCTGTTGGGGGACAACATCGGCACCACCGTCACGGCGGTGCTGGCATCGGTGGGGCAGAGCCGGGACGCCAAACGTCTGGCGGCGGCCCACGCCCTGTTCAACCTGTCCGGGGCAGCGGTGTGCTGGCTGCTGCTGCCCCAGTTCACCGCGCTGGTGCGGCTGGTCTCGCCCCACGGGCCGGAGAGCGCCGTGCTGGCCCGGCAGATCGCCAACGCCCACACCTTGTTCAATCTGGGCTGCACGGTGCTGTGGCTGCCCCTGACCCCTTGCATGGTGCGCATCGTGTGCATTCTATTGCCGGAAAAGCACGCCCCTGAGTTGAAACGAACGCCCTAAAATGGTATAATGACAGTGTATCGAAAGATTTGTGACGCTTTTGTTGCACAAACGATGAACTGACTCTTCTGTGGGCCTGCAGCGGTGTGCGGCTGCCAGGGCACAGAGCGAACCAAGAGGACGTGTTTACTATGAAGGATATCATCAACGGGTTGATCGAGCGGTTCCGCAGGCAGCATGTACAGGCCCGGCGCTATGTGGCCATGATGCTGGTGCTGGCCCTGCTCACCACCCTGTTCGTCAACTGGCAGCTCCATGGGGTGGGCATCTCCATGACTGCCGACTACCACTGCGGCTACGAGGAGCACCAGCACACGGCGGCCTGCTACGAAAAAGTGCTCACCTGCGGTTACGAGGAGGGCGAGCCGGAAACGCCCGTCACCTCTTCGGACAGCAGCGCCGATCCGGTGTCCGCCTACAGCGCGGCCGAGCCGGAAGAGCCGGTGCAGACCGAGCCGGAGACCATCTGGGTGCCCCATGAGCACACCGATGCCTGCTACGAGGAGCACCGGGTGCTGACCTGCTATCAGGAAGAGCACGAGCACACCGACGACTGCTTTGACGAGTACGGTGCGCTCATCTGCGGCGAGTTCGAGCATATCCACGACGACAGCTGCTACACCACCGAGTATGAGCTGGTGTGCGGCCTGGACGAAGGCGAACTGGTGGAGGAACCCAACCCCGCCTATCAGGAAATGCCTGCCAGCCGCCCCGTGGTGGACCTGCCCCCTGAGCCGGCCGAGACCACTCCGGACGAGCCGGTGCTGCATCACCACACCGACGCCTGCTACACCGAGGAGCTGGTGTGCACCATCCCGGAGCACCACCACACCGTGGAGTGCCTGGCCGATACCCAGGCCGACGTGGAGACTGCCGAGGAATGGCAGGCCGCGGCCAACGTGGCCCTGAACGGCAACTGGGCCGAGGACCTGCTCACCGTGGCAAAGTCCCAGCTGGACTACCAGCAGAGCGACAAGAACTTCAAGCTGGATGTGGAGGACCAGCAGGTGCTGCGCGGCTACTCCCGCTATGGTGCCTGGTACGGCAACCCCTACGGTGCCTGGGACGTGATGTTCCTGTCCTACTGCCTGCACTTTGCGGGTGTGCCCCAGACGGTGGTGCCCCAGCGTGCGGGCGTGATGGCCCTGCACAGTGACCTGCGCGGCTCCCAGTGGCTCACCGACGCCGACGGCTCCACCGCAAGGCCCGGCGATATCGTCATCTACAACACCCTCACCACCGAGCAGGTGGCCGTGGACGAGAGCTCCTATGGCATCGCCCTGCTGGACCTGGACGAGGACCCCGACACCGCCGCCCAGCTCACGGCTTCCGAGCCGCAGGTGGACACCCGCACCGTGACCACCGAGACGGTGGGCGTCGTGTCCGCCGTGGACCCCGACGCCGGGACCCTGACCGTGATCTCCGGCAACGTGGACGGCAAGGTGGCCGAGGTGCCCGCTGCCATGTCCGACGTGACCAGTGTCATCTCGGTGACCGGCGCCTATGCCGCCGAGACCACCGCTGTGGCCCCGGAGGACCCGGCAGGCTCCCAGGAGGAGCTGGACGGCAGCTATGCGCTGCTGGAAGATGAGGATGGCTTTGGGGCCACGGTGGAATGGGTCGGCGAGGCCCGGCAGCTGGACCCCGATGCCCCGGCCCTGCTGGCAGAAACTGCCGATACGGAGGTGAACCTGGACCCCGCCTGGATCACTAAGACAGAGTTCGAGAAGGAGGTCAATGGCTCCTGGGAGCCCCTGGTGGGGAATGAAGTGGAAAGCGGTACCAACGTGCAGGTCACCGTGACCTACAAGCTGCCTGCGAGCACCCTGAAGCCGGACCGGCGGACTCTGTGCTACCAGCTGCCTGAGGCCATGAAGCCCAAGCAGCCCACCTCCGGCAAGATCCTGGACGAGACCGACAACAACAAGGTCATTGGCACCTATACCATCGACACCAACGGCCTGGCAAAGCTGACCTTTGACAAAAGTGAGAAGTTCACCGGTTTGGATGACAAGGGCAACCTGGAGTTTACCGGAACCTTCAAGTTCTCCCGGAAAGTATGGGCAGATGATTTTGAGAATAACAAAACCATCACCTTTGAAAAGGGCTACACCCTGACCATCAAGAAGAAAACGGCAGATATAAAGATCAGTAAAGGGTACACCGGCTATTGGAGTGCCTTTGAAAATCATCCGGAAAGTGGCACCTTCATAAACCATTATAAGGTGACGGTGGAGACCACCAACGGTACCAAAGACCCGGTGACCCTTACGGATACCCTGAACACGAATCAGTGGGGCAAAAGTGAGAGCGATTACCTGAAGGGCGGCCAATACCTGGAAAGCTCCTTTAAACTTTACAAGGTGGATGCATCGGGTACACAAACGCAGATCCTGCCGTTCCCCGGCACGATCCAGGAGGACAGCAACGGCAACCCCCAGGTGGTCCTTGATCCGCTGCCGGCGTTGGAGATCGAAGAAAAGTACATCTGGTACTATGACGTTCAGCGGAACTATGCGGACTTTGACGAAATGCCCGACGGTGTCGGTATGATCTTCAATACGGCAACAGCGAAGGCAGGCTCCCAGGAGGAAAAGAAGGCTGAAGCATACTACACATGTAAAACCCCTCGCATTGAGAAGAAAGGCGAGTACGACCCCAAAACAGGCCACATCCAGTGGACGATCACTGTAAAGACACCGCATTCTTTTCTGGGGTCCTATCTCCTGCAGGGCTGCAAGATCACAGATGCCTTGCCAGATCGTGTGAAAATCGTAGGGGATGTAAAGGTAGGCAACGATACGATATCGGCAGAGAAATTCCAGCAAAATGGCTATACCATCCCGGCGGATTTCACGGGGACAGAGCTGACCATCACCTTTGAGACCACCACCCCCCTGGGCGGCGGCCCGGTGAAAAACGTGGCACAGATCGAGACCAAGAGCAAACACACCTTTGAGGCCTCGGCTACCAAGACCATCGGGCAGGGGGATTGGACCCTGAGCAAGGAGCTGTCCAGCAGCAGCAAGGGCCTGGCCAAATGGAATATCTCTGCCGCCAATGCGGCTGGCGAAAACAGCTTTACCCTGGTGGAGACCCTCCAGGACGCTGTGAACGAAAACGGCCAGATCCAGAGTAACACCCACTACGCCTACGCCGCAGAGCTGGAGAAGGCTTTGGAAGAGGGCCTGACCCTGACCCTCCACGACGGCGGCACCATGACCTATGCCCAGGCTAAGGCCGACAAGGTCATTGCCGTCACCTACTACAGCGGTGCCGACGGCACCGGCGGCACGGTGACTGCCAACGACCCCTCCACCTGGGTGCGGAGCTTTACCATCCAGATAAACAAGGCAGATGGCAACCCGGTGCGGCGTGTGGAGGTAAAGGACCTCCCTACCCACGAGGATCAGAGCAATGTGCCCACCGGAGAGAAATGGACCTACAAAAACAGCGTCAGCATCCAAGGCAGCTCTCAGAGGGCTGAGGCAGAGGACACCTACCATAGCTACAAGAGCTTTGAAAAACGGGTGTCGGCGAACAGCGATCAGGACGAATCTGGTTACCAAAGCGGAGACCAGACCTACCAGTACAGTAAACTCGACGGCAAAAACCTCCACTATCAGCTGGTGGTGCAGACCGCTGCCGAGGATGATGCTGACATCGTCATCACCGATACCCTGCCGGAAAACACTGAGTTCAATGAGAACTGGGTAACGATCGGCATGGACGAAGGGGCCCCGGATAAGATCAGCGAGTTGAAGGGTGCCGCTGCCACGGTAGCCTACGAGAAAGCCACCCGGAAGCTGACCATTACCATCCGCGACTACAACCTGAGTAAGAACAAACAACACAAGTTCCGCATTCTGTACAAGGTGAGCGTGGACGACGATCCCAGCTGGAAGAACCCCTCGGTGGGCCAGGTGACCTACACCAATACGGCCCAGTGGGGCGAGCTTACCGAGACCCTCCACACCACGGTGGAAAAGTCTGTGGACCCCCTGAAAAAGACCGGAAAGCTGGTGGAGGTGGATGGCAAAACCGACCGCATCGAGTACCAGGTGGTGGTGAACCCGGCCCGGAAGGACCTGTCGGTGGAAGCCAACAAGGCCCCGACCATTGAGCTGTGGGACGACGTAAAAGCCCAGAACGGTGCCATTGTCCGGGGAGACCCGGCGTCTGTAAAGCTGTATTACTTCCAGTATGACGAAGCCACCAACGCTGTGACCCGAGGGAAAGAAGTGCCTCGCAACCTGTACCAGGTGCTGCCGGCAGATGACGAGGGCTGGCTCCACATGGTGATCCCCAACCAGACCGCCATGATCCTGGTGTACCAATGTGATGTAAAGCAGGGCAGTGCTGCTGAGGATTACAACGTGGACAACACCGTCAAGCTGGGCAATGGGGCCTCCACCAATTCGGATTCCATCAACTTTACCTATGCATCTGCCGCCACGGCCTCCACCGGACAGTTCCTGCTCCACAAGGTGGACGATTACTCCGGCGTGGCATTGCAGGGAGCAGAGTTTACCATCTGGCAGTATAATCTGCAAACCAAGGACTGGAAGCTCTGGAGCGGCGGCGCAAACGGCACCGTCACCACCAACGAAAAAGGCCAGGTGAGCCTGACGGTGCTGGAAAACGGCAGCGAACAGACCCTGAAGCCGGACCTGCTGTATAAGATCGTGGAGACCAAAGCACCCCAGAACTACCAGAAGGACGAGACCCCCCACTATGTGCTGTTCCACAAGAGCAGCGAGACCTCCCAGACGGCCTTTGATACCGCTACGGGCAAGGAGACGGTGATGGATGAGGGAAAGACCATCCAGTTTGATGATGTCCAGGTGGGCAGTGCCGCCCAGACCACCACGGCCCAGTATACCAACCGCTACAGCAACCTGACCGTCAGCAAGCTCTGGCTGGATGCCGACACCCGCCAGCCGGTGGAACCGGCGGTGGACAGCATCCACATCGAGGTCTGGCGGTACACCGACAATGCCGAGGACGAAACGTTTTTTGCCGAAGCCGACCTGACCGCAGGTAACAACTGGACCTGGTCCGAGTCGGGGGACAAGCTGCCCCTGACGGACAAGAACGGCAATGCGTACCACTACCTGGTGGAGGAAACGACCACCGGCAACTGGAACGTGTACATTGACAACAATGGAGTCCAGACCGGCAATATCACGGTGCAGAACTACGTCTACACCGGCTACGAGCTGCCGTCCACCGGCGGCATGGGCACGGCACCCTTCGGGGTGCTGGGCGGCGCACTGGCCGCTGCAGCAGCCCTGCTGCTGGTCCGCAAACGGAAACAGGACGAGGAGGAGTGAGCAGCCATGAAACAAAACAAAAACAACCGGGTTGCCGCTCTTCTGCTGGCGCTGTGCATGGCCGTGTGCTGTGCACTGCCCGCGCTGGCAGCCCCCGCGGCCAGCGCCAACATCGACCTGAGCCGCACCGGCAGCATGGACGTGACCCTGTACGACCACCAGAACGACGTCCCCCTGCGGGGCGGCGCACTCACCGTGTACAAGGTGGCGGACGTGGCCCGCACCAACGGCGACCTGCACTTTGTGTACACCGCCGACTTTACGGGCTGCGGCATCGCACTGGGCGACCTGACGGACAGCACGCTGGCTTCCAGGCTGGAAGCCAAGCTGCCCGCCCGCGCCGCCGGCACCACCCATAAGATCAGCGAGCAGGGCATCGTCTCCTTTGACGCGCTGCCGCTGGGCCTGTACCTCGTGGTGCAGACCGAGAACTCCAAGGGCTACGAGGCCATCAATTCCTTCCTGGTGTCGCTGCCCATGGCGGACGAAAGCGGCTGGCTCTACACCGTGGACGCCACCCCCAAGGTGGGCGCGCCCACGCAGGAGGTGACCCCGCCCGAACCGGAAACTCCCAGCACGCCTTCGGAACCGGACAAACCGTCCAAGCCGGAGAAGCCCTCGGAACCGGACAAGCCCACCCAGCCCGGCACCCCGGATGAGCCGGACATGCCGGTGGACCCCAACGACCCCAACCGCCCGGTGTCGCCCGGCACGCCGGATAACCCGGTGAACCCCGGCAACCCCGTGGCCCCCGGCAACCCGGACAACCCGGTGGCTCCGGGCCGCCCGGACGGCAATGCACTGCCCCAGAGCGGCCAGCTGAACTGGCCCATCCCGTTCATGGCCTGCAGCGGCGTGCTGCTGTTTGCCGTCGGCTGGGTGCTGGACCGGAAGGAGACGCTGGCATGAACACAAAGCAGAAGATCGGCCGCGCCTGCATGATCGTGGGCATCCTGCTCATTCTGGGCGCGCTGGCCCTGCTGGGCTATAACCAGTGGGACGCCAACCGCGCCGACCAGGCTTCGCAGGACGCCCTGGGCAAGCTGGAAGAGACCCTGACCGAGACCATGGAGGACAAGACGAAGGACGAAGAGCCGGTGGTCCAGCCGGAGCTGGACCCGGAGCAGGAAATGACCGTCACCGACATCGACGGCTGGGGCTACATCGGCTACCTGTCCATCCCGTCCATCGGGCTGGAACTGCCCGTGATGAGCGAGTGGAGCTACGCGGGCCTCAAGGTGGCCCCGGGCCGCTACTCCGGCTCCACCTACGCTGACAACATGGTGGTCTGCGCCCACAACTACGCCAAGCACTTCAGCCCCATCAAGTGGCTGGCCCTGGGCAGCGAGGTGTACTTTACCGACATGGACGGCCAGCGCTGGAGCTATGAGGTGTCCAACGTGGAGACCATCCAGCCCACCGACATCGAAAAAATGATCACGGCCAGCGACGAGGACGCCTGGGACCTGACCCTGTTCACCTGCACCACCGGCGGCCGCGCCCGCTGCGCCGTGCGCTGCACCCGCACCGGTTACCCGGTCTTGGAGACCAGCGCGGCAGGGCGGATCACGGAGTAAGCAGGACGATTTGGAATTGCCTCCGCTTTGCTCTGGCAATATCAGCGGAAAATTATTTTTAAAGATATGCAATCCCGGAAAATCTGCGGATTTTCCGGGATTGTTTTTTCACGGATGGGCGTTAAGGAAAGTGGCCTGTTCTCTGGAAGGCAAACGATTTAGAATGCCCTCCGCTTTGCTCTGGGCATAAATAGCAGAAAAATTATTTTAGATTTTGCAAATCCGGCAGGGCTGCGGCCCCGCCGGATTTGCTTTTTCACGGGAAGGGTCGTTACGGGAAGTGGCATCGGCTGCTGTTGGCCTGCGGCCAAAGCGCAGAAGGAGAACTCGCGTTTTGCGGAAAGGAATCCTGTAACGTCCCTCCCGGTGCGATGTCATTCCGGTATCAGATGCCACTCCCCGCCATGACCCCTCTGGTGAAAAGGCAACTCCGGAAAATCCGCAGATTTTCCGGAGTTGCAATAAAAAATAATATTTCCTCTAATTATGGCGCAGCGCACGCGGAGCTATTTCAAATCGTCCTGTTCCGGTTTCCCGCAAGCGTACAGGGAGCTGTCGCGATAGCGCACAAAAAAGCACCCGCCATGCGGATGCACAGCGGGTGCCTTGAAGGGCTCTGCGGGGGTGCTCAGTGGGTGGTGCCCATGTCCACAGCCAGGTCGGCGTCGTTCTTCACAACGGCCTCCACGGCCTTCTCCAGGCCGCGGGCGATCTGGTGCAGGTCCATGCTGGGGGTGCCCAGGGGCTTGTTGACCACCTGCTCCATGGCGTAAGGCACATGGATGAAGCCGCCCCGGATGTTGGGGTACTTCTTGTCGATGAGGTACAGCAGGGTGTACATCAGGTAGTTGCACACATAGGAGCCTGCAGTGTAGGACAGGGCGGAGGGGATGCCTGCATCCTTGATGCTCTGCACCATGGCCTTCACGGGCAGGGAAGTGAAGTAGGCGGTCTCGCCGTCCTGCTGGATGGTCACGTCGATGGGCTGATAACCGGCGTTGTCGGCGATGCGGCCGTCCATCAGGTTGATGGCCACCTTTTCCGGGGTGATGGCGGAGCGGCCGCCGGCCTGACCGATGCAGATGACCACATCGGGCTGGTTTGCCTGAATGGCAGCTTCCAGCACCTCACCGGCACGGATGAACTCGGTGGGCACTTCCTGCTTGACGATCTCGGCACCGGCGATGGTGTCGGGCAGCAGCTTTACCGCCTCAAAAGCGGGGTTGACGGTCTCGCCGCCAAAGGGGTCGAAACCAGTGAGCAGAATCTTCATAATAAAAAGCCTCGATTCTCAGATATAAATGGACGGCTCCAGAACGGTGAGCTGTCCGTGATCCATGATCATGCGGTTGTCCACATAGATGCAGGGAGCATGGGTGACCAGATCGTAATGGCCGGAAGCATCCTGCACACCGCCCAGCGCAATGTTGCGCCCGAACCCGATATGGAAGGTGCCATAGGTGGATTCGTCCTCGATGTAGCAGTTGCCTGCACAGCGGGAGTGGGTGTTGAGCCCGATGCCAAACTCCGCCGCCACCACCATGTTCTCCGGGTCGTGGAAGCGGGCCAGAAACTGCTTGAGCCGCCTGCCGCTGGCATTGTCCTCGATCTCCACGATGCGGCCGCCGCGCAGCTCCACCCGCACGGGGCTGTCCACGATGCCAATATAGCCCATGGAGCCGTCCAGGATCAGGGTGCCGTTGGTGTCGCTCTCCACCGGTGCCACATACACTTCCACGCTGGCAGAGGAAAGACCCTTGCCGTCGTGGCAGCAGCCGTTGAAGAAGCCGGGCACACGCCCCTCGATGTTGAAATCCAGGTTCGTGCCAAGCTCCGTGGTCACATGGATGTGTCTGGCGTTCTGGTAGCAGGCCATGATGATGCTGGCCATGATCCTGCTTTTGGGCAGGCTCATGTTCAGGAAGTCGTAGCTCAGCAGTGACTGCCCGTTGCTGGTGCTCAGCGGCAGCGACAAAAACCGGTTGCGGCGGGCAATGACCCGCTTGACGGCCCGCGTGGTGATGAGGGAATACTCGGCAGCACCGATCACGGCGTTGTAGGGGTCAAAGGCGTCCTCGCGGTCATCGAAATACTGGCCCACCTGCTCGTGCAGGTCGTCCAGCATCAACACATCCGCCACGCTGCCCACCGCCTGTGCGGCTTGCTGCATGGCTGCCACCTCGACAGCATACTTCTGGCTGGATACGATCAAGATGCGTTCGCCTGCACGGAGCCGGACCCAGTCGCGAATAATGATATCGGCTCCGTGCTGAATTGCTTGTTCCATTGAATCACTCGATCTAACAAAAAAATCACTTCAGGAGGATCATCATCACGATCTGGACCACCATCATGATGATGGCGACAGGAACCTGATTCTTGATGACGCCCATGGGCTTCTTCATATCCAGCAGTGCCACGGGCACGGTGTTGAAGTTTGCAGCCATGGGGGTGCACAGGGTGCCGCAGAAGCCGCAGGTCAAAGCCAGCATGCCGATGACCACCGGGTTTGCGCCGTGGGCCAGCACGAACGGGTAGCCGATGCCCACGGTCATCACGGTGATGGCGGCGTAGGCGTTGCCCATGATCATGGTGAACAGCATCATGCCGATGGCGTACACCACGATACCGGCGTTCACATTGCCCTCGGGGATGATGTGGCTGACCAGGTCAGAGATCACATCGCCGACACCGGCAGCGGTAAAGACGGAGCCAAGGCAGGCCAGCAGCATGGGCAGCATGGACAGGGGGCCCACGGTGGACAGCATGCGCTCGGAATCGTTCAGGAAGGTGGAGGGCTTGTTGTCGCGGTTCATGATCATCAGCAGGATGATGGCCACGATAACGCCCAGAGCCACGCCGTTCAGGGCGGACAGGCCGATGCCCATGCCGGTGATGGCGCAGATGACGGCCAGCATGCCGATGCTCAGGGTGGGGACAAAGATCTTCATGCCGATCTTCTCATAGGTAGCCTCGGTCTCGGCCTTGGTGGCAGCAGAGACAGCGCCCTTCTTGACCTTCTTGAGGATGGCGGGGATGCACATCACCACCACCAGGATGCCGCTCACCAGAGAGGGCAGCCAGCGGCCCAGGGCAAGCACGACGCCCAGCACGGCCCAGAAGATAAAGGTGCCCACGGGTTCCGGGTTCTCCTTATCCTTCAGGTTCTTCACGCCGCAGTAGATGCACAGCAGGCCGATGATAAAGTAGATGATCTCCATCACCTTGGTGGACAGGCTGTAATCAGCACTCATAAAAAAGCTCATTCTTCTGTCCTCCCTTACTTATAGTACTTCTGGATCATCTTGCGATCCTTGATCACATAGAATACGATGGCGACCACAGTGGCAATGATGCACACGGGGATCTCGATGGCAGCCAGCTGGGCCAGCTCCACCTCGATGCCCAGGCCGGCCAAAGTGCTCTGCACCAGCAGGCCGCCGGAGCCGCCCACGAGATCCGTAACCCGCTGACCGCCATTCGTAGCACGATCCAATACTTAAGCAAGGATTTCTCGGCCGATCCCGTGAAATCGGAGATGGCCACGGAACTCATCTCCGAGGTGGAGCGTATCAACAAGATCGTGCAAGGCCTGCTCTCTTTCGCCCGTCCATCCGCCTTGAATTCATCGGAAGTCAATCTGGAGCAATTGATCAACCAGACATTGCTACTCGTCCATAATACGCTGAAGAAGCAACAGGTCGAGGTGGAATTTGAATATTTCCATGAGAATACCGCCTTGCAAGCGGATGCCGAGCAACTCAAACAAGTATTTCTCAACATCATCCTCAACGCAGTGGAGGCGATGAGCCAGAATCCCCCGGAACGCTCACGTACATTAATAATTAGTATAGAGAAGGGAGCATCCATTGACGATCATTCCCATTACCTGCTCCTCTCCTTCGAGGACAGCGGAAAAGGCATCGGCGAGAAAGATCTGGATCACATCTTCAATCCCTTCTTCACCACCAAAGACGAGGGGACTGGTTTAGGACTCGCCATCTGTTACGGTATCATCAACCGCCACGAGGGCGAGATCGAGGTACACAGTACTCCCGGCAAAGGCACATGTTTCACCATCAAGTTACCGCAATATATAGTATGAAAGCAAAAATAGTAGTAGCCGACGACGAGCCGCGCATCCGTGCGATGATCGCCCTGCTCTTGAAAGAAGACGGATACGAGGTACAAACCGCCGCGAACGGACAAGAGGCCGTAGACGCCCTCCTCTCCTTCCGTCCCGACGTGATCTTGCTAGACCTGTGTAAAACCGTTGCTTGTAAAAGCGAAGAAGTTTATACCGTTCCTGGCAACC
>ENA-UEQJ01002297-UEQJ01002297.1-human-gut-metagenome-genome-assembly--contig:-NODE-2297-length-13884-cov-9.346925_pt1 | contig 13884 bp, 10 predicted proteins | sample MGYA00242937_ERZ507938 | MGnify/ENA primary metagenome ERZ507938 (study PRJEB26167, sample SAMN06115437) | human gut metagenome | host: Homo sapiens | place: China:Gansu | collected 2015-07-03...
AGAGTGCGAGGGGCTTTTGCCCCCGAAGCACGATGCGGGTACCGCAACCCGACATTATCGAGCATTTTGGCAACGCAAATGCCGTGCCGCAGCCGCCGAAGCAGTGCTTAAGCCGTCAGGCGGGAATTGTGCGGTGTTGCCTTAGGTGTATCTGTTCAGCGCTTCACGTTGAAAGCAGCCATACCGGGGTAAACGGCAGAATCGCCCAGTTCTTCCTCAATGCGGAGCAGCTGATTGTACTTGGCCACACGCTCGGTACGGCTGGGCGCACCGGTCTTGATCTGGCAGGTGTTCAGGGCAACGGCCAGGTCGGCAATGGTGGTATCCTCGGTTTCGCCGGAGCGGTGAGAAGAAATGGCGGTGTAGCCAGCCTTGTGGGCCATCTTGATGGCTTCCAGGGTTTCGGAAACGGAGCCGATCTGGTTCAGCTTGATCAGGATTGCGTTGCCGCAGCCCAGCTGAATGCCCTTGGACAGGCGCTCGGTGTTGGTAACAAACAGGTCATCACCAACCAGCTGGACCTTGCCGCCCAGCTCGCGGGTCAGCTCCTGCCAGCCTTCCCAGTCCTCCTCATCCAGGGCATCCTCAATGGAGATGATGGGGTACTTTTCAACCAGGCTCTTCCAGTGGGCGATCAGTTCACTGCTGGTGTAATGGGTACCGGCTTTGGGCAGGATATATTCGCCCTTCTTGGTGCCCTTCCATTCGCTGGAAGCAGCGTCCATAGCCAGCATGAAGTCTTTGCCCGGCTCATAGCCTGCATTGCGGATGGCTTCCAGAATGGTCTCGATGGTCTCCTCATCGCTGGACAGGTTGGGGGCAAAGCCGCCCTCATCGCCCACAGAGGTGGCCAGACCCTTGGCCTTCAGGATGGAAGCCAGGGCATGGAACACCTCGGCACACCAGCGCAGGGCCTCCTTGAAGGAGGGGGCGCCCACCGGCATGATCATGAACTCCTGGGTGTCCACGGTGTTGGTGGCGTGGGCACCGCCGTTCAGGATGTTCATCATAGGCACGGGCAGGCGGTTGCCGTTCACGCCGCCCAGAAAGCGGTACAGGGGCATGTCCAGCGAAGCGGCAGCGGCGCGGCAGGCGGCAATGGACACGGCCAGAATGGCGTTTGCGCCCAGGTTGGACTTGTCCTTGGTGCCGTCAGCCTTGATCATAGCGGCGTCGATGGCGTAGATGTCGGAAGCATCCATGCCCACCACAGCGTCGGCGATCACGGTGTTGATGTTCTCCACGGCCTTGGTCACGCCCTTGCCCAGGTAGCGGCCCTTGTCGCCGTCGCGCAGCTCCAGCGCCTCAAACTCGCCGGTGGATGCGCCGGAAGGAGCGCAGCCGCGGGCCACAGTGCCGTCGGCCAGCGTGATCTCGGCTTCTACGGTGGGGTTGCCGCGGGAGTCCAGGATCTCGCGGCCTACAACGGATTCAATTTCCAGATAGTTCATATCGAAAACCTCCTGATAGCTGATTTGGCCCGGCGTCGGTGTGGCAACCGGACGATCTGTATAGATAGTTACATCTAACTAACCAAGAACATCCTACCACGGTTTCGCAAAAGGTGCAAGAGCTGGGCGGAATGTTTGCGGGCATAAACTTTGCACAGGGGCAGGCGGCATGGTTTCAGCGTGCCCGGCGGGGCCGTTGAATATTCCGTATGACTGCCATGTGATTTTGGTATGGCAGATATACTAAAAATAATCTTTACATTTTGGCAGGGCCGTTCTATACTGGAACGCGGTCAAGATTTTTTTAATGGGATACTGGTTATCTGATAGAGGAGGATCACACTATGAATAAGGATCTGACGGTCGGCAAGCCGTCACAGGTGCTGTGGCAGTTCTGCCTGCCCATGTTCGGCAGCATTATCTTCCAGCAGCTGTACAACATTGCCGACAGCCTGGTGGCAGGCAAGTTCATTGGCGAAAACGCCCTGGCTGCCGTGGGCAACAGCTACGAGATCACCCTGATCTTCATTGCCTTTGCATTCGGCTGCAACATTGGCTGCTCGGTCATCGTGTCGCGCTACTTTGGTGCCAAGGAATACGATGACATGAAAACCTCGGTGTACACGGCCCTCATCGGCTCGGCAGTGCTGTGTGCAGCGCTGATGGTGTTCGGCCTGCTGGGCTGCCGCAGCCTGCTGGAGCTGATCAACACCCCGGCGGAGATCCTGGCGGACTCGGCCCTGTATCTGGACATCTACGTTCTGGGCCTGCCTTTCATGTTCTTCTACAACATTGCCACCGGCATCTTCTCGGCGCTGGGTGACAGCAAGACGCCGTTCTACTTCCTGGCCGTCTCGTCTCTGTCCAACATCGGCGTGGACATCCTGTTCGTGGCCGGGTTCCACATGGGTGTGGCCGGTGTGGCTTGGGCGACCTTCCTGTGCCAGGGTGTGAGCTGCATCCTGGCCATGGTGGTGGTGTTCCGCCGCATGAAGGCCATCCCCGCACAGCGCAAGACGGTGTGGTTCTCCTGGAATATGCTGGGCAAGATCGCCGTGGTGGCCATCCCCAGCATCCTGCAGCAGAGCTTCATCTCGGTGGGCAACATCATCCTGCAGAGCGTCATCAACACCTTTGGTGCCAGCGTCATTGCAGGCTACTCTGCCGCCGTCAAGCTGAACAACATGGTCATCACCTCCTTCACCACCCTGGGCAACGGCATTTCCAACTACACCTCCCAGAACATGGGTGCCGGCAAGATGGACCGCGTCAAGGCGGGCTTTGGTGCGGGCCGCAATCTGGTGTGGCTCATCTGTGTGCCCATCGTCATCCTGTACTTCTTCTTCGGCCGCACGCTGCTGCTGCTGTTCATGAATGACCCGCAGGGCCCGGCCATCGACACTGGCATGCTGTTCCTGCACATCCTTTCGCCCTTCTACTTTGTGGTGTCCCTCAAGCTGGTCACCGACGGCATCCTGCGCGGCTGCGGTCTGATGGGCCGCTTCATGGTGGCCACCTTCACCGACCTGATCCTGCGCGTGGGCATGGCCATCGTGCTCAGCGGCACCGAGCTGGGCAGCACCGGCATCTGGCTGTCCTGGCCCATTGGCTGGTGCATCGGCACGGTACTGTCCATCGTGTTCTATGCAACGGCTATCCGTAAGGCACTGGGCCAGCCTTCGCTGAAAAAAGAGGCAGAAGATCTGGTGGAAGAACTCCACGAAGAGGCCGAGCAGGCTGCAGAACCGGCCTCTGAGACGGTGTAACCATTTTGCAACTTGTGAAGTGAATTCATCTGACGGACGAATAAAATGAACAACTTGAAATAGTGCACAAAAACGCGCGTTTTGATTTGTGTAATTTAGCAACAAAGCCGAGAAAAAGCCCCCAAAAGTATGGACGGTTTGTGAATTGCGGATTTGAACACGGATAGCTATAATAACAGACAAGAACAGAAGCAAGGCCGCTTTTAGAGGGGAAGGGCCTTGCTTCCGTTTTTATCCTTGATTCTATTCGATCCTATAAAATACTCCGAAGGAGGAGATTTTTATGAAAAAGGTGTTCACTCGTCGTCAGTTCATGGCCGCTGCCGGTGTTGCTGTTGCAGCAGGTGCCCTGACCGCCTGCGGCGGTTCCTCCGCAAGCACTGCCGGCTCTGCTGCTGGTTCCGCTGCTGCCTCCGGCAGCACCATCAAGGTGGGCGTTATGGGCCCCCTGACCGGTGATGCTTCCGTTTACGGTCAGGCTGTTGTCAACGGTGCCAGCCTGTATATCAAGCAGGTCAATGCAGACGGCGGTGTCAACGGCAAGCAGCTGGAGGTCATCGCCATGGACGAGCAGGGCGATGAGACCCAGGCTGTCACCTGCTTTACCAAGATGGTGGATCAGGGCATCACCGCTCTGGTGGGCGATGTGACCACCGCCCCCACCCTGGCTGTTGCCGCCGAGAGCGCCGACTACAATATGCCCATGGTCACCGCTTCCGCTACCGCCGAGGCTGTCACCTACGATGCTGAGACCGACACCGTGAACGGGAACGTGTTCCGTGCCTGCTTTACCGACCCCTTCCAGGGCGTGAAGATGGCAGACTACGCCTACGAGAAGCTGGGCTACAAAAAGGCCGCCGTCATCTTCCTGAAGGGCAAGGATTACAACGAGGGTCTGGCTGAGAACTTTGCCAAGGAGTTTGAGGCAAAGGGCGGCACCATCGTGGACCAGGAGAGCTACTCTGAGGGCGATGTGGACTTCAAGACCCAGCTGACCAGCATCCTGGGCAAAAACCCCGAAGTGGTCTTCTGCCCCAACTACTATCAGGAAGTGGGCCAGATTTTGGCACAGGCCGAGAGCGTCGGCCTGACCGTTCCCTTCCTGGGCGGCGACGGCTGGGATGGTCTGGAGGGCTACGCCACCGCCGACCAGCTGAAGGATTCCTACTTCTGCGCCTGCTACGCCAAGGGCTCCAGCGCCGCATTTGAGGATGCCTACAAGGCTGAGTACGGCGAGGCTTACCCCAACGGCTTTGCCCCCTTGGGCTACGATGCCGCCATGACCGTGGTGTACGGCATCAAGGCAGCCGAGGAGCAGGGTCTCGAGGCCGGCTCTGACGAGTACAAGCAGGCTGTCATCGACGCCATTGCCGGCGGCACCATTGAGGGCATCACCGGCACCTTTACCTTTGACGAGCACCACAACCCCGTCAAGAGCACCGCTATCCTGACCTATGTGGACGGCAAGCCCGAGCTGAAGGAAATGTTCTGATCCGTGCCGTTCCATCCACCGGTGATGGAGCCGCCCGCACAGTGCAAGACCCATGATCTTTTGGAGAACGCCGGAACAGCTTTTTTCTGGTCAGGCGTTCTCCGTTTTTTATATCAAAAAGTGTAAACGCCGCAAAGAAAGGAAGTATCTGACCATGACAGTGTTCTTTAGCCAGCTGATCAACGGCTTGTCCCTTGGCAGCATCTATGCACTGATCGCTCTGGGCTACAGTATGGTGTACGGCATCATCCTGCTGCTGAACTTTGCCCACGGCGACGTCATCATGGTGGGCGCATACATGTCCTGGTTCGTCATGAACCAGCTGGGCCTGGGCCCGGTCACCGCTGTGTGCGCCACCATCCTCACCTGTACGCTGCTGGGCGTCGTGATCGAAAAGATTGCCTACACCCCTCTGCGGAACGCCCCCCGGATCTCGCTGCTGATCACCGCCATTGGCGTCTCCTTCTTTCTGGAGTACACCGCAGAGCTGATCCTGGGCTCCGGTGCCAAGGTCATCCCGGCCTACTACACCAACCAGACCTTCCGGCTGGGCAAGGTGCCCCTGGGCCTTACCTCCATCATCACCCTGGCGGTGACGGTGCTGTCCATGCTGGGCCTTACCTTTTTGGTGCAAAAGACCAAGCTGGGCAAGGCCATGCGGGCAGTGTCGGAGGATATGGATGCAGCACGTCTCATGGGCATCAACGTCAACAGCACTATCTCCTTTACCTTTGCTGTGGGCTCGGCGCTGGCGGGCATCGGCAGCGTGCTGTACTGCTGCTCTTACCCCCAGGCTACCCCCACCATGGGCTCCATGCTGGGTCTGAAGGCCTTTGTCGCCGCTGTTTTGGGCGGCATCGGCTCCATTCCGGGCGCCATGATCGGCGGCATTGCCATCGGTCTGTGCGAGTGCTTTGTTTCCGCCATCGGCCTTTCGGCCTGGAAGGACGCGGTGACGTTTGCGATCCTGATCATCGTGCTGCTGGTCAAGCCCACGGGCTTCCTCGGCCGCAAGGTGCAGGAAAAGGTGTAAGGAGGGCAGAACGATGAAAACCAACCGCAAGACCATCAAAATGCCCGTGCGCTACCTGATGAATCTGGTGCTGGTGGGGCTGCTGTTCGTGGGGCTTTCCTATGTGACCGGCAGTATGCTTTCCACCTACCAGAACAAGGTGCTGCTGACCGTAGGCATCAACATCATTCTGGCTGTTTCGCTGAACGTTGCCACCGGCTATCTGGGGCAGCTGCCGCTGGGCCACGCCGGTTTTATGGCGGTGGGTGCCTACGCCTGTGCCCTGTTCACCAAATCCTCCGGCCTTCCCAAGGGCGTGGCCTTTGCCATCGGTCTGGTGCTGGCATGGGTGGTTGCCGGACTGTTTGGGGTGCTTATCGGCATCCCCGCCCTGCGTCTGACCGGCGACTATCTGGCCATTCTGACCCTGGGCTTTGGCGAGATCATCCGCATCACCTTGAACAACATTGATGATGTGCTGGGCTTTAAGCTGTTCTACGGCTCCAAGGGCCTGAAGAACATTCCCAAATACTCCAACTTTACCAACGTGTTCCTGTGCGTGGTCATCACCTGCTTCCTCATCCACGCCATGATGAAGAGCCGCCACGGCCGCGCCGTGCTGGCGATCCGCGACAATGAGATCGCCGCCGAGAGCTGCGGCATCCAGACCACCTACTACAAGGTCATGGCCTTTGCCTTCTCGGCAGCCTTTGCCGGCATGGCAGGCGGCTTGTACGCCTGCTACATCGGTGTGCTGAACCCCTCCACCTTCGGCTTCATGAAGTCCATCGAGATCCTGGTCATGGTGGTCTTGGGCGGCATGGGCTCCATGCTGGGCTCCATCCTGTCCGCGACTGTGCTGACCATCCTGCCGGAGGCCACCCGCAGCTTCGACAGCTACCGCATGGTCATCTACTCACTGGTGCTGATCCTGATGATGATCTTCCGTCCGGGCGGACTGCTGGGCAGCTACGACTTCTCCCTGAGCCGCGTTGTGGAAAAGATCATGAACGGCGAACTGTTCAAGAAGAACAAGGAAAAGGAGGGTGCTGACCATGAGTGAGTTCCAGACCAAGTTAAACAGTGTGCCCTCCGGCGGCTTCCTGACCGACCGCGATAAGGACAAAAAGCCCATTCTGGACGTGCGGGAACTGGGCATCGACTTCGGCGGCCTGACCGCCGTGGACGGCTTCAACCTGATGATCGGCCGCAACGAGATCACCGGTCTGATCGGCCCCAACGGTGCCGGTAAGACCACCGTGTTCAACCTGCTCACCAACGTTTACCAACCCACCCGCGGCTCCATCCTGATCGACGGCATACCTACAGCGGGCAAAAAGACCTATCAGGTCAACCGCATGGGTGTGGCCCGTACCTTCCAGAACATCCGTCTGTTCAAGGAATTGAGCGTCATCGACAACATCAAGGTGGGCCTGCACGAGTCTATGAAGTACAACCTGCCCTCTGCACTGATCCGCCTGCCCAACTACTGGAAGGAAGAGAAAAAGTGCACCGAGCGTGCCTTTGAGCTGCTGGACATCTTCCACATGGCCGACCTGGCCAACGTGCCTGCCGGCAGCCTGCCCTACGGCGCACAGCGTCGGCTGGAGATCATGCGCGCCCTGGCCACCAGCCCGAAGCTGCTGCTGCTGGACGAGCCTGCCGCCGGTATGAACCCCTCGGAGACCGCCGAGCTGACCGAGACCATCCGCCGCATCCGGGACGAGTTCAACATTGCCGTGCTGCTCATCGAGCACGACATGAGCCTGGTCATGGGCATCTGCGAGGGCATCGCGGTGCTGAACTTCGGCCGCATCATTGCCAAGGGCACCCCGGACGAGATCCGCAACAACCCCCAGGTCATCGAAGCCTACCTGGGCAAGAAGGAGGGCTGAGCGATGGCAGATACCATCCTGAAGGTCGATAACATCAACGTGTATTACGGCAATATCCACGCCGTAAAGGGCGTTTCCTTTGAGGTGAACGAGGGCGAGATCGTGACCCTGATTGGTGCCAACGGTGCCGGTAAGTCCACCACCCTGAAAACCGTTTCCGGCCTTTTGAAGCCCCGCAGCGGCGATGTGCTTTACAAGGGCAAAAGCATCAAGGGCGTGCGCGCCCACAAGATCGTGGAAGCCGGTCTGGCACAGGTGCCGGAAGGCCGCCATGTGTTCCTGCACATGACCGTGGAGGAAAACCTGGATATGGGCGCTTACACCCAGCCTGCCTCCACCATTGCCCCCAACAAGGAAAAGGTGTTTGAGCTGTTCCCCCGCCTGAAGGAGCGCCGCAAGCAGCTGGCCGGCACCATGTCCGGCGGCGAGCAGCAGATGCTGGCCATGGGCCGTGCGCTCATGAGCAACGCTTCCATGCTGATGCTGGACGAGCCCTCCATGGGCCTGTCGCCCCTGCTGGTGCAGGAGATCTTTGACATCATCCGCAACATCCACAAGGAGGGCATGACCATCCTGCTGGTGGAGCAGAACGCACAGATGGCCCTTTCCGTGGCCGACCGCGCCTATGTTCTGGAGACCGGCCGCGTGGTCATGGCCGGCACCGGTGCCGAGCTGCTGACCAACGAGCGGGTGCGCAGCGCGTACCTGGGCGGCTGAGCCTTTTTCAAGACACGACGCGATGCGGGAGCCGCTGCACAAAACAAGGTGCAGCGGCTCCTGTTTTTTCGGGCATGCACTTTACTTTCGTAAAAGAATGTGCGATAATTTAACCAGTGTTTTTTGGTTTCTGGAACCGCCGCCTGTTGGGAAAGCAGGTGAGCTGACAACACAAAGAGGGGTACTATCTATGAGCAAGATCATCATCCCGGAAAACTACACGCCCGCGCTGAACCTGTACGACACCCAGCGCGCCATCGGCACGGTGAAGCGGCTGTTTGCCGACACCCTGTGTGCCACGCTGAACCTGTACCGTGTGTCTGCGCCGCTGTTCCTGGAGGCCTCCACCGGCCTGAACGACGACCTGAACGGCGTGGAGCGCAAGGTCACCTTTGACATCAAGGACAGCGGCACCGAAGCACAGGTGGTGCAGTCGCTGGCCAAGTGGAAGCGCAAGGCCCTGAAGGACTATGGCTTCCGTGTGGGCAAGGGTCTGTACTGCGACATGAACGCCATCCGCCGTGATGAGGAACTGGACAACCTCCACTCCGTGTATGTGGACCAGTGGGACTGGGAAAAGGTCATCCGGGAGGAGGACCGCAATGAGGCCTACCTGAAGAGCGTGGTGCGCTCCATCGTGTCGGCCGTCTGCGCCACCGAGATGAACCTGCACGCCATGTTCCCCCAGCTGCAGGACCTGCCCCTCCACACCCCCAACGTGATCTTCATTACCACCCAGGAGCTGGAGGACAAGTACCCGGACCTGACCCCGAAGGAGCGCGAGAATGCCTTCGTGAAGGAGAACGGCACCACCTTCCTGATGAAGATCGGTGCTCCGCTGAAGAGCGGCAAGCCCCACGACGGCCGCGCTCCGGACTACGACGACTGGGATCTGAACGGCGACCTGCTGTTCTGGAACGATCCGCTGCAGTGCAGCTATGAGCTGAGCAGCATGGGCATCCGCGTGAGCCCGGAAAGCATGGACAAGCAGCTGACCATGGCCGGCTGTGACGACCGCCGCGCCCTGCCCTTCCACAAGGCCGTGCTGAACGGCGAGCTGCCCTACTCCATCGGCGGCGGCATCGGCCAGAGCCGCCTGTGCATGCTGCTGCTGGGCAGTGTGCACATCGGTGAAGTGCAGGCCAGCGTGTGGGATGAAGCCACCCGCGAAACCTGTGCCAAGGCCGGTATCCCCCTGCTGTGATCGCCTGTAGATAAAAGCAAAGGGCCTTGCAGGCCCAGCAAATAACAAGAGCCGCTGCACCCTGTGTGCAGCGGCTCTTGTGGTTATTTAGAAGTCATGCGGCCGTAGTGGCTCTTTTCGTCGTCGTCCTTTTCCGGTTCCGGTTTTTCGGCCGGGGTCAGGCGCACTTCGGTCACGCGGCGCTTGGCCGTGCGGGTGACCACGCCGTCGTAGCCGCCCAGTGTAAAGCGGTCGCCCACCTTGGGCAGGTGGCAGGTCTTTTCCTGCACCAGGCCGTTGACCGTGTTGGAGTCGATGTCCTCGTCCTCCGGCAGGCCCAGCATCTCGTACAGGTCATCCACACTGGCGCTGCCCAGCACGATCCAGCTGCCGTCGGACTGCTTGTGGAAGTCCTCGGTCTCCTCGTCGTGCTCGTCCCAGATCTCGCCCACCAGCTCTTCCAGAATATCCTCCAGCGTGATGATGCCCTCGGTACCGCCGTACTCGTCCACCACCACGGCCAGATGATGGTGCTGCTCCCGCAGGGTGCGCAGCAGCTGGGAGATCTGGGTGGAACCGGTGGTGTACAGGGTGGGCTTGACCAGCTCTTCCAGCGAGGTCTCCTTTTTCAGGCGCGCCAGATAGAAGTCCTTTTCGTGCACCACACCGATGATGTTGTCAATGGTGCCGTGGTACACCGGCAGGCGGGAATAGCCCGATTCGGCAAAGGTCTGGGCCACCTCGTCCAGCGAGGTGTTGTCCTCCACAGCCACCACGTCCACGCGGGGGGTCAGGATCTCCTCCACCTCCACGTCATCGAATTCGATGGCGCTGCGGATCAGTTCGCTTTCCCGGTCGGTGAGTTCACCGTCGTTTTCGGCTTCACTCACCATGGTCATCAGCTCGCCCTCGGTGATGGTGTCCTCCTCACTGCTGTGGACAAAATGGCCCAGCAGCTTTTTCCACTGGGTGAACAGCCAGTTCAAAGGGGTGAACAGCACTATCAGCAGGCTCAGCACCGGGGACACTGCGGTGGCCACGGTCTCCGGCATCTCCTTGGCCAGGCTCTTGGGGGTCACCTCGCCAAAGATCAGCACCACCACTGTCAGCACCAGGGTGGACATGGTGGCACCACGCTCCTGGCCCAGCCAATGGGTAAAAAGGATGGTGCCGATAGAGGCGGCGCCGATGTTCACGATGTTGTTGCCGATGAGGATGGTGGAAAGCAGCTTGTCGTATTTTTCCGACAAGGCCAGCACCCGGGCGGCAGAGGTGTCGCCGTCCTCGGCGCGGCTTTTCAGGCGGATCTGATTCAGGGAAGAAAAAGCGGTCTCGGAGGCGGAGAAAAAGGCGGAAAAGGCCACCAGGATCACCAGCGCTACAATGAGCGTCATACTGCCATCGTCCATAAAGAGGAAAATCACACTCAACTTTCTGTTATTTTTAGATTTGGCTGTCACCACAGGTGACAGAAGGGGGCCTTGCGCCAGCAATGACGGAGAGGGCAAGCGGGTGCGCCTTGCTTTAACACCCTCGCCCTCTCAGCTTCGCTTGCGCTCAGCAGCTCCCCCAAAGGGGGAGCCAAGGCCCTGACGAAAGAATACAAAAATGTGCTTTCCATCGTTGCCATTCTGCGATGAAAAGCACATCAATGTTATTTCTTATAATACCATATTCCTTACGGTGGTGCAAGCATCCGGCCTGCACACCGGGTTAAAACCTGGTAAAATCCCTTTAACGGAGCACCAGGGTGCCGTTTTCGCAGTCCACCGTCAGGGTGTTGCCCTCGGCATAGCTGCCCTGAATGATGGCCTTGGCAATCAGGGTCTCCACACGGCTCTGGATGAACCGCTTGATGGGACGTGCACCGTAGACGCTGTCGTAGGCAGAGTCGATGATGAAGTCCTTGGCGGCGGTGGTGACCTCCAGCTTGAGGTGCTTGCCCTCGTCCATGCGCTTGCGCAGGTCGTTCAGCTGCAGATCCACGATCTTGCGCATCTCGTCCTTGGTCAGGCTCTTGTAGTACACGATCTCGTCCAGACGGTTCAGGAACTCGGGGCGGAACTTGCTCTTCAGCAGCAGGTCGATCTGCTTGCGGGCCTCGTCGCTCAGCTCATTGGAGCCCTGTGCGCGGCGCTGCTCCAGATCGTTCAGGATGATGTCACTGCCCAGGTTGGAAGTCAGGATGATGACCGTGTTCTTGAAGTCCACGGTGCGGCCCTGACTGTCGGTGATGCGGCCGTCGTCCAGCACCTGCAGCAGGATGTTGAACACGTCGGGGTGGGCCTTTTCCACCTCATCGAACAGCACCACGCTGTAGGGCTTGCGGCGCACAGCCTCGGTCAGCTGGCCGCCCTCTTCATAACCGACGTATCCCGGAGGCGCGCCGATCAGACGGCTGACGCTGAACTTCTCCATATACTCGGTCATATCGATTCGCACCATGTTGCGCTCGTCGTCAAACAAGGCCTGTGCCAGTGCCTTGGCCAGCTCAGTCTTGCCAACGCCAGTGGGGCCGAGGAACAGGAAGCTGCCGATGGGGCGGTTGGGGTTGGCGATACCGGCGCGGCTGCGCAGGATGGCCTCGCTCACCTTGGTCACAGCCTCGTCCTGACCGATGACCCGCTGGTGCAGCACATCGTCCAGATGCAGCAGCTTCTCGCGCTCACCCTCCACCAGTTTCTCCACCGGGATGCCGGTCCAGCGGGCCACGATGCGGGCAATCTCCTCATCGGTCACGCGGTCACGCAGCAGGCTGTCCTCCTTCTTGGCGGCGGCGATCTTCTCTTCCTCTTCCAGCTGTTTCTGCAGCTGGGGCAGCTTGCCGTATTTCAGCTCAGCGGCCTTGTTCAGGTCGTACTCGCGCTGAGCCTTTTCAATGTCGGCATTGGTCTGCTCGATCTGCTCACGCAGGGATTGCACCTTGCCGATGGCGTTTTTCTCGTTCTCCCACTTTGCCTTCATGCTGCGGAACTTGTCCTGCAGCTCGGCCAGCTCCTTTTCCAGATCCTTCAGGCGGCTCTGGCTCAGGGCATCGGTCTCCTTTTTCAGGCTCACCTGCTCGATTTGCAGCTGGGTGATGCGGTGGGCCAGATCGTCCATCTCGCTGGGCATGCTGTCCATCTCGGTCTTGATCATGGCGCAGGCTTCATCCACAAGGTCGATGGCCTTATCCGGCAGGAAACGATCCGTGATATAGCGGTCGGACAGGGTGGCAGCGGCGATCAGGGCGCTGTCGTTGATCTTCACGCCGTGGAACACCTCGTAGCGCTCCTTCAGGCCGCGCAGGATGGAGATCGTGTCCTCCACGGTGGGCTCATCCACCTGTACCGGCTGGAAGCGGCGCTCCAGAGCGGGGTCTTTCTCGATATACTGGCGGTACTCGTCCAGCGTGGTGGCACCGATGCAGTGCAGCTCGCCCCGGGCCAGCATGGGCTTGAGCAGGTTGCCTGCGTCCATGGCACCATCGGTCTTGCCGGCACCCACGATGGTGTGCAGCTCATCGATGAAGAGGATGATCTTGCCCTCGCTCTTCTTCACCTCGTTCAGCACGCTCTTCAAGCGCTCCTCAAACTCGCCGCGGTACTTTGCACCGGCCACCAGAGCGCCCATGTCTAGGCTGAACACGGTGCGATCCTTCAGGTTTTCGGGCACATCGCCGCGCACGATGCGCTGCGCCAGACCCTCGGCGATGGCGGTTTTACCAACACCGGGCTCGCCGATGAGGCAGGGGTTGTTTTTGGTCTTACGGGACAGGATACGGATCACATTGCGGATCTCCTGATCTCGACCAATGACGGGGTCCAGCTTCTGCTTGCGGGCAAGTTCCACCAGATCCTGACCGTACTTCTGCAATGCGTTGTAGGTGTCCTCCGGGTTATCGGTAGTCACCCGCTGGTTGCCGCGCACGGCGGTAAGCTGCTGCAAAAAGGCGTCCTTTTTCAGGTTGAAGGCGCGGAACAGCTCACTGGTGGTCTGGTCCTGCTCGTCCAGCAGGCCAAGGAACAGGTGCTCCACGCTGATGAAGTCATCCTTCATGGCCTTGGCTTCTCGGGCGGCGGCGCTGAGCACTTTATCGGTTGCCTGCGAGATATAGACCTTATCAGGGTCACGGCCGGAACCGGACACCCGGGGCAGCGCGGACAGCTTTTCCGCCACGGCAGCGGCAAAGCTGCCGGGGTCAACATTCAGCTTCTGAAGCAGCTGGGGAATCAGGCCGTTTTCCTGCGCAGCCAGTGCGTGCAGCAGGTGGGCGGGCTCCAGCGCGTTGTGCTGGTACTCCACAGCCAGCTGCTGGGCTGCCTGCAAAGCCTCAAGGGTCTTTTGGGTATATTGATTGGTATTCATAAAGTCAAGCCTCCATTCATA
>ENA-UEQJ01002298-UEQJ01002298.1-human-gut-metagenome-genome-assembly--contig:-NODE-2298-length-13882-cov-5.676132_pt1 | contig 13882 bp, 20 predicted proteins | sample MGYA00242937_ERZ507938 | MGnify/ENA primary metagenome ERZ507938 (study PRJEB26167, sample SAMN06115437) | human gut metagenome | host: Homo sapiens | place: China:Gansu | collected 2015-07-03...
TTACTGCCTTTGAGTGTAAGTTCTCCTAATCTTTTATTGATCATCTTTCTTTTCATCCATATATGTTGCCCTCTCCTTTCAAAATATAAATGGGCGCCAACCATAATTAGCTGACACCCACAGATTTTTAATAGAATGGACCTTCATCCTCTACCGGAGCTTCTTCTTTTGCATATTTTTCAGCAAACTCATCCTCTTCGATAGTTACATACATCGTCTTGACATATGCCTTAATTCCAGTCTTTCCATTTACTTCCCAGGAATATGGTCTGATAACCAAGTCAACATTACTGATTTCGGCGAAATCCAATGTACTGATAGAATCCTCGTCCAATTCAGTAGTTGTTCTTCTAGTCACCATGTGAATCTTTGGTGGAATATTCTTGTAACTTACAGCAACCTGAATATAATGCTTTGGTTCATCTCCCTCATCTCTAGGCTCAAGAATTCTTACATTCCATCCATCTTTTGATAACTGCTCAACATCCATATCATCTTCAATGAGTACACAGAAGTTTCTATCTCCAGCACGATTGTACTTGGACTCCTCTCCTCTGAAGTTTCTGAACATAATATGAGCTCCTTCAATTTTAATGTTTCCTACTGCTTTATTAGCCATGATAAAAATCTCCTTCATTATTTTGTTTTTGCAGGTGGATTCATCACCTGACTTGAAATCACTTCTGAAATATCATAATTTTTTCCGCAATCCATATGGTATTCATCGTCATTGAAGTGCGGACAGTCAAAGCAAGTTGCGTATTTAGCATCTCCGCAAGGCATAAGCTTTGGTGTATTCTGCTTCTTCTCCGTTATAAATGGGTCATCCGACACAAACATTTCAAAATCACCATATTGAGAAATAGTATCTACTGCCTCATTCACAAGTTTGTCATAGTAAGACCTGTCAATGTCATCAACTTTATCAAGTTCTCTGACCATCTCAGATTCCAGCCATCTATATCCCTTTGTACCTGTTGCGGCATAATATTTACCGTCTTTCTCACGCATAAGTAATCCACCACCGCATCCATCTTTAATCGGACAGAACTGTCCAACTTTTCCGATAAATCGATAATTGTGTCCCTCTGCAATAAGCGGATTTAGTCTCTGACAAGTGCTTTCAAATGTCGTATCAGACAGCAATCCTTTCTTGAAATCACTTTCAGCTTTACTAAATTCTTTTTCATATTGAGACACATCCGGTAAGTCCTCATTTAAGTCCAAATATAAAGAACCGCTTACAGACTTCGTTTCACACATATCCTCGAATTTAATATCCTCTTTACTAAAGAGGCTTTTAAATACATAAGGAATCTGAAACTGAGTTCCTGTAGCGGTCCATGTTCCTGGGTTTTCTGGATCATCATCAGCCAATTTTGCAACATACACAGCATTGTTGACCAAACAAATCCTATCAAATATATGCTCTACCTCGAAATCATATCCGTGACGTTTGCCATACTTACAAATGAAATCAAGAATATAATCATCCGGATTTTCAATCTTAATAGAGTCCGTCTTAATGTGAATTACTTTGTATCCCTGTGCTTCAACTTCATGTCTAAGGTCAATCATAAACAAAGCTCCTCGCTTTGCTACAATATTATCCTTATTCCTTGAGTCTCTGAAGGCATTCATAAATCCTGCGGCTGTTAATCCGTACACAGAATTAATCGCAATCTTCAATGCTTGAGCCAGTGCCTTTGCCTTACCTGTATCATCAAGATATTTGGCTAATGCACCTTCAAACATATCTCGTACCATATCGAAATCACTATGCTTAATATAGATACGAATGTCCAAAATATCTTTGAACCTCTTTGTGAAATCTGGTCCAAATAAGCACTCTGATATAGCTGAGTTAGGATGCATCGAACCAACATCTTCTGTTTCTGAGAGTCCGTACATTCCTGGAGCCGCCCATACTTCTCCGCCTTCTCCAACTTCCTCACCTCTGTAAAGGGATTTTCCGTTCTCGAATCTATAGTCTGGGAAATATGGTAATAAACTATCACCTTTGGGTCCGTGGAATGGCTCAGCCATCATCTCCGGCTTTGCCTCTTTTAAGAATGCTAATACATCATCGGGAAGCTCTGTAACCGGCTCAGATAAATCCCTATACATAAATTGGCTCTGAGGATTACGGTTCTTTCCAAATATAAATTTTGTAGTCAAACTATTGGTAGTATCATTTACTGAACCATTAGCTAACTCTGCCAAAATCTCTCTGGCAACGAAATCACCAAGATTTGCTTTGTATGTAGCCTCTGTGGCGATAACATCATCATCACAATATTCAGCTACTTTTGTCCAAAGTTCTTCTGGAACAGGCTGGTCCCAAGGAAGTCCAAGCTCGTGATGCTTTATCTTTTTACATAATGCTCTGACTTCATCGTCCATCTTCGAATGTGGATCATTAGCCATGTTACTCAGCTCAATTTCCCACTTCTTAAGAGATTGCTTCTTTGAACAGAAATCGTATACATCTGTGAATGAAATATTGTAGGCTTCTCCGAAGAAACAATTTGGACTGTTATTAATAATCTTTTGTGATAAGTTAAACAGTTGTTCGTTTGTATATCCCATCAATCTGGCATACATAATATGATTATCATATCGTCGACAGTTAAATCCGACCAATCTAAGCTGTATTAATTCCTCAATCTCGCTTGGTGTCGGATTAATCATTCTAACAACAGGCTTTCCTTCGCCCTCGATTTTCCAGTTGACTAGGAACAAGTTTGGAAATACCTCAATATCATAGAATACAAGCTTTGCATCATCATTCTTTACAGCATTTGAGTTTTCTTCTGATTTAAACTGCATCTTGTTGACAAGCTTGATACAATACTCTGCCTGATGAGAGCTGTTCGCAGCAAATGCTAATACCGCATTTCGCATATCTGTTACATCATATTTGAGTTCACTACTATGAGCATCCTCCAATATTTTGTATATGAAATCGATACTTGGCTTAGTTCCTGGGTGGATTTCTTTATTGAGATTTCTCTTTATAAGTGTCCTAAGTCCTTTTTCACTTTTTATGGCATCAAAATTTACCATTTTGTCTTCTCCTTTCATTGGTAACCCAGAGGATATAGTAGCTATTGGTAAATCGTTGCATTTCGTTAGCTTTCTTCTTAACGAACTTTTACCAGTAAATACTTTTACCTCTATATGGTCGTCGTAGATTCTGCTTAGCTGAGAAGGGTCTCCAGAATATAAATAATGAAGATGTATTCCTTGACCACTTTTACTCAACTCTGCATAAGTCGGTGGCAACTTACTGGCGGCTTCCAAATTCTTTTCGAAAGATTTATTTCCCGTTTCATCTGGAATATCAAAATCTACTACAATATGATTTTCTGGAACTTTCACATAATGAATTTGTGACGTATCCAGAGCAGATAATTTTGTTTTTACTTTTTCCCACTTCTGTTGTGGAGTTTCGTTTTGTGAAGCATATTGTGCAGGACAATCCGCGCATACAGAATCAAATATTGACTCCTGTTCTTTGAACTCTATCTGATAAGTTTTTGGTGCCTCTTTTTTCTTTGTTTGAGTATCACTTTCAAACTTATCTGTCCTGAATCCTATGTAATAGCTTCGTACTCTTGAACCGTCATCAAAGTTAAATCTCTCCTGGAAATCTTTAAAGTAGTTCTTCAATTCTTCCTGGAATGCTCTTCTTGATAACGGATAACCAACTTTCGCTTCATCACAGTAATTCTTGTACATTTCCCAGGCTGCTTTAAGGGTTGTTCCATCTTCTTTTTTAAACACATAATAAGAATCAGCTATAAAGTTATAGAAATCGTTAGATGCACCAAGCATTGAAATTGGAACATAATCATCATATCTACCTGGATTATCTAAATATATTTCCTGGCAATGATACGCAATAGCTCCGAGTTCAAAGCCGACCTGTTTCACGATTGTTTTATATTCCTTTGGATTCAATTTATTTCCAGATGGAGATACATCAATCAATCGTCTTATAAGACCGGATTTTGCATCTGTGATACGTACTGGTTTATTAGTTCCCATAAATAAGAAACATTTGAAGCGGTTCGCATATGTCGATTTGAATTTTTCATTTACAGTCATCAACTCATGAGATACTAAGCTGTTAAGCCTCGTATTGTCTTCAATCCTTGATAAATCTCCATCATGCTGAATAGCTACTAACGGATTGCTTTTAAATGCTTCTAACGCAAAAGAGTTACTACTAGACCCCAATGCTTTCGCGTCAAAGACTGAATAGTAACCCTCAAATAACTGTTGAATAATATTTAAAATTGTTGATTTACCTGTACCAGCTGCTCCGTATAGTACAAGAAATTTCTGTAATTTCTGCGATTCACCACATACTATGGAACCGATAGCCCACTCTATTTTCATTCGTTCTTCCGGAGAATATAAAGTGCTAATCAATTTTTCATATGCTGTTAAATCCCCCTCTTCAAGAGGATAATTAAGTCGCTTGCTTGCATAATCTTTTTTCGTCGTTTCCGTATTGGAAAATATAAGTTTATCATCAAGCGTATGAAAACTGTCTCTTAATTGTTTCTGACAGTATTTATGCCAAGAGTCAATCATTCCGCTCTCAGCGTCCCACATATGCAGGACTTTAATATCTGAGTTAAAGCGTTGGCGATTCTCCTCAGCATATCTATCCAGTTCGCGGTCTATAAGTTGTAAAGCATCCTGTTCATCAGTAGACCATAAACCACGTTCTTCTATCCAGATAGCGTAAAAATCACCACCTCGAATCATAAGATCTGTGCTTTTTTTTATAAGGAACTTTGGATAGATTTCTATTGTTCCGCGCTTTGTACTACGCGTTGAAACCACCATAAAATCCAACATCACATTTTTATACTCCTTCCGATTCCTTCAACTCATCAATTTCTTTTCGCAAAGCTACGATTTCCTGTTGCATTCTTTTACTCTCAGCACGCATTGTCAATAGGTTCAAACCTGCAACAACACTAAATAATGTTGCAGCCTTATTAAATTTGTTCTGATGCACCAGTGCTTTGTAAATGTGTATAAGATGCTTATCTGTAGCATCCATATTTCTAAAAATATAACTTACTAAATCGTTCATAATAAGTAATCTCCTTTCAAATCAAGTAATACTGTCAAGATACCAACATGCCTGATACCAAATTTCCACTTTTCTCAAGTCATAGTGACAATTTTCAAGTGTGAATAATCCGCCTTGCCCATCTGGCTCATACTGCCTCTCTAAAAATCTTGTTACAATATCTTCAACACGATTCTCATTAAATTTTCTGTCATCCATAGAGCCCAGCCCAAGATTAGTAATCATATTCCAGAACCATTGTCCTGTTCTGTCGCCAATCTCTGGGTCGTCCATAATATGTTCCTCTAAACGAATTGAAAGTGCTATTAGCATCTCCAATACGCTACATGGACTATCATCCAGATAACTCGCTATCACATAGCAGTCGTATCTGTTCTCGTTTCCAAATCGATAACGTAATTCAATACCGTCCTCAAATCGATTGCTATCCATTGCAAGCTGATATGTGAAATCTATATTGTGGAGAAAATTTAATAGCTTTCTGTATGATAATTTCTTCGGATATTTTGTATCACATACCAGACCATACATCCAATCGAAATAATCAAATTTTAATTCGTCTCTGGTCATTACATCTCCGTTCTATGTGGCTGAGCAAGAATTTCCTGATAGTTTCTCTGATCTAACAGAATTTCATAATCGCATTTCTTAGCATCATTTCTTGCATGTACGGCATCATCTTCATACTCTCCGAAACGCTCTAATGAATCTTCACCAACAGTTTCTTCAATATCATCCACAATTTCATTCATATCATCTAGTAATACTCCGTCAGCTGTATATGTGAGACTGATTTTTTCATAATCATCATATTCTCCAAACTCTGACGGCTGTATAACATATGGTCTGTCTACAACAACTTTCTGCTTCTGTTCTTTTTTTGACATATCGCTATAGTTCACATAACCTTCCTTCTGTAATATTGCCGCACATTCAGCAATACTTGGATTGTATACTGTTCTACTGTCAGCAGTTTTCTCAGTAACAGGCTCTTCTGATTCATCTTTTTTATCCTGGTCAAATGCTCTTCTTGAATTAAAGTCTTCTTCTGCCAGCTTCTCATACTTATCTTTAAAATATGAGTATGTACCAGCTACACCAATTCCGGCACCAACAACAGTGCCAATGATAAATGCAATTTTACTGTTCATCATTATCCTCCTCTGTCTTGATAGTCATAACGGTCAATGCTAAACCACCAAAAAGTAAAGAGGCACTCAACAGAATGCCCCCTGTAATATGTCTTTTTCGATGAGTATCAAGAATATAATCCATCATTGAAATGAAGTTACCAATTCCTTCCATAATTAGTGCTCCTTTCCACCGAATAAAACAGCCAGACCACTCCAAAAGCAAATTCCTGCAACTGCTGATAATGTTAATCCTACTACATGCATAACAATTCTCCTTTCTATTCTCCACTTGAAAAATAGTGGTTTCCAATCTGAAACATAGGTGTTCCATAGTTTCCATATCTATCAGCTGTAAAGAATATAACATCGTAATTCTTTCGGTTACGAAGTTCTTCGATTACAAGCTGACAAATATAATCGTCAATATAGCATCTGTCAACTCGTCCATTCTACATAGAAGAAAATTGACTTGGCTGATAAACTACTTTATAAACCGTATCAGGAAAAGAATCAGAATCAACACGATTTAAAATAGTATCAATTACTAATCGTTTGCCTTCTTCACATTCTCCCTCAGCTTCAGCCATAGTAACAAGAGCTATTAACTCAATATCATCATTTGAAATATCCGTATCGATTTCACAAACAATGTCTTCTGGTGTTGGCTCTTGCACTACTACTTCCTCCCTCGGACTAAATGATACTTCTTCAACTGCATCAGTTTTAACAACCTCAATTACCTCTTTGTCAGTAATTTCAGCGTTTTCACTCGTCGTGATTGGCGATGCCGCTATACAAAGAGAGCTGCCAATTATCAGTAGTATCATCCAAATTATTTTTTTCATATGCAAATTCTCCGTTTAAATCAGATCTAATATATTGCCATCCACATTGAAGTCTAATAGAATTGCTGGCTCATAAGATCCGTCTTCTGTTTCTCTGTTTGTTTCTAAGATGCCGAAGTCTACAAAGTTATCACCAACTTCATTATTCTTATCATATACCCAACCTACAATCTGACCTTCCTTAGTTCTGTCAATTCCAAGCATATCGTATACATCATTTAAGAATACATATCCTCTGGCATGTAAGAGGTCATTTGCATACTGCTGCTGTCCGCGTAACATAAGTAAATTGTACTGTGTATCTTTCTCATATCCCTTGCAAGTCTCATCAAAGAATCTTGCATATCCGCTGTCTGCATTTGCCACATTGACAGTAGATTTTACTTTCTTCTCTTTACCTGTCTCTGGGTCTTTTACAGTTTCCTCGAATTTCTTTGCCTTAATATCATATTTCAGTTCCTTATCTACCTGCTCTCCAAATCTTTCAACAACACGATTACGATACTCCTTGAATGACTTATCAACAGTTGCGTATGCTGCTGCCAGAGCTACATTTCTCTTTCTGAGAATATTATTAGATGCCACAATACTTGTGATTGATAATGCACCTAATGCAATAGCCGGAGCATATAACTTAATAAGCTTTACTCCTGTCTGGGCATAAATAATAGTCAAGTCTTTCTTTGCATCTTCCTGTGAATAGTCCGCTTTAATTTCCTCGTTTTCAGAGCATTCATGCACAGCATCCACATCTTTTTTATGCTCTTCTAATACCGTACTTAATTTTGTTGTAGCTTTACAAGCCATCACAGCACTTGCAACTGTTCCAACAACACCGGCTACGACAAGAATTTCCGGGCTATGCTTTTTTACTTTAATAGTTGCTGTATTTACAGCGCTTGTTACCTTTGCAATAATTTCATTCTTTTTCATGATTATTTGTTCTCCTCTTCTAAAAGTTTTACATGATCAATGAGATGCTCTAAATACCATCTCGCTTTTTCTAAGTCCTGTACACCGTTCTTATTTTTCCAACGGCACATATATTTGAGCACATTTCCAGTGTCAGTAGCCTCAATGCCTTTCAAATCAAATGTAAATGCCTCAATAACATCAATTACCTCTAATCCAGTTTCACTCTGATAATGTGCTGGATGCGATACCATAACATCTTTTGACTCGTACATAATCTGTCTCCTAATCTATTGGATTTGCTCTTGGGAATTTGATAGTATATCCGTCCCTGGTATTAACAACTCTTGCATTTCTGATATTGTCAGTCCAGCCGTAGTTGTTTCCTGTCCACGGACCATCAATACCAACCAAATCGAAATAGTCCGCAACACTTACAATTCTGTAACTTGCGACAATTTCGTCCATAGCAGCTAATACATTTTCCGCTTCAGTTCTGGTGTTAAAGTAAATATCATCGAAATCGCAACCGCCAATAGAACTCTGTGCATTGTAATTTCTTCTGTCGTTCTGTGCTGGGTCTTCGTAATACTTACGATAAGATACTTTACTTGCCATAGATTTTCTGCCTCCAGAACCCTTAACTCCAAGAACTGCTTTAACGGCATCAAGAATAATATCCTTTACAGCAGGAACAATGATATCCTCAAAAATGTAGCTTTTTACGTTATCTACATCTTCCGGAACAAATATCCCTGCAAGTTTATTAATTCCGCTCTTTTTCTTGGTCTTAACAGAACCGGATACAATTTTTTCTACCTTCTTTTCTGGTAGTTCAGCTTTCGCTCGTTCTCTTGATTTATGTGAGTTGGACTTGTATTTTTCCATTTATCAATTCTCCTTTCAATTACGCTCTAGCACTCATTGACTTTGCAATAGAGCTATATATGTTCTGAACATTCATAAGGTTTGCATTATAAGCATCCAGAATATCATCCATCTGAGATGATAATTTATCTTTAACCAACTGTGCAGCTTCTTCTTTTACTTCATTCTTCAAATCAGAAACATCTATATTTCGAAGTTCCTTAGCAATTTTCTCTTTAGCGTCGATTTCCATACATTTATATGCCTGCTTTACTGCGTTCTCAGCTGATTCAGAAATCCTATTAAATAATGATGTTTCAACTTCCCTTACAGCCTTATTACATGCATCATTGACTTTCCATCTAGCAGTTGTTTCAACCATCTCTTTCACGTTGTTCTGAATAGTTTCATTTATCATTTCTTTTGGAATGTCAACTTTTCCGTCAGCAATAATTGAATCTACAGATTTATTTACTGCGTCGCTTACACTCTTCAACTTACTACTTGCTCCAATTGCATAGCCTATTCCAAATAATCCTACGATGCCGCATATACAACCTATAATTTTTTCTGAATCCATAAAATATTCCTCCTAATTGATAATCAATAATTCCCCAGGCAAAGTAATTTTCGATGCTGGCATACGGTTATTGTTTTTCTTAAACTGATACGCTAAATTACTCTTTGCTTTCTTTTCAGATACTGCGTATGTAGACCCCTCCCAATTATTAGCAATGCACTTGCCAAATTCCATAACCGGACCATTATAAGCATACTGATTCATAACATACCTCCCATAATAAAAAATAAGAGAGAAAGCACCTTGCTATAGGTACTCTCCCTCTTTTCTGTTAGAATAAGAACTCTTTAATTTTCAGAATCATTCTCATAAACTGTTTCAGTGTTTTCATCTTCAACTGTGGTCTCATTCTCGACAACACGAAACCCTTTACGCGCTTTCATCTCTTTCAGTTTACCAACTGCTGGTGCTACTACAAACTTGTAAGCTAAACCGCCTGCAATCATAGCTACACCGATAGTTGCTACTTTACTGAATCCACCTTTGGAAGCTGTCTTTACGATTTCCTCTGTTGTGTCCATAACCTCTTCGTTGTTCATGATTTCATTTGTTTCCATAATGTTAATCTCCTTTCAGATTAAAAATTTATTATTCTTTCCATAATAGTGGCTGTAATTTTTGCGAACCTACATCAAGTTTCTATAGTCATATCTAGGTCCACATCCGTAATCTATTACAAATACAGGTTCATCGTTATCATTAAGCTGGGAACTAAAGCGAAGGTCAATATATCCTTCTCGGTCAATATTCCATCCAATATCATCGCCGATTTTAATATATGGTAAACCAACCTCGTAATAAAAATCATTAAGAGAAATATACATTTCATCTCGCATTCTTCTATTCAAGTCATTCTCAGCTTTTTTAATCTTGTCAATTTTTGACTTGAAATAGCGTCCGGATAATACATCGTAGCAAAGAGTCTCGCCATCCCCGACAAATATAATTTCATTTTCTTTTGCTGGATGTGCTTCAATTTTCTCTTTTGCAATGGCATCTCTAACAGTCTGCTCCTTCTTTTCTCCAATTGTTTCAACAACTTTGTTCTGATATTCCTTGAGTGATGTTTCAGCTATAGAATATGCCGTAGCCAATGCCGCGTTTCTTCTGACATTTACTGAGCTTGCTCCAATCAGACAAGCAATAGATAAACCGCCTATTATAGCTACTGGAATATAACATTTCCAGCAAATCTTAATAACGTAAATATTTGATATCTTTTCTGGAGCGAATTGCTCTGGAATACCATTTTCCCTATCTATTTTTCGATAATATTCTTCTTTTTTTAACAAATCCAATGCCTTAGGAGTTGCTCTTACAGCCATTACAGTCGTTGTTAGCATTCCAGTAATACCTATTCCGGTCAATATTTCCGGACTGTGTTTTATGGTTGATTTTTTCACTGCATTATATGCCGCTTTAATATTGGGTTTATGCATTTTTATTACTTCCTTTCCTATAGATTACCCCGCCCACAAGGGGCGGAGATTTTTACTTAACCAACCAGATTTCCGGACGAACCCCAATAGAGAGCGAAGCGTTGCCGCAGTCCGCAAAGCCGCTGATGATCACACTAGCGAAATAAGCCGAAGAAAATTCTTTCTTGGTAGCATTACGGAGCCATCCGCACTCACACTCATTGTTATAATAAGCAACTCGATTGCGTTTCTGCTTCATAAGTGGAAGCTGTTTGTCATTATCAGCCTCAAAGTGATTTCTATCCCACTCGTCGTCCCAGCCAAACATCTCACCTACTGTCGGAATAGTCACATCAGTAAGTCTTGCCCTAATTGAATAAGGTAATGCCTTTACGAACTCTGTATGTAACCATTTATTCAAATCAGAGTCTTCAAATCCGCCCTTATTTGTGCCTGACTCATTCATAGGTCTCTTAGCTACATAATCATCGAAAATAAGCATAACCTTATCGTCCGTAACCTTGTGTACTGTCGCTGCAAATTCTCCCAATCCATCCAACTTAATTGTTGTCTTATCTTCTACCTCAGCATCTTTTAAGTTAGACTTTGCAGGTACTCCGAATATTGCAAGTTCATCATTAATGCAATACGCTCTCATAGCTTCTTTTGACTCTTTATCAGCAGCCATTTCAATATACTTTCTGTACATTCTTTCTACTGTAGGTGTGTCAATCCCTCTTGTTGATAATCCAATAATTTCTTCTCCTAATGTCATTTCTCTTTTACACATAATGTTAATCTCCTTTCAAAATATCGCTTTACGCGATTAATAAATCAATGATCCATCGTGTCATATCTTTAGCACACGAAAATAAAAAACTGTTGTTGATGTTTTTGCAGGCGTACTCATCCATTAACTCTTCAAAATTTTCAAGAGTTATCAATGGCGGAATATCCCTGTTGTTATTCAATCGTGTCAACAACTCTTTTGCCGCCCATATAGAGTAGCTATTGTTGACAAAACTATTGCTATACCACCAATCAACTATATTTTTTCTTGATTGCTTTAGACAATATTCAGTAATTTCAATAGCTGTATCTATTGATGACATACTTAACCTCCATAAAACAAAAGAGTCCTTGTTTTAGGACTCCTTCGCATTTGCGTCTCTTTTAGCAAGAGCTTCATTAACTTTCTTATCAATCTGCTCATTCATCTTCTGCTCATCAGCCCAATCGTTAATAAGATTCGCTCCTAATCCGATTACTGTTGCAGCAAGACCAATGATTCTAATAATTTTACTATTCATAGCCCGTTGCCTCCTTTCCATAATAGTGGCTGTAAATTTTGCGAATAGACTATTCCATTGTGAAGTCTTCTTCATCGCACCAATTAGTGTCTGGTGTCCAAACCATTTCAATGACATATACTTCAAGCCCATCATCGAGAACCGTTTTTCTATGATTAAAATCAATCCAATACAGACCATCGTCACAGTTCCATCCAACATAATCTCCGCCATCAATAGCAGATAATCCGAGCATCTCATAAAAATCATTTACTGGAAGATGACCAGATATTACAAAATTTCTGTTAAGATGATACTCAGCCTGTAATACCCTACTTACAGAACTTTCAAAATATCTTCTTGAATATTCGTCATAAAACAGACGATTTTCGTCCGGATTATGCTCATCAAAGTCCAATGAATTCCATCCACATATATCCTGTCCGCTAAGATATACATCATTACAATGCTCTTTAGCTATAGAGTCGATTATTTTCTGATGTGCTTCCTCTCCATACAATTCCTTGAGTTTTTCTTTATACTCATTGTAAGATTTGTTAATCAGAGCATATGCACTTGATAAAGATGCCTGTTGGCGTCTATTCAATACATTCGCACCAACAATGCAAATAATTGTAGAAACACCAATTACTGTTGATGGAATATAATAGACCCACGCAGATTTAATAGCTTCTGTCTTGCTATATCCGCATGGGTCTCCATTATGATTAATCAGACTGTCTTTTCTAATCTTTTCAATTGCTTTAGGCGTTGCCATAACAGCAGATACAGTAGTTGCAACAACACCCGCAACTCCAAGACAGGTTAAAACTGTTGGCGAGCCTCTTTTCAGTCGTACAACTGATATGTTAATGAGTTGATTGATTTTTGGTTTCATAGTGATTGTCTCCTTTCTTTATTCCATAGCTCGTAAAATATCCAGCACATTATCTGCCAGATTTATTGCTATTGAAAACATTAATTGTGTGTCTTGTCTCATATGATAATATTTACTCATCATAGATTTAAAACATCTTATAATTTCTTCAATTTCTGCTATTGACGCATTGTCTTTTGGATATAATTCGGATGATATATATTTCAGTAATTCATCTACAGACCATATGGAATAACTTGATTGCATAAATTCCTTACGGTGTCCAAATATCATAGGAAATGATACATCCATCTGATATGTGTCACTTAATATCAGTTCAAGCTGCTCAATAGACATATGAACTTCTCCTTTCCAGAAAAAAAATAAAAGAGAAGACAGTGTAGGATTCGGACCTACGACCTTCACGGTAATTGTGCTGCTCCACCACTGAGCCAACTATCTTTCTCTCATAATATGCTTTGTAAATTTTGCGGAGTAAAAGAAAAAGAGCCGCCATAAGCGACCCTAATCGTCAGTTCAAACCAATACTTTTCAGTATGTTTATAAGCTCGTCCTTTCCGATTTCCGCATCTACATCGACATGAAGATGTGTTTTTCCATCTACAATAGTTGTGGTTACTTCATTCAACTGAATATCAATATCATATCCTGTCTTTTTTCGTATCACCATTTTTAATGCTTTTGAAATAATTCCTCTTGTAAATTTAGATACTATTTTCATTTCGTCCATGCTCCTTTTACCCCTTTCAAAGCTTTAGTTTCTCATAAAAGGAATTGCAATTTTAGCGAAAAGAAAGAGTCCTTGTTAGGACTCCCTAGTAAAAGTA
>ENA-UEQJ01002313-UEQJ01002313.1-human-gut-metagenome-genome-assembly--contig:-NODE-2313-length-13804-cov-6.761492_pt1 | contig 13804 bp, 11 predicted proteins | sample MGYA00242937_ERZ507938 | MGnify/ENA primary metagenome ERZ507938 (study PRJEB26167, sample SAMN06115437) | human gut metagenome | host: Homo sapiens | place: China:Gansu | collected 2015-07-03...
GTGGGTACGCTGGTCTACGAGGGCTGAGATAATATCCCGAACGCCATCATAGAATGAACCAGCCGCGCTTTGGCTGGTTAATGATAAGAAACAGGAGACTAGGACAATGAGCAGCAACACCAAGGCATTTGAAGAGAAAATGAAGAGCTCGGTCGAGCATCTGAACCGTGAGCTGGCCGCTGTGCGTGCAGGCCGCGCAAACCCCGCTGTGCTGGATAAGGTCAGCGTGGATTACTATGGTGCGCCCACTCCCATCCAGCAGGTGGCATCCGTGGCTGTCAGCGAGGCCCGCACCCTGACCATTACTCCCTGGGATCGCAGCCTGCTGCGCGCCATCAGCAAGGCCATCATGGCCAGCGATGTGGGCATCACCCCCATTGACGCCGGCCAGACCCTCCCCCTGAACTTCCCCGCCCCCACCCCCGCGCGCCCCGCCAAGCTGGGCGAGGAGGCCAAGGTGGCTGTCCGCAATGTCCGCCGCGAGGCCATGGACAAGGCCAAGGCTATGAAGAAGACCGGTGAGCTGACCGAGGACACCCAGAAGACGATGGAAGAGGATGTCCAGAAGCTGACGGACAAGTATATCAAGAACATTGACGCCGCTGTTGAAGAAAAGCAGAAAGAGATCATGTCCGTCTGATCGGCTGCGGTAAACGAAAAACAGGAGGTGCCGTGCGCTTGGAACAGGTGCGCGGCACTTTTTTCCAGACCCGGGGAGGGAAACCCCTCTCCGCAAACGCAGGAGGATCTTTCATGAACCATCCCAAAGAATTTGCCGAGGGCCTGTCCATCGGCATCATCATGGACGGCAACGGCCGCTGGGCCAAGCAGCGGGGCCTGCCCCGCACGGCCGGGCACAAAAAGGGCGCCGCCGTCTTCCAGGACATCGCCAACTACTGCGAGGAGCTGGGGGTTTCGTCGGTGTATTTCTACGCGTTCTCGACGGAAAACTGGAAGCGCCCGCTGGAAGAAGTCAGCGCCATCATGAAGCTGTTTGGCGAGTACCTGCTCAAGGGCTTCAACTATAAGGACCGCAACATCCGCATCAAGTTCCTGGGCGACCGCGCCGCGCTGGACCCCAAGCTCCAGAAGCTGATGAACGAGCTGGAGGAAGACTCCGCTCACAAGACGGGCATGACCCTGAACATTGCCGTCAACTACGGCGGCCGCCCGGAGATCGTGCGGGCGGCCCGGCAGCTGGCCGAGAAAGTCAAGGCCGGAGAACTTCAGCCGGAGGACATCACCGAGGAGATGATGTCGGACGCCATGTACACCACCGGCCAGAAAGACCCGGATTTCATCCTCCGTCCCTCGGGCGAGAAGCGGCTGTCCAACTTCATGCTCTGGCAGGCTGCCTATTCCGAGCTGGTAGAGATGGATGTTCTCTGGCCTGATTTCACCCGCGACGACCTGGACGCCGCCATCACGGAATTCAACAAGCGCTCCCGTCGGTTCGGCGGCATCTGAACAAAAGCCGCCCCGGCAGATTTCCAAAGGAGAAACAAAACCCTATGAAAACAAGAATCATCACAGCCGTTGTGGGCATTGTCGTCCTCATTGGTGTTCTGTTCACGTTTGACACCCTGATCTTTAATCTGGTCATCACGGCCATCACCCTCATTGCCCTCCATGAAATTTACGCGGCCCTCGGTTTTGAGAAGCAGGGCTGGCCGCTCTTGGGGGTTCTGGTGCCATACACATTCCTGATCATGCTGTCGAGTTATGAGCTCTTCCGCCGTCTGGTCATGCCCGCCTCGTTCCTGGTGGTACTGTTCTATGCCATCTATCTGGTGGTGCGCAACGGGACCATCAGCTACCAGAAAGCCAGCGGCCTTGCGATGTTTTCGGGCATTGTGATCTTCTGCTTCTACTCCTTCATCCGGCTCAAGGAGCTGCTGCCGGTAGAGAAGTTCGGCTACGACGCCATCTTCTTCATCCTGCTCATCCTCTGCTTTGCCTGGGGCGGCGACACCTGCGCCTACTTTGCGGGCCGCGCCTTCGGCAAGCATAAGCTGTGCCCGGTGGTCAGCCCCAAAAAGACCGTGGAGGGGGCCATCGGCGGCGTGCTGGGCACCATGGTGTTCGGTGTGGTGGCGACCCTGATCTACTCGGTGGCCGCTGACCGCATGGAAGCCTTTACCCGCTCCAACATCGGCGTGTCGATGTACGTCATCATTGCCCTGCTGGGCTGTGTGGCGGCGGTGCTGGGCATTTATGGTGACCTGTTTGCCAGTGTGGTCAAGCGCCAGTGCGGCATCAAGGACTACGGCACCATTTTCCCGGGCCACGGCGGCATTCTGGATCGTTTTGACAGCGTGATGTTCATTGCGCCCTTTGTGACCATGGTCATCACGGCGGTGTTCTACAAGTAAAAGGGGGAACGTGCCATGTCAAAAAAAATTACGCTGCTGGGCTCCACCGGCTCCATCGGCACCCAGAGCCTGGATGTGATCCGGGCACAGGGATATGAGGTGTTCGGCCTGTCGGCCCACAGCCATGTGGAAAAGATCCTGCAGCAGATCGAGGAATTCCACCCGAAATACGTCTGCATGACCGACCCGGACGCCGCCGCAAGGCTGGACGCGGCCCTGTCCGGCCGGGCGGGTGCGCCCAAATTGCTCACCGGCCCGGAGGGCCTGCGGCAGCTGGCCGCGCTGGACGGCCCGGACGTGGTGCTGAACAGTGTGGTGGGCATTGCGGGCCTGGGTGCCAGCCTGACTGCCATCGAGAGCGGCCACGATCTGGCCCTGGCCAACAAGGAGAGCCTTGTCACCGGCGGCCATCTGGTCACCCGGGCGGTGGCACAGCACGGCGTGCAGCTGCTGCCTGTGGACAGTGAGCATTCGGCCATCTTCCAGTGCCTGCAGGACAAGGAGAGCGCCCCCAGCCTGACCAAGATCCTGCTCACGGCGTCCGGCGGGCCGTTCTTCGGCATGAAAACCGAGGAACTGCGCACCAAGACCAAGGCGGATGCCCTCAAGCACCCCAACTGGAACATGGGGGCCAAGATCACCATTGACTCTGCCACCCTCATGAATAAGGGTCTGGAACTCATTGAGGCGGTGTGGCTGTTCGGCCTGCCGCCGGAGAAGATCCAGATCGTGGTGCAGCGCCAAAGCATCGTGCACTCGGCGGTGCAGTTCAGCGATCATTCGGTCATTGCCCAGCTGGGCGTGCCGGATATGCGCATTCCCATCCAGTACGCCCTGACCTACCCCAAGCGGGTGCCGGGCGTGGTGCCGGAGCTGGACTTTGCGGCCCTGAAGGTGCTGACCTTTGATGTGGCCGACGAAGAGACCTTCCGCTGCCTTGCCGCCTGCAAAAAGGCCATCAAGAAGGGCGGCCTTGGCCCCTGCGCGGCCAACGGTGCCAACGAGGAAGCTGTGAAGCTGTTCCTGGAGGACAAGATCGGCTTTCTGGACATCGGCCGTCTGGTGGAAGCCGTCGTGGACAGCGACCGCTTCGGCGGCGACTACACCCTCAGCGATGTGTACGAGTGCGACCGCATGGCACGGGAGTTCGTGCGGGCACATCTTTGATTTTTAGGAGTACGAATGTCAGTTTTTATCACGCTGCTTGCAGCGCTGTTCGTGTTCAGCGCCGTGATCGCCATCCATGAGTTCGGCCACTTTGCGGTGGCAAAGCTCTGCGGCATCCGGGTCAACGAGTTTTCCATCGGCATGGGCCCGGCCCTCTGGAAAACCGTCTGCAAGGGCACCCAATACACCCTGCGGGCCCTGCCGGTGGGCGGCTATGTGGCGCTGGAAGGGGAGGAAAGCCCCGAGAGCCAGCAGGCCGAAGCCGCCCGTGACCGGCGGGAGGAAGCGGCACCCGCCCCGGTGCCGCCGGAAGAAGGCACCGGCATCCCCCTGAACGAGGCCCCGGTCTGGCAGCGGATGCTGGTGATGGTGGCCGGTGCGGTCATGAACTTTGTGCTGGGGTTCGTGGTGCTGCTGATCCTGCTCACGGCCCAGAGCTCCCCGCTGACCAGCAAGGTGATCTATGCCGTGGAGGACAGTGCCCTTTGCGGCCAGACCGGCCTGCAGGCGGGGGACGAGATCGTTGCGGTGAACGGCCGCCGCTGCTTCGTGGCCAACGATATCATCTATGAGCTGGTGCGCACCGAGCAGTACCGGGCTGACTTTACCGTACTGCGGGACGGCCAGACCGTGGAGCTGCCGGATGTGCAGTTCGACACCTGGACGGACGAAGCCGGGCAGGTGCACATGAGCCTGGGCTTTACCGTGTACGGGTTGGCCAAGACGCCCCGCAACGTGCTGCGGGAGGCCGGCAACAGTATGCTGTACTACGGGCGCATCATTTTTACCTCCCTCGCGGACCTGCTCCGCGGGCGGGAGAGCATCAACAATCTTTCCGGGCCGGTGGGCATCGTGACGGCCATCGGGCAGGCGGCCAGCTACGGTTGGCAGGATCTGCTGCAGCTGCTGGCCCTCATCACCATCAACCTGGGCATCTTCAACCTGCTGCCCTTCCCGGCGCTGGACGGCGGCAAGGTGGTGTTCCTGGCCATTGAGGGCATCACCGGCCATGCTGTGCCGGAAAAGCTGCAGGGCAGCCTGACCGTTGCGGCCTTTGCGCTGCTGTTCGGGCTGATGATCTTTGCAACCTACAACGATATCATCCGGCTCATCACCGGAGCTGTATAACAGAAAGGGGAACCACAGGATGCGGCAGTTGAAACGAGAAGTGAAGATCGGCAATGTGACCATTGGCGGCAACCATCCCATTGCGGTGCAGACCATGCTGAATGTGCCGGTGGAGGACATTGCCGGCAACGTGGCACAGGCAAAGCGGTGCGAAGCCGCCGGCTGCCAGATCCTGCGGGTGACCTGTCCCAGCGCAGCTGACGCCAAGTGCATCGAGGCCGTGAAGAACGCGGTGAGCATCCCCATCGTGGCGGATATCCACTTTGACTACCGCGCTGCGCTGGCCTGCGCCGACGTGGGCGTGGACAAGATCCGCATCAACCCCGGCAACATCGGCGACGACGACCGGGTGAAGGCGGTGGTGGACGCCTGCCAGCAGAAGAACATCCCCATCCGCATCGGCGTCAACGGCGGCAGCCTGGAAAAGCACATTCTTGCCAAGTACGGTGCCCCTACCCCGGAAGCCATGGTGGAGAGCGCCCTGTACCATGTGCGCCTGCTGGAAAAGTTCGACTTCAACAACATCGTCATTTCCATCAAGAACTCCAACGTGCCCCGCATGATGGAGGCTTACCGCCAGCTGAGTGCCGTCACCGACTACCCACTGCATGTGGGCGTGACCGAGGCCGGCACCTACCAGATGGGCCTGCTTAAGAGCGGCATGGGCATCGGCGGCATGCTGCTGGAGGGCATCGGCGACACCATTCGCGTTTCGCTGGCCGCCGAGCCGGAAAAGGAAGTGGAAGCCGGTTACAATATCCTGCGGGCCGTGGGCTTCCCGGTGGCGGGGCCGGAGGTCATCACCTGTCCCACCTGCGGCCGCACCCAGTACCCCTGCACCGAGATCGCCAACGAGGTGGAAAAGCGGCTGCAGGGCTACAAAAAATCCATTAAGGTGGCCGTGATGGGCTGCGTGGTCAACGGCCCCGGTGAGGCCCGGGAGGCCGACATCGGCATTGCCGGCGGCAAGGGCGAAGCTGTGCTGTTCCTCCACGGCAAGCCGGTGAAAAAGCTCACCGGTGACAACATTCTGGACCAGTTCATGGACGAGATCTATAAACTGTAAACACTGTATTTTCTCTGCTGCCACGCCTGCGGACACAGGCGCGGCAGTTTGTGCTGTATAAAAAGGAGTATCACCCGTGACACCACTCGTTTCCCAGCTCTGGCCGCAGTTCATGGCGGATCCGGCGTTTGCGTCCTGCTTCGGGCAGGTGATCGTGGAACATGCCCGCATGCTGCGGCAGAGCCAGCAGGTCATTTTTACCCTGCGCAGCGCCGCCCCGCTGGACAAGGGCCTGTGCGCCCGGCTGCTGGCCTCGCTGCAGCCCGATTATGAGGGCTTTGAACTGAAGATCGAGAACCACTTCGGCTATGCCATGCTGGACGAAACGGCCCTGCGGGACCTGCTGGAGGAAATGAAGGCAGACGGCGTGCCCATCAACGGCTTTCTGGACCGGTGCAGCATCACCATCCTGGGGCAGAGCATCACCGTCGGGGTGCGCCACGGCACGAAGTTTTTGCAGGAGATGGGCTTTGAAAAGCTGCTGGCAGACTGCATCGCCCGCCACACCGGAGTGACGCCCAAAGTCAGCCTGATCAGCGCTGTAAGCGAGGCCGAGCAGCACCAGATGGAGGAAAAGCTGGAGCGCAAGATCGCCCCGCCGGTGGTCAAGTTCGAGAAAAAGAATACCGCTCCGTCCATCAAGGTGGAGGGACTGGACCTGACCGACAAGCCGGTGACCATCTTCCACGGCAAAATGTTCACCCCCAAAAACCTCACCCCCCTCAAGGATCTGGGCGGCGAGGGCGGCAAGTGCACCATCTGGGGCGATGTGTTCTTTACCGAGGTCAAGGGCAACTATCGCAAGATCTACACCGTGTCCATCACCGACTACACCGGCTCCATCAACCTCAAGATCCGCGCACAGGAAGGCGAGGACTGCTCCAAGTGGGAGAGCATCGGCAAGGGTACCACGGTCATCGTGCGCGGCGACTGCTCCTATGATAAGTACGAGCATGACTACATCGTGTACCCCTACGATGTGCTGTTCGTGGAGCGCAAAAAGCGGGAGGACAGCGCCCCGGTCAAGCGAGTGGAGCTGCACCTGCACACCAAACTGTCCAGCATGGACGGCTTCTGCGACCCCGGCGGCATCGTGCGGCTGGCCCACCGCATGGGGCACCCGGCCATTGCCATCACCGACCACGGCGTGTGTCAGGGCTACCCGGAAGCCATGCTGGCGGCCGATGACATCCACAAGAAAGACCCGGACTTCAAGCTCATCTACGGCTGTGAGGCCTACTTTGTGGACGATATGATCCCCTGCGTGTACGGCGTGCAGGAGCAGCCCCTGACCGGCGAGTTTTGCGTGTTCGACACCGAGACCACCGGCCTGGACCCCGGCGTGGAGTATATGACCGAGATCGGCGGCGTCATCGTGCGCAACGGCGAGGTGATGGAGGAATTTGACACCTTTGTCAAGCCCGGCAAGCCCATCACCCCCAAGATCACCGAGATCACCGGCATCACCAACGAGATGGTGGCCGATGCTCCCAGCGAGAAGGAAGCGCTGGAAGCCTTCCTCAAGTTTGCGGGGGGCCGCATTCTGGTGGGCCACAATGTGCACTCCTTCGATATGCGCTTTCTGCGGGCCGCCGCCAAGCGCAGCGGCATCTCGCTGGAAAATGTGACCTATATCGACACCCTGACCATGGCGCAGGCCATGTACCCCGGCCTGCACAACTACAAGCAGGGCACCATCAACAAGCATCTGGAGCTGCCCGCCTACGAGGCACACCGCGCCTGCGAGGACTCCGCCGCACTGGGCCGCATCTTCTGTGTGATGCTCAAGGACCTGGAAGAAAAACAGGTGACGAAGGTCAGCGAGATCAACACGGGCCTGGGCGGCAACCGGGAAGTGCTGAAAAAGAAGTATTACCACCTGATCATCCTGGTCAAGAACCAGATGGGCCTGAAGAATCTGTACAAGATCGTGAGCGAGGCCCACGTCAACTACTTCTTCAAAAAGCCCCGGGTGCCCCGCAGCCTGCTGAATAAGTACCGTGACGGCCTGCTGCTCACCAGTGCCTGCGAGGCCGGTGAGCTGTATCGTGCCATCGTGGACGGCACCCCCTATGAGGAACTGAAAAAGATCGCCTCCTACTACGACATTCTGGAGATCCAGCCGTTGGGCAACAATGCCTACATGGTGCGCGAGGGCAAGGTGGACAGCGAGGAGAAGATTAAGGACTTCAACCGCACGGTCATAAAGCTGGGCGAGGACCTGCACAAGCCGGTGATCGCCACCGGCGACGTGCACTTTACCGAGCCGGAAGATGCCGTGTACCGTGCGGTGCTGCAGGCGGGCAACGGCTTCAAGGATGCCGACAACCAGCCGCCGCTGTTCTTCCGCACCACACAGGATATGCTGGACCAGTTCTACTATCTGCCCAAGGAGAAGGCCTACGAGGTGGTGGTCAAGAACCCGCGCAAGATCGCGGCCATGATCGACAACACCGTGCGGGCCATCCCGCGGGGCACCTACCCGCCCAGCATCGAGGGCGCGGAACAGCAGCTGCGGGACGCCACCTGGGAGCACGCCAAGCGGGACTACGGCGACCCCCTGCCCGAGATCGTGGAAAAGCGGCTGCAGAAGGAGCTGGACTCCATCTGCGGCCACGGCTACGCGGTGCTGTATGTCATCGCGGTCAAGCTGGTGGCCTACTCCAACGCGGGCGGCTATCAGGTGGGCAGCCGTGGTTCGGTGGGCTCGTCGGCTGTAGCCCACTTCTCCGGCATCTCGGAGGTGAACAGCCTGCCGCCCCATTACCGCTGCCCCAAGTGCAAGTACAGCGAGTTCATCACGGACGGCAGCGTGGACGACGGCTTTGACCTGCCGGACAAGAACTGCCCCCACTGCGGCACCCGGATGCTGGTGGACGGCCACGATATCCCCTTCGAGACCTTTCTGGGCTTCTACGGCGACAAGGAACCCGATATCGACCTGAACTTCTCCGGTGAGTATCAGTCCAACGTGCACCGCTACACCGAGGAGCTGTTCGGCAAGGCCAACGTGTTCAAGGCCGGTACGGTGTCCGGTATTCAGGACAAGACCGCCTACGGCTACGTCAAGAAGTATCTGGAAGAGCGGGGCCGCACCGTGAACCATGCGGAGGAAAACCGCCTGACGCTGGGCTGCACCGGCGTCAAGCGTACCACGGGCCAGCACCCCGGCGGCATGGTCGTTGTGCCGGACACCTATGAAATTTACGATTTCTGCCCCATCCAGCACCCGGCCGATGACGTGGCAGGCGGCCTGCTGACCACTCACTTCGAGTTCAAGTATCTGCATGATACGCTGCTCAAGCTGGACGAGCTGGGCCACGATATGCCCACCTTCTACAAGTATTTTGAGGAATACACCGGCATCCCGGTGGACAGCATCCCCATGAACGACCCCAAGGTGTACAGCCTGCTCACCAGCCCGGAAGCGCTGGGCGTGACCCCGGAACAGATCGACAGCCAGACCGGTACCTTCGGCATCCCGGAAATGGGCACCAACTTCGTGCGCGGCATGCTGGTGGAGGCCCGGCCCAAGAACTTTTCGGAGCTGATCCAGATCTCGGGCCTGTCCCACGGCACCGACGTGTGGACCGGCAACGCGGATGAGCTGATCCGCAGCGGCACCTGCACCATCGCAGAGGTCATCGGCTGCCGTGACAGCATCATGCTGTATCTGCTGCGCAAGGGGCTGGAACCCAAGATGGCCTTTGACATCATGGAGGCTGTGCGTAAGGGCAAGGTGGCCAAGGGCGGTTTCAAGGACGGCTGGGAGGAAGCCATGCGGGAGCACGATGTGCCGGACTGGTACATCGAGAGCTGCCGCAAGATCAAATATATGTTCCCCAAGGCCCACGCGGTGGCCTATCTGATGAGTGCCATCCGTCTGATGTGGTTCAAAATCTACAAGCCGCAGGCTTTCTATGCGGTGTACTTCACCGTGCGCGGCGACGACATCGACTATGAGGCCGCCATCGGCGGGGCTGCTGTGGCCCGTGCTCACATGGAAGAGGTCAAGCGCCGCCTGAAGGAGGAAAAGAACGCCAAGGACGAGGACGTTCTGGTGAGCCTGCAGCTGGTGAACGAAATGCTGGTGCGCGGGTACGAGTTCTTGCCCATCGAGCTGGGCAAGAGCCGCGGTTCCAAATATGTGGTGGAGGACGGCAAGGTGCGCCTGCCCTTCAGTTCTCTGAAGGGTCTGGGCGGTGCTGCTGCCGACGCGCTGGAGCGGGTGACCATCCACGGAGAGGAATATATCTCGGTGGAAGAGCTGCAGCAGGCCTCCGGCGTCGGTCAGGGCATCCTGGACCGTCTGCGTCAGGTGGGCGCCCTGGGCGACCTGCCGGAGAGCAGCCAGGTGAGCTTCTTCTGAACACAACAAAAACTCCCCCTGCGGTGGGCATTTGCTCACGGCAGGGGGAGTTGCTGTTTTTCAGGGAACAGGTCAGCCGGAGGAATTGCTTACTCCACGCTGATCATATAATAATACACGGGCTGACCGCCGCGGATGTGGCTGACCTCCACATGGTTCGGGCACTTGGCCTTGACCATCTCGGTGACCTTCTCGGCGTCCTCGTCGCTCACGTCGCAGCCGGAAATGATGGTGACGAAGCTGGAGTCCTTTTTGCACATACCCCGGGCCAGACGGTAGGTGGCCTTGGTGATGTCGGTGGAGGTGGAAACGATCTTGCCGTTCTCCAGTGCCATGATCTCGCCCTTCTTGATGCGCTTGCCGTCGTACTCGCTGTCGCGGGCGGCGTAGGTGATCAGGCCGGTGGACACCTTGTCGGCAGCCGCCATCATGTTGATGGTGTTGGTCTCGGCGTTCACAGAGGGGTCGAAGTTCAGCATGGCGGTGATGCCCATGGGCACGGTGCGGGTGGGCAGAACCACGACCTGACGGTCGGCCAGTTTCTCGGCCTGCTCGGCGGCCATGATGATGTTCTTGTTGTTGGGCAGAACGAACACGGTCTTGGCCGGCACGCTCTGGATGGCTGCCAGAATGTCCTCGGTGGAGGGGTTCATGGTCTGGCCGCCGGAGACCACGGCGTCCGCAGCCAGGTCGGTGAACACGGACTTCAGGCCCTCACCGGCAGCCACGGCCACAAAGCCGTAGTCACGGCTGGGGTCCACAGCAGCGTAGACGAACTCGCTGGCCTGAGAGGGAGCCTTCTCGGCAGAGGCCTGCTTCTCCAGGCTCTTGCCCTGCTTCTGGCGGGCCAGGAACTGCTCGTGCATGTTTTCGATCTTGAAGTTGGTCAGGTAGCCGTACTTGATGGCCTCGCTCAGGATCTTGCCGGGGTCGGCGGTGTGGACATGCAGGTTGATCACATCATCGTCCTCAATGCACACCACGCTGTCGCCGTTGGACTCGGCAAAGGCACGCATCTTGGCGGCGCTGGCACCCTCGTACTTGTTGATGAGGAACTGGGTGCAGTAGCCGTTCTTGATGTCCTCCACCTTCATCAGGTCATCGGTGAACACGCCCTTGCCGGCGTTCTCGGTGGAGAGCTTTGCCTTGTTGGGGGCAGCCTCGCCGCCAGCCACGATGGGCTCGCCGTGGAACACCTTGCCCATGCCCTCAAAGATGATCAGGATGCCCTGACCGCCTGCGTCCACGACGCCGGCCTTCTTCAGAACAGGCAGCAGGTTGGGGGTGTCGTCCAGGGCTTCCTGACCGGCAGCCATCACAACGTCCCACAGGGCGGGCACGTCGGCGGCATCGCTGGCGGCAGCCTTTTCGCTGGCCACGCGGGCCACGGTGAGAATGGTGCCCTCGGTGGGCTTCATCACGGCCTTGTAGGCACCCTCGACGCCCTTCTGCAGGGCAGCCACGATGTCGGCCGCGTCGGCTTCCTTCTTGCCTTCCAGCGCCTTGGAGAAGCCGCGGAACAGCAGGCTGGTGATGACGCCGGAGTTGCCGCGGGCACCGCGCAGCATGGCGGAAGCAGCGGTCTTGGCGGCTTCGGCCACGGTGCAGTTGTCATCCAGGGCTTCCAGCTCGCGCACGGAAGCGCCCACGGTCATGCCCATGTTGGTGCCGGTGTCGCCGTCCGGGACGGGGAAGACGTTCAGCTCATCCACGCGGGAGCGCTGATTGTTGATGTTGTTGGCGCCGGAAATGATGGCGTCGCGCAGGATCTTACCAGAAATCATTGTTTTAAACTCCTTATCAGGCCGGAAAAATTCCGGCAGCCGGGGATACAGACGGACATCAGGCGATCACATCGTCCACCGAGACCACCACGCGGGCGACCTTCAGGCCGGTGGCCTGCTCGACTTCGTCCTTGACGCGGTGCGAGATGCTGCGGGCAGCGGTGGAAATGTTCAGCCCATAGCTGACAGCGATGTGCAGCTCGATCACGAGACGTCCATTCTCCTGCGTGACGCGGACACCCTTTTCGGAATAATCGGAACCATGGACCAGGCTGCGCACAGCGTCGGTCATATCACGGGGTGCCATTGCGGCAACGCCGTAGCAGTGTTTGGTCGCCTCACCCACGAGGGTCGAAAAATACCCGGCGGTAAAGCTGACATCTCCCAGCGGGAAACGGGAAGTGATCATAATCGCTCTGCTCCTTTATGTTATTTTTCAGAAAACACATTCAGGGTCTGGGGCCGTGCAGGCGGGCCAAAACCGCAGACTGCACCGAGAAACACCCACTCTATTATACAACTTCGATGCGCGGTTGTACAGTTCAAATTGCTGGCAGCGGGGCTTTTTTGGCTGTTTTGCGTCCTTTGCCCACAAATTTGCGGGCAAAACTGTACGGCTGGGCAGAGCAGTGCGTTCGTTCGACAGGGCATGACCGTCCGGGTGTGATATGCTGTCCGGTGCACAGCGGCCGCGCTGCGGCAGAAGTATGACGGATGCCTGCAAACAATCTGTAAAAAAATTATAAAAACTCCCTTCGGATGCTTTATCCCTCTATGAAAAAGTGCTAAAATGAAAGCAGAGAGAGGGGATGCGCACCGGGCGGTGTGTGTCCCCTGTAAAACGAGCAGACCCAAAATCATCCATCCGGCCGCACACGCCGTGCATAAAATACCGATTTAGGAGTTGTTGGCATGAACATTCTGTTTTTCCTCTCCCCCAAGCAGGATCTGATGTACGTTTACGACGATTTTACCCTCCGGCAGACGCTGGAAAAATGGGAGAACAACCGCTACGCCTCCATCCCGGTGCTCAACCGCCGGGGCGAGTATGTGGGCACCCTGACCGAGGGAGACATCCTCTGGGGGCTGAAAAAATACCACGGGCTGGATCTGGAAGCCGCAGAGGACGTGCCCATCTCGGCTTTTCCCCACAAGCGGGATTACAAGGCGGTGACCGTGACCACCAGCATGGACCAGCTGATCGAAGCCGCCATGAACCAGAACTTTGTGCCCGTGGTGGATGACCGGGGAATCTTCATTGGCATCGTGCGCCGGCAGGCCATCATCCGCTACTGCTACGAAAAGTCCCGCGAGGAGAAAGCGCCGCAGCCCGGCCGTGTGGTGCCGGAATACGCCGCCGCCCACTGAGCGCCGGAAAACAACCGGACCTGCAATGCTCCACCTTCCCATTTTTGGGAGGGTGGAGCATTTTTTGTGCAAAAATCCCCGGAAAAGCCTTGAAAGTCCGATTTATGGGATGCCGCATGTGCGATAATACAGCCACAGGGAGCCACCGGCAGCAGGAACCGCCCGGTGCAGGCAGGCTCCCGACAGAACAAAACAGGAGGGGAACACGATGAAGGATTTTGAGATGCGTTATGTGGGCAGCCATGTGGAGGTGTACACCGGCAGCGGGGTGTTCCTCTTTTCGGCCGATACCGTGCGTGAGGCGATGGAGGAGCTGGCCGAGTGACATGGTTTGAAACAACTAATGTAAAATCTGCGTAAAATGTTTGAAAAGGAACTGTGACGAAACGATTGAAAACCAGCAAAATGTGTGGAAAAAGTGATTTTCTTGTAAAATAAACCTTGTTGTGGCAGGGGGATTGATGGTATAATAAGCATGGTGTGAGCGCTGAAACGGAGCATACACGATAAGGGCGACGGGAACCCACATGTGCATTTACTTGTAACCATG